>Ga0164313_10000957_pt1 | contig 24658 bp, 23 predicted proteins | sample GuaBasSedimGuay4_FD_113735 | JGI IMG/M metagenome (GOLD analysis project Ga0164313, IMG submission 113735) | Subseafloor sediment microbial communities from Guaymas Basin, Gulf of California, Mexico - Guay4, Core 4569-4, 0-3 cm | ecosystem: Environmental > Aquatic > Marine > Hydrothermal vents... | reverse complement strand
GGGTGGAAAATCGCCCAACGTTTTCTTCGAGAGCGTGATGGCGCAAGACGATGAATTCCTCGATAAAGCCATCGAAGGACTGGTCCTGTTTGCGTTCAACCAGGGCGAGGTTTGCACCTGCCCGTCACGCGCCCTGATCCAGGAAAGCATCTATGAAGAGTTCATGGCGCGGTGCATTGAGCGTGTTGAGGCCATCACCATGGGCGATACGCTCGATTTAGGCACCATGATGGGCGCACAGGCTTCAAACGATCAGTATGAAAAGATCTTGAACTACATCGACGTCGGGAAGCAGGAAGGCGCCAAAATATTGACCGGCGGTGAAGCGTATCAAAATGAAACCTACCCGAAAGGCTATTACATCAAGCCAACGGTTTTCAAAGGTCACAATAAGATGCGCATCTTCCAGGAAGAAATATTCGGCCCGGTCCTGGCCGTGACGACATTCAAGGACGAAGCCGAAGCCCTGGAGATTGCCAACGATACCCTGTACGGACTGGGCGCCGGCGTCTGGACCCGCGACGTGCATCAGATGCAGTCCATGTCACGCGGCATCGAGGCCGGCCGCGTGTGGTGCAATTGCTATCACCTTTATCCTGCGCACGCTTCATTTGGCGGCTACAAGAAATCCGGCTTCGGACGCGAGACCCACAAGATGATGCTCAATCATTACCGCCACACCAAGAACGTGTTGATGTCTTACGACAAGAACAAGCTGGGGTTCTTTTAGGCAGTATAGATGGAGCATTTGTGACAGAGCGCGTTTCGGTTACCGCCCGAGCCAGGGCGGTAATCGATCAACTACGGGAACAACACGGTGAGTTGATTTTTCACCAAAGCGGCGGCTGCTGTGATGGTTCAGCCCCGATGTGTTTTCAGAAAGGTGATTTCCTGCTGGGATCCCGGGATCTGTTTCTGGGCGAAATTCATGGCTGCGGTTTTTACATGGCTGCAGACCAGTTTGAATACTACAAAAACACGCATATAACGGTTGATGTGACACAAGGCAGGGGCTCCAGTTTCTCGCTGGAAATCCCACTGGGCCTGCGCTTCATGGCCGTTTCAAGAATATTCACGGACGACGAACTGGCTACCATCGGAAAACCGTAGGAGCGAGCCATGCTCGCGAAATACCCATCGGCCGCATGGCGGCCTCCTACATCTCAAAAGCCATCAAAGCCCACAAGAAAGCCCATCCAGAACAGTCAACCGATCCAGATCCAGCGTACCCGCAGGAAAGCCTGGCTCGGTAGGTATAAACCTCGCATCTCCGGATTCACAAAGCAGCTCCAGTTCCAGTGAACCCCAAGACTCAACTTCAACACTCTCCGGGTCAAAATCTTCACCGAAAATTCCACCGAGTGTGGTGGACATCTCGTTGAACACTATTTTGTCTTGCTGGATTTCACCCATACCGAAGAACCAACGGCGGTTTCCCTGCGGGTCAAAGCTGAACCAGTACACCAGCACCTGTCGATTGATCAGAACTTGCAGTACATAGCCTTCACCGGAATGAGTCGGGTCATACCAGGAACCACTCAATTGGCCCTCTGGAATTTCAGGCGGCCCCATTAGTCTGCCGCATTCAAGACCCATCACCCGGGTGATGCGGGTCAGGTTCATGCGGCCCTGCCGACGGCCGTTGTCATCCTGGTCAATCAACCAGTCCATGGCGCCGCTATCACAACTCGAGAAGATGAAACTGGCTGAACCCACAACTTTGCGGGTGACCTTGTCCGGATCAAAGCCCGGCCCGAATTCACCGCCGGAGACCTGCATCAATTCAGGAAACAGAATGCGGTTGCCACGGATCTCACCCTGGGCTATATACCAGTCCTGGGCGCCTTCAAGGTCGTAGGTAAACCAGTACATCACGGCCAGCTCGTCGCTCAGGATTTCCAGCATGAAACCCTCGCCATTGCGGGCCGGGTCGAACCATGCTGATGATGTTCCAGCCTCGATCACAAATGGATCGCCCAGGGAGTCGGATGTGACCTGAAACCGGGTAGTAGAATCCATCCCACCCGTGTTGGCGCCATCAAGCCCTTCACTGTCTTCATATCCGGCCCAACTGCCCTCTTCCCAACGGGCAACGGTAGACGGATTTGCATCGGTCAGCGACCCGGTCATGTCCCACGTCGCGATCCCCAGGGTGGCGGTAACAGTTCCGTCCAAAAGGCTCAGGTTGTTTGGATCTGATGGCATGCTGAAGCCTATTGAGAGGGCGTCATCCCGGTAACGCATATAACCTTCGGGTGCATCACCTGGAACGTCGAGCCATTTGCCACCTACCGGGATTGTGCTGAGATCGGCTTCGCCGACTTTTAATTCAGCATCAAGATCAAGCTTGAACCCGGGCTGTCCGGGTAAAACAGTAACCTCCCCGTCTTCACGCCAGCGCATGGGCTTGTCAAAGGCCAGCCAGAACGTGTAATCCCGGTCCAGTTGCAGGGGTTGAGCCTGGAAGGAGTACCGCTCCCGGGATGTTTCGCCGCTTACATCCCATTCGGACTCGATCACCACAGCCCCGGTTGCATCATCAATCATACGAACGGCGACAATCGACGGAGGACCCGCTTGCTGGTAATACGCCACGGTAAAGGTTTGCGCGAGCTCCGTTCGAACCCGTTCGACTTCCGAATCGGGCAGGATGAAACCGTCATGTCCGTTACGGCCCAGCCCACCATAGTCGGCTCCCTGGCCCGGCAGGCCATCGTGGAAGCCAGCTGTTGGCTCAATTTCAAGTGTCCAGGACGGCACCTGGTAGGTGTGGGTAAAGTACTCATCTGTTAGGCCAATACCTTGATTCAGCGGGGTATTTCTCGCGGGATCGAACCAATAGTGCTTCTCGGCATCAAAAGCAACATGATGATTTGTAAAAGTGGTCAGTAGCCTTTGGGTAAGGCTGGCCAGGCTTGTATTGCCGTTTCGACCCCAGAAATGAACCTGCGAGAAAGAGTGCATGTCAGTGTACATGCTGAGTTTTTCCGCAGGCCCCAACTGTGCGGCTGCATCCAGCGCCTGGATTTCAGGTTCTGACTGTGCCGACGCACCATGGTGAACAATGCTTTCCGGCAGGTCGGATGACCGATCGGGATTGGTACTCCAAAAAGGAGCATTATTTCGATTGAGGTCCACCCCGAGCAGGTGGTCGTCCTGTGTAAGCAAGTCCTCGTCGGGTCCCAGCATGTTCTTGCGCCGCATACGGCCGTCACGCGGTGAAAATTCAGGATCATCCGGATCAGTGTCTATCCAGTTGGTGCTCGGATAACGTTGCGTTTGCAAAAAACCATCCACATTCAGTACCGGGATGACCAGAATATTGGCATTGTCACGCAGGTAACTGACCAGGTGATTTTCATCCTCCGACAGAGTCAGCAGTTCGATAATGCCGGTGGCGACTTCCGGGGATTGCCATTCCCGGGCGTGGATTCCGCCATTGGTCAGCATGGCGTGTTCCGGCAGGCCGTACACGGTCATGTGGTCCGCATCGCCCAACTGGTAAGCCCAGATAGTGCGGCCCATGCGGGTTTGGCCAATCTCGATGGCATGTGACCAGTCCGTGGTATTTGCCAGGTCCTGGTGGCGGGCGTGGAGGCCACTGTAGCTGCGAAATCCATCGAAAGGTAAAGGAGTATCCACCGGAATGGGCACAGGGTAGCCCAGCGCAATCTTGTCGGCGTCGCTGGCCGGGGCGTTTTCAACCCACTCTGAAATGCGGGGGTTCTGGGCCTCGAGGCTGTTGAAACCGGAAATGCCCAACAGCAGCAATACCATGCAGAAAGCTTGATAGGTTCTGTTCACAGCTCTGCCCCCCTGTCCACGCGACCGGTGGTGATAGCCAATGCTGCCCGCTGTCGCGCCAGCCCATCCTTTTTCGACGCGATTTCGCTGAGTTGGGCCTGGATCCCGGGATCCGGACTGGCGCCGAGCACCAGGGCCGCTGCTGCGCCCAGGTTTCGGTCCGCCAGCGTGCTGAACAGCATTTTGCGCACGGCAGGTTCGTCAAGCAGGGTGGGCGCCAGTTGCGCGATGGCCAGGGCTGCTTTGGTGTCGGATTCCAACCGCAGGGAGTAATCCAGCAATTTGATTTGCTCTTCAGCGCTCAATTTGCGCGAAGCAGACTCCATCACCCTCGACAGGCCGGGGCCGTCTCCACGCGAGATCGATTGCTGAAGTAATTCGAAATCACCGGAATTCATACCCGCGCTTGCGGTGACCAGGGTAAGTTCGGGTTTTTTATCGAGTAGGGCCAGCGCCGACCAGCCCAGTGTGCGTAATTGTTCGGGTGTAGCAAATTCCAGTGCGTCCACGAAACCCCGGCGCCCTGCCGGGCCGGCAGCCAGGTAAGATGAAATCCATTGATCCGGGTGTTTTTGTGACAGGCTTTCTGCCTGGGCGACTGCCTGTTGTCTGTCCCAGTTGTTTCGCACTCCTGCCGCGGCAGCCCGGACATTGAACAGGGGAACCGTTATGCGAGGGTGATCATCGTGTGCAACCAGGGTGCGTGCCTGGTATGTGGAGAGGTATTCCAGCACTTCCGGACTGACAGAATTCACATCCAGGTCACTCAGGCCAAGTGTAAAGCTGAATACCGTGTAATCCTTGGCGGGCGCTGGCATTCCAGAATCCTGAGCAATTGCCGACAACGCTTCCAACAGTTCCTGGTTGCTGCCGGCTCGCGCCATTTGAAACAGGGGCTTGAGTGTGGCCTGTGCGTCTGTCTTGTGGATTGTTCGCAGGGCCAGGGAGCGGTCCCAATTCGGTTCCGGCATCGCGGTTTGCCCATGGAGGTTCAGTATGGGAACGAGACAAAATAGCGCGGCCAGGAGAACGATGATTGCTGCTTTCATGGGTTACCTACCGCTGTCATGACGACAGCAATTACGGACAGTTTTTCATCCTACTATGTAATTGAACCCGATTGATAATGCTAAAAGTCATACCAGCAGCCAATCAACCCAAAGCCGCCAGCCAAATGGTATGCCTGGCGCCTTTTTTCCCATGCGCGAAAACAGTAACTTCCTCAACCTGAAACCCGCAACGCCGGAGCCGGTCGTGAAAAGCCTGGTCGGGGCCTGCTGACCAGTAGGCCAGTATGCCGTTTGGAGTCAGCGCTTCCTGGGCGGCAACAATGCCGGGCATCAAATAAAGCCAGTCGTTGGCGCTTTGGGTCAGGCCCTCGGGCCCGTTGTCGACATCAAGAGCAATGACATCGAAACAGCCTCGTTTGCGCCGCAGCAGTTTCGCCACGTCCCCCACATGAACCCTGGTCCGCGGATCGTTGAGTGGAAAACCACTGCGTTCACCCAGTGGGCCGCGATTCCAATCCACCACTTCGGGAATCAACTCAGCAACGGTCACCTCGGCCCCGGGCCCCACTTCCTTGAGTACCGCGGCCAGCGTGAAACCCATTCCCAGTCCACCGATCAGCACGCGAGCCGATTCGCGGCTTCGCAATCGCTGACAAGGCAGTGCGCCCAGGGCGTCCTCGGAACCGTGCTTGCGGGTACTCATCAGCTCACCACCGCCGGATGAAATCTTGATGAAAAAGTCATCCTTGCCCTGGTACAGGCTCAATGACTGCTCAGAATCCGGAATAGGTGCTTCGCCGAGCAGGGTCCAATGCCTCATAATGTCATCTTATCTTAAGTAAATCGGGAATCCACCATGCCCTCTTTCGACGTTGTCTCCGAAGTTAATCACCATGAACTCAGCAATGCGGTCGACCAGGCCAACCGCGAAGTCGCCACGCGCTTTGATTTCAAGGGAACCGGTTCGAATTTCAAACTGGCCGAAACGCAGATCACCATGAATACCGAGTCTGAATTCCAGCTCCAGCAGATGTACGACATGCTCTGCAACAAGCTGGTCAAACGCGGCGTGGATATCGCCTGCCTGGAGTTGGCGGATCCCGTGGTTCAGCTCAAAACCGCCACTCAGGTCGTCACCGTGCGCGAGGGTATCGAGACTGTGGACTCCAAGAAGATGGTCAAGCTGATCAAGGAAAAAAAGATCAAGGTCCAGACTGCAATCCAGGGAGAACAGCTGCGCGTTACCGGCAAGAAGCGCGACGACCTGCAGACCGTGATGGCGCTGCTCAAAGACGGCAACTTCGGCTTGCCGCTGCAATTCAAGAATTTCAGAGACTAAAAAATAATGAGGGCCATGAGCAAATACATAAACCTGTTCCCCGGTATTTTTTTACTGATCAGCCTGGGCGCCGCTGCGGCGGACGAAGAATCCACCGATGAAAAATGGGACGTCAACAACCCTCCGGGAGAGGCCAAAACCATTTCCATCGATACCCGCAGCGGTACCTGGATGAGCCTGGACGTGAGTCCGGACGGGAAGACCATTGCCTTTGACTTGCTGGGTGACATCTATGTGTTGCCGATGGCGGGCGGCGAAGCACATTCGATCAACAGCGGACTCGCCTGGTCCATTCAACCCCGATTCTCGCCGGATGGATCAGAGATCGCGTTCATCAGCGACGCTGGCGGCGGCGACAATATCTGGATTATGGACCGGGATGGCGGCAATGCCCACCAGTTGACCGAAGAAGACTTCCGGCTGCTAAATAACCCGTACTGGTCACCAGATGGCGCCTACATCGCAGCCCGCAAGCACTTCACCACGCAGCGCTCCCTGGGCACGGGTGAGATTTGGCTCTATCACCGTGACGGTGGCAGCGGTATCGCCGTGGTCGAAAAGCCCGATGAGAAGCACCAGAAGGAACTGGGTGAGCCTGCATTTTCTCCGGATGGTCGCTATATCTATTTCAGTCTGGACAAAACTCCGGGCGGTACTTTTGAATATGCGCAGGATTCCAACGGACAGGTATTCGAAATCCGGCGGCATGATTTACAGACCGGAAAAACCGAAAGTCTGGTTAGCGGAGCTGGTGGCGCGGTACGCCCGACACCATCACCGGATGGGCGATATCTGGCCTTCGTGCGCCGCATCCGTGGCAACAGCGCCCTGTTCCTCAAGGACCTGCAAAGCGGCAGCGAAGCACCCATTTACACGGAACTCGACCAGGACTTGCAGGAAATCTGGGCCGTCCAGGGCGTGTATCCCAACATGGACTGGACCCCGGATTCGAAAAGCATCGTTTTCTGGGCCGGCGGTAAGCTGAAGCGAATCGCGATCGAGAGCAAAAAAGTCTCCGGGATAGAATTTCATGTAAACGATACGCGCACTGTTTACGCGGCCCCGCGGCCAAAGATCGAGGTGGCGCCGGCCAGTTTTGATACCCACATGGCGCGCAACGCCGAAGTTTCACCAGACGGAACAGCCATCGTCTTTGAATCCGCGGGGCGCCTCCATATCCGTGCGCTGCCGAACGGCAAGCCCAAACCCCTGACCAGCGATGACAACGATCATTTCGAGTACGCACCGTCCTGGTCGCGCGACGGACGCAACATTGTGTTCGTGGCCTGGAACGACCAGACACTTGGGCAAATCCACAGCGTAAAGGCGAGTGGCGGGCGCAGCAAGCGGCTGACCCGACAGCCCGGGCATTACCATGCTCCCGCCTGGTCACCCGACGGCCAATCCATTGTTTTTGAAATCAGCAAGGGTGGCTGGCTGACCTCACCGGAATGGTCAATGGACACCGGCGTATTCCAGATACCCACAGACGGCGGTGAATCGCGGCAGATCACCAGTGACGGCGGCAATCCCCATTTCGGCAGCCGTAACGATCGCCTGTACGTCACCCGCAGCAATGAATCGGGTGACGGCAAGTCACTGGTCAGTATCGACCTCAATGGTGAAGCACCCAGAACGCATGCCAACGGCGCATATGTAATGCAGTTCGAGGTGGCGCCCGCTGACCGGCACTTGGCGTTTCGTGAAAACTACAACATTTACGCCCTGCCCTTGCCCCCTGGCGGCAACCCGCTGGAACTGGGGACCAGGGTTGAGGGGGTTCCAATGATCCGCGCCAGCGGTGATGGCGGAAACTTCCCCCACTGGTCCCGGGGTGGCGAAACCCTCAACTGGACGCTGGGCGCGAACACATTCAACGCAACAGTCGGTGAGCTCTTCGCCCGCAGTGAAGATGGTGACTCCAGCGCCTACACCGCGCCCACCCGGGGCCACTCGCTGGTCCTGCGCCTGCGCTCAGACGTGCCGGATGGCAAGGTGGCCCTGACGGGTGCGCGGGTGATCACCATGGCCACTGAAGACGGCGGAGTCATCGAGAACGGCGTGATCGTGATCGATGGCAACCGGATCGTTACGGTAGGTGGTGAAAATACCCCCATTCCCGATGATGCAAAACAGGTGGATGTCAGCGGCAAGACCATTATTCCCGGCCTGATCGACGCCCATGCGCACGGCTCCGCAGGCATCAGGTTCATCCCGCAACAAAACTGGATGGCCTATGCCACACTCGCCTTTGGCGTGACCACCGTTCATGACCCGTCCAACGATGCTACCGAAGTGTTCGCCGCATCAGAAATGCAGCGGACCGGGCAGATCCTCGGACCACGCATCTTCTCGACCGGTGATATCGTCTACGGCGCCAAATCAACCTATTTCGCCGAAATCAACTCACTCGATGATGCCCGTGAACACGTGCGCCGCCTGAAGGCGCAGGGCGCCAACAGCGTAAAAAACTACAACCAGCCACGGCGCGAGCAGCGCCAGCAGGTAACTACCGCCTCACGTGAAGAAGGCATGCTGGTGGTTTCTGAAGGCGGTTCCCTGTTCCACACGGACCTGTCAATGGTGGCCGACGGCAACAGCACCATTGAACACAATCTGCCCCAATCCATGCTCTACGATGACGTGCTGCAATTCTGGAGCCAAACCAACGTGGCCTACACGCCAACGCTGGTAGTGACCTTTGGCGGCCTCAGCGCCGAGCAGTACTGGTACCAGGAATCGAACGTCTGGGAGCACGAGATATTGAGTCATTTCGTACCCCCGCACATCTTGCAGCCCAGATCAGTGCGCCGGATTACCGCGCCTTTCAGTGATTTTTACCACGTCACCAGCGCCAACACGGCCAGGAAGCTGTCTGAAGCAGGCGTGATGGTCAGTATCGGCGCTCACGGCCAACGCGAAGGGCTTGCCAGTCACTGGGAAATCTGGAGTTTCGCGCAAGGCGGCATGTCACCAATCGAAGCCCTGAGGGCAGCCACCATCACACCGGCCAAAGCGCTTGGTTACGATGCGGATCTGGGCAGCCTGGAGGAGGGCAAGCTGGCGGACCTGGTGGTGATCGATGCCGACATCCTCGAGAACATCTACCAAACCGACCATATCAGCCACGTGATGCTCAACGGGCGCCTGTACGAGGCGAAGACTCTGAATGAAGTCGTCACAGGCGATCGTAAAACCAAGCCCTTTTACTGGCAGTAGGTGATATCCATGAAGTTACCCGTTTTTATCCTGGCGGCGGCGGCACTGAGCGCGTCTTCCTGTTCTAACACGAATGGCCCTGAAAACACGGATGTCGAAGAATACCTGTTTCTGGAACTGTCCATGGGGCTGCATGACCCAGCGCAGGTTGATGCTTATTTTGGCCCGGAGCATTTGCAGCAAAAGGCGGAAGCCGAAGCTATAACCCTGGATGAGATCACTCAGCGTGCTGCAGCGTTGGCCCAGTCGATCACCACTTGGCCTGAAGCCGGCATGGATAAGATTGAGCAGCAGCGAATCAGGAGCCTGGAATTGCGCTTACAGGCGTTGCAAACCCGGGTCCGGTTGAACCAGGGCGCAGAAATCTCTTTCGATGAAGAATCCCGGCTTTTATTCGAAGCCGTGGCTCCCAAGCACGATGCTGCTTATTTTCAAGGTATTCTTGATCAGATTGATGCCTTGCTGCCCGGCGAAGGACCTTTACCGGAACGTGTCTCTGCCTTTCGTGAACGCTTCATAATCCCACCCGATCGCCTCTCCGAAGTGTTCGAGGCCGCCCTTGCCGAGTGCCGCCGCAGAACCCTGCTGCACATCAAATTGCCAGCCCATGAGAGCTTTTCCGTAGAATTTGTCACCGATAAACCCTGGGGCGGATACAATTGGTACCAGGGTAACGCCAACAGCCTGATCCAGGTGAATACCGATTTGCCCAGCTACATTGACTCAGCTGTAGATCTCGGTTGCCACGAAGGCTACCCCGGCCACCACACCTACAATACATTACTGGAACAGAACCTGGTGCTCGATCGCGGCTGGCAGGAGTTCAGCCTGTATCCCCTGTTCAGCCCACAATCCCTGCTCGCCGAAGGCAGCGCCAATTACGGCATAGAACTGACCTTTCCCGGTGATGAACGAATTGAATTTGAGCGCGAGCATCTGTTTCCGCTCGCCGGCCTGGACGCCTCTGATGCCAGCCGCTATTACCAGTTAGCCAAATTACGAAGCCAACTGGATTACGCCATCAACGAAGCAGCCCGCCATTATCTGAATGGAATGTTCTCATCAGAACAAGCACAGGAGTGGCTGATCAACTACGCGCTGGACACCCCGGAAAGAGCAGCCAAGCGCATCAGCTTTTTCGATGCCTACCGCAGCTATGTGATCAACTACAACTACGGCCAGGACCTGGTGGCAGAGTGGGTAAATGCTGATGAAGCCGATTCGGAACAGCGCTGGGAACGGTTTATCCGGCTACTATCCTCACCCATGTCACCAACAGATTTGAATGAAAGTAGTAATAGCCTCCCATAACCCGGCCAAGATTCGTGCAGTAAACGAAGCGTTCGCCCTGCAGTTTCCGGGGGAAAATATCGATTTCATACCGGCCAGCGTCAAATCCGGCGTCAGCGATCAGCCGCTTTCGGATGAAGAAACACGTCACGGCGCCCGCAACCGGGCTCGCAATGCGTGTGAAACGCACCCGGGTGCCGACTTCTGGGTCGGCCTCGAGGGCGGCATTGAAACCATTGATGATCAATTGATGGCTTTCGCCTGGATGGCGGTGCTGGGGCCTGACCAACAAATTGGCGAAGCGCGCACGGTAACGCTGCCATTGCCACCAGCCGTCAAAGCATTGGTGGACCAGGGCCTGGAGCTTGGCGATGCGAATGACCAGGTGTTCGCAACCGTAAACAGCAAACACCAGGGCGGCGCTTTCGGCTTGCTCACCAACGGCATCTATACCCGCGAAGGGGTATATACCGAGGCGCTGGTGATCGCCCTGGTGCCTTTCGTTAACACGCTTTATTTGTGATGGTCTATAATCCCCCGCCACCATCTTTTCAGGACCTGATAAATGTTTCGCAATTTACGTTTTTATCGCATCACCAGCCCATGGCCCAAGTCTGAGCAGAAGCTGTCGGAAGTTCTGTCTGAAAATGCATTTTCGCCCTGTGGCGCTTATTCGGAGCGCACAGCAGGCTGGGAAGCGCCCGCCAGCTATGATGACGCCCCCCTGTGCCGGCGCCTCCATGGAGCTGACCTTCTACAGCTACGAACCCAAAGCCGTGTATTGCCGGTGGCGGCAATCAAGGAAGCCCTGGAGGAAAAAGTCATCGAATACCGCGCACGCATGGAGCAGGAGCCTCCACGCGGTGAATTGCGGCGGCTGAGGGAAGATACCAAAGACGAGTTATTGCCCAAAGCACTGCTTAAATCTGAACGCAGCCGCGCCTGCTTTATCCACTCAGAGTCACTGCTGGCTATCGACGTTGGAACGGACGCGAAGGCTGAGTGGTTTATCGACCAGCTACGGACCTGCTTCGGCCAGTTCAACTGCACCCCATTGACGTTCAATAACCCGCCCGGAGAACTGTTGAAACGGATCTTCCTGGGCGAAACACTGCTCGGATTCTCGTTGGGACGTGAATGCCGCATGCAGGACCTAAAAGACATCAAATCCATCGCAACCTGGCGCGATTTCGATTTGAGCGATGCGTCAATCCGGCGGCACGTCGCCGAAGGCATGAAACTGACCCACCTCGGCGTGGGTTTTGATGAGTTGTTGAGTTGCGTGATTGATGAAGACGGCATGATCAGCAAGCTCAAGTTCATTGAAGGGGATGCCATTGATACCCCCGACTACGAAGACCCACTGGCACGGCTGGATGCCGATTTTGTCTTGTTAACCGGGACAGTTCAGCGGCTGGCTGAGAACCTTAAGAAATTGCTGGGCGGCTACGTCGTTACCGGCTAATCAAACTATCATGATGGTTATGCCCGGAAAACAAACCGTACCAGCCAGATCTCTGGTTGCAGCTTTCTACAAGTTCGTGTCACTGCCTGATTACCGGCTAATGCGCGAACCCCTGCAACAGCGCTGCGAAGAACTGGGCCTGCTGGGCAGTATCCTGCTGGCAGATGAAGGTATTAATGGCACCGTAAGTGGAACCGGGAAAAATATACACTGCCTGTTTGAAAGCCTACAAGCCGATCAGCGCCTGCAGGACTTGCAATACAAGGAGTCCTGGGCGAAAGAGCAGCCGTTCCACCGCATGAAAGTGCGCCTGAAGAAGGAAATCGTCAGCCTGGGAGTTGAGGGCGTTGACCCCAACCGCGCTGTGGGCGAATACATACCCCCGCAAGAGTGGAATGCGCTGATCTCACGCGATGATGTGCGCCTGGTCGACACGCGCAATCACTACGAACACAATCTGGGTACGTTCAAGGGTGCCGAAGATCCAGATACCGGCTCATTCAGAAATTTCCCACAGTGGGTAAGCAATAACCTGGACCCGGAAACGGATCGCCATGTTGCCATGTTTTGCACCGGCGGCATTCGTTGCGAAAAAGCTACTGCATACCTGCTGGGCCTGGGGTTTCAGGGTGTTTACCACCTGGATGGCGGCATTCTCAATTACCTGGAAACCATCAACAGGGAAGAGAGTTTGTGGGAAGGAGACTGCTTCGTATTCGACAATCGAGTGAGTGTTGATCACGACTTGGCCGAAGGTGATCACGATCTGTGTCCAGCCTGCCGCATGCCGTTGACAGATGAAGACCGCCAGTCACCGTTGTTTGAACTTCATGTTTCATGTCCACGTTGTCACGACCGGCTCACCGATCAGAAGCGGCAGGGATTGCTGGAGCGTGCCCGCCAGATCAAGCTGGCCTCCGAACGTGGAGAGCGCCATATCGGGGTGAAATCCCGAAATCCGCGGAATAAAGGACGATAGGGATATGGGCCTGCTGCTAGAAACCGCCATCGCCTGCCCCTACTGCGGTGAAACGATCACGGTGCTGGTGGACGGGTCGCTGCATGAGCAGCAATATATAGAAGATTGCCAGGTATGTTGCAGACCGATCGTTATCCACGTGCAAGTGTCCGGGAATGGTCAATGCCGGGTTGAGGCCCGGCATGAAGACGAGGTTTGAAATTTTGTAACACTTCGAGTTCGCACAGGTTGGCCCCGGTGATGACGTAGCCGGTGACCTCTTCGATCATGAGCGTACGAATTCGAGCAGGGATCCGATATCGTGCCCATCGGCTTCTTGCAGGGCGGCAATATAACGTTTTCGAGTTTCACTGAGGTCAACCAGGTTCTTTCCGCCCCAGCTAAACCGTTCCTGGCCCATCGATTTAAGAAGAAGATCGGCAGCAAGACGCGCATGCCGGCCGTTGCCGTTCGGGTAGCAATGTATCGACACCAGCCTGTGATGAAAGCGCGCCGCAATTTCATCAGGTTCATAGGTCTCGTTCTCGATCCAGTAGCGGCAATCGTCGAGAAGCTGCCGTAATTCCGTGGCTATGCGATAAGCATCAATGCCGATATTCTTGCCGGTAGTGCGGTAGTTTCCGGCCCATCTCCAAACGTTGCCATACATCCTCTTGTGCAGGTTATTGAGTGAATTTTCTTCCAGCAAATCGCGCTTGCGCACAAAGGCCCATTCATCCGCCTCCAGAATATTCGCTTGCTCCGCCTCATTGAGTTCACTTCGCAGTGTGATATAGGATGGAATCAGTCCCTCACGTTCTTCCTCGGTGACTTTAGTTTCTCCATCATCCTGCGGGCCGGGGAAGTCCGTCATTCATCCTCCCAAAGCGCAGAACCAGGCCGGCTCAGCAGCATTTGTACAAGTCTTTCAAGATGCTCCCGCTCGTCAGCTTCACCTACCCACTGATTTTCCAGCGCCATGCTGTGACTGGTCGCCCAAAGGCGTTTTTTCGCACGTTCCCGCGCTCGGTCTTCGACCAGAGATTCAAGGGGCTTTCTCGGGACGAGGGCATAGACGAGCCGACAATCAAGCGCACGCGCGGCACGTTCAAGTGATTCCAGCTTAATGCTCCCCGAGACTTCCGCCTTTTCGATGCCAAGCACGCGGGGCTGGCTCACATTCAACCGTTTAGCGAGCTGTGCAGTGGTCATGCCGAGTGCTTCACGGATCGCCTTGACCCATCCGCGAGGTGGGCGCGCGAGAATGTCTACATTTTGTAGTATATTCAGTCGCCTATCGAGTTGCTTGCGGGCCATGGCCCGTTCTTGTACGCGCATAATAATAACCTATAAGTTATATTTATATAATTGAAATGTAATCTACAGATTATTATATAACAAGATAATAATAATCTTTATATTATTATTTAGCTGTTAAAAGCCCGAAAACTCGAGATCTGTCAGATCGGAAATCTCCGCGACCGTAGTCGGCGTTACGCCGGCCGGCGCCGTGAGCGCCATCTCGAGTGGTCCGGCCGCCTCTAATTCCGCGTGCTGGTCGAGTATGAACGCAGAGTGCTTCAGTTGACCGCCTTCCACCCAGGCAACGATTTTCCAGAACTTGATGGGAATCCGGATTCCAGTGCCAAACTCCGCGTCCGAGGCGGCGCTGCGCAGGTCGTCATAAGCCGGGTCGGTCGCCCTTAGAATGGGGCCGACAAACTCGATGACCCGGAGGTGCTCGGCCTCGGCTCCACCCATCACCTGGCGTTCCAATTCATACCACTCCTTGTGCGCATTGAACTTCCTGATCTGTGGGCACACGTTGGTGAGCGTGAAGCTGTGGACATCAGCTTGCTTGATCTCGGTTTCATCGGCCCCCCAGTAGATAAAATCACGGGCAGCCAGGTGGCCCCTGTGAACCAGGATGCTGAAGATTGAATCATCGGGCTGATGGGCTTCGTCAATCCGGGGGTCAATGGACCACGAGGGCCGACTGGGCATCGCGCCAGCGGGCTTCTGGCCACCATCGATATTGGTGGCCGCGAAGACCGGGAGTCGGCGCGCGGCGTGCATGGCTGTTGTGAAGTGACGGAATGGCAAAAGGTAGGTGTCAGGGCGATCAAGCCGGGGGGCCAGCTCGATCCTAAGCGAAGACCGGGGCGTGGGCAGGGGGATCGTGAACCCGGGAAGAAAATCCGGATCGTAACCCGTATCATCAGGAAACTTGCTGAGCCTGCGGCGCACCAGTTCGAACGTTCCGGTCTCTGTTGGCGGTCCCAGCGCGCTGCGCTCATCGAGGATAGAAACCCTGGCCGTGTGCCGGGAAACTGGCCCGTTTTCAATTGAGCCTGCAGCAAGCGTCACCGCCTCCAGGGTGCGGGCGGCAGCCGCAGATCTCTCGCCTTCCCCCTCGGAGATTTGGGTTACCCGTGCCAGGATTCGGCTCACCCGAACGCCTTCATTGGAGAGGTATTGGATCACTTCCTCAGGGTCGTCAGCTGCAGCATATTTGCCATTGTTCCGGATGATGACGGTGCGATCTCCCACTACCCTGGTTTTTGGGACTCCACGACGGTGCAGGGCGACAACATACCACTGGTCGGAGAAAACCGGAGAGCCCGAAGAACCCTTGAGGGTGTCGGTAGAGTAATAAAGGAAGTTGTTGGCATCCCGCTGTTCGGGGTCCAGATCGCTGTCATAAACATAAACGTTGATCCGGTTATTTCGTGATGCCAGGTGCTTCTGCCGGCCGTTCGGGTGCTGGATGATGGTGGCGTATTCGTTGCGCAGAATCTTCCCCGTGCTGGGAAAAAGCCGTAGGTAACCATAGCGATTGAGTGGGGTCCCATCAATCGCTCGAGGCTCCACCGCTACAAAGCAGAAGTCGAGCTCGTTGTCGGCAAAGTAGAGCCGGCTGGGGTTAAGCCTGAAGATCCGGGGCGGTTTGGGAATTCCATCAACGTCATCCTCCGAATCCAGGGTCAATGTCGCGCCACGGGCCCATTTTGGAGATTCGAGAACATGCCAATTGGTTAGCATCAGCCCGGGAGCGACCAGGAAGCCGGTGGCGAAACCACTGCCAGAACCGTCCGGGATCTGGAGATAGATGCGCCCTACAGCGGCGGCGGCAAGCTGACCCAGGGCGAGGTAGCGCAGAGGCATCAGGTCGCTGTCCTCGATGATGCTTTCAAGGAAGCTGCGATCGGCGGGCGCCAGAAATTCGCGACGCGCGTTTTCCATCAGGGCATCACCTTGAATGGCAGCCTGTGTTCCTGATTGCTGTTCAGCCAGCAACTGTTTCTGTTGTTCCTCGGCCTGTTTGTAACGCTCAGCAGCCTGGATGCCGACGGTATGGTCGATACTTCCCATGTTGTGCTCCGTAGTGAAAACTGGAGGAGAGTGGCTCCTTCATTCATCCTGAGTATAGGTTGCAACCCAGCCCTTTGCTACGCTGTACAAGGATGAACGCGGGATCTTAAAAAGATCGCGGGCGTACCCAAATCCAGCTCGCAACCACCACGGTTCCAAATGCTGTATAGCAAACCACGAAGACCCAGGGCGGCGCCTGGTAGTACAAAACACTTTCCAGCCAGTGCGCGATGAAAGAACCTGTATATGTTGCGTCGCCGGCCCGGCTACGAAGTCTCATTTCAATGCTGGTCAGCGGGCAAATGATACTTAGCCATGCTTGAACGATGACCACGGCAATCGCGACAAAGTGTGTTAGCCGAAACCAGGGATTGCGGACCCATGACCAGGTAAAAGCCTGGCCAACAAAAATCAGTACCAGGCCGAATACAACGAACACGACAAATATCACGTGCAGCAGCAATACTGCATCCGCGGCAAGCTGATATGTGATTGATGAATCCACTGATATTACCCAGACTCTATTATAGTATGTGGCCTGTTGGAGAGTGATCATGCGAATTGTTGACCCAAAAGCATTAATGCCTGCCCTGGCGCTGGTATCCAGCCTTGCGCTGCAGGCGCATACTGCCGTGGCAGGCAATCCGCCCGAATTCCCCCATGCATTCGACGCGGGTTGGGAGGGGCAGAAAACCTGTGAGCTTCTGTTCGAAGACGATACTGTTCGCGTGGGCCGTTGCGTTTTCCCGCCTGGCATCGGGCACGAAAAGCACTACCATAACCCTCACTTTGGCTACGTGCTGGAAGGCGGTTCCCTGCGTATCATTGACAATACTGGGGAACGCGAAGTAACCACCCGGGCGGGCGGTGATTGGTCGACCACAACGGTCACTGTTCACGAAGCCATGAATATTGGCGACACCACAACCAGCTACATGATCGTGGAGCCGAAATAAGACCTTTCCACTATTGCCTATCCGGCCTCGCTCCCTTTTGCAGTAAGATGATCGGATGGATACACCAATTGCACAAGTGGGCGAATGCGCCCTGTTACGGGCAGTCAATGTCACCCGGGCCGGTGTCTTCATGGAGTGGCGCGAGGGGCAGGACCTGCTGATACCTGTAAGCCAGCAGCTTGCGCCCATGCGGAAAGGACAGTCCTACGTGGTGTACCTGCTTCTGGACCCGCAGGGACGCACCATCGGCAGCACCAAAATCCATCGCTACCTGGCAGAGGAAGCTACTCCTCTGAAGCTCCGCGAAAAAGTCGATCTGATGATCGTGAGTGAAACCGATCTGGGCTACAAAGCGGTGATCAATGGCACACACCTCGGCTTGCTGTTTAAAAGTGAGGTTTTCCAGAAGTTTCGTCCCGGAGATAAAACAACCGGCTACATCAAGTCCATTCGCGAAGACCGGAAAATCAATCTTTGCCTGAAACTCCACGAAAGGAGTGCACAGCAAGATCTGGCCGATCGCATCCTGGCTTATCTGAACGAAAATGAGGGGGTTTCAGCCTTGACCGATTACAGCCCACCCGAGGCTATCTACAGGCAGTTCGGCGTCAGCAAAGGCAATTACAAAAAAGCCCTGGGGCTGCTCTATAAAAAGCGCCGGATAAGCGTGGAGAAAGACAAAATAACCCTGTTGCCATCCTGAACTACCCGGCTTAATCAAACGGATTCAATACCGATACACACGTTGCCGCAAAATCCTTTTCATTTCTCGTGACAACCGTCAAACCATGAATCAGGGCCGTTGCAGCAATCTGCTTGTCCAAGGCGTTTTCCGGATGCGGCGCCCGCAGAACACCCCAAAGCTGGGCGATGTCCGTGTTGATGTCGAGTATGTGATCCTGGTATTGGGACAGCAACTCTTCCAACCATAATTCCAGTTGCTCCGCATGACTATCATCGCCACGGTGACGGATGGATTCCACTCCGCGACGTAGTTCACCAACAGTGACGACCGAAATGTACAACTTTTCATCGTCGTCAGCCGCCTCTTGAAAGAACTGCCAGACTCCACGATTGGCTTTTGACTTCTTTCGAACCTCACTGATGACGTTAGTATCAATCAAATACACGCAAACTCCCGACCGTGTCTTCAACACGTTCAAAATCTTCATCCTGCCCAACATTGGGTATCGCGGCGAGCGCCTCGGTGAAACTTTTGCGTGGGGGCTGCAGCAAAACGGATTCGAGCAAAGCCCGGTGTTCAGCTTCAGCGCTTCGGCCATGTCGTGCAGCGCGCTGTTTTAATGCGTGCACAATGCGTGGATCGAGATTTCTGACAATAAGATTAGCCATCACACTACTTTCCTGACTGCGGCGAACAAATGATAGCAATGATATCACTATTGAAAACTCCGGTCAGGCATGGAGTCTATTGTGGATCCATGTGAAGATAAGTGGCATCAGCAAACAGACTTGTTAGCTGTAGGAAATTTCAGGGATAAGCCAGATGTCAAAAGTCTCAAAAAGGCACGGTAAAAGCGGGCGTGGCTGGCGCCTTCTCGCGTTAGCCACCGTACTCTTCTTCATTGCAGCGGGAATTTACTTCGTGATCGTTCCGGTGCAGGAATCCAAGCGCCATGAACAAACCCTGATTGAGCGTTTCGGTTGGGCCGATAAATATACGCCGTCCATTGATGGATCGATTCCTCCTCATCGTGTGGAAGCATTCATTAGTGTCCGCGAAGCCGTGCAGACAAACTGTGCAGACTACCAGGGCATTCTGGATGATATCATTGGCCTCGAGGCCCTGGAAACCGACCAGGACATGTCCGCCGGCGAGAAAACGTCCAAAGGTCTCGGTAGTTTCAAGAGTATGTTCAGCGCCGCGCCCAAAATGCTGGAATTTATGGATACCCGCAACATAACCCTGCTGTCCGAACAGATGGGCCTGGGTGAATACATCTACATTTACCTGGCCGCTTATGGCGAACAACTGGCCCGGGAACCGGATTCGCAATATTCCGAAATGGAGGATGCATATATCAGCTCGCGCACCCGTAAGGAATTTGTTCATATCCTGGAAAACCAGCTCGCCGAACTGGAATCTAAAGGCCCGGATGCTTCCCATCCAGACCTGATCATCAACCTGCGAGGCGAAATCGGCGCGCTGCAAGACGGATCACACCCATCACCCTGGCCAAATGGCGCCGGAAGCATGACGCGTGAATCCCTCGCCCCCTACCGTGAGCGGTTAGCAGAGCTGTATTGTGCGGGCATCGTCAAAATCGAACTTCTGCAGAAGAACCGGGGGCTGAATTTAGAAGGTTAAACCCAGCTACCTTGACTGCTCTGAAATCCAGTTGTCGATCTTCTGTTCCATCAGGTTAAGCGGCAGGGCCCCTTCTTCCAGGAGTCGGTCATGGAAGCTACGGATATCAAACCGCTCGCCGAGCTGCTCCTGCGCACGCTTGCGCAGCTCCAGGATCTTCAGCATGCCAAGCTTGTACCCAAGCGCCTGCCCCGGCCAGACCGCATAACGATCAATCTCCATCGTGGCTTCGCTGATGTGGATACCTTCTATGGCTACTGAATACTCAATTGCCTCCTCGCGGCTCCAGCCCAAGGTGTGCATGCCGGTATCGACCACCAGCCTCACGGCGCGATGCAATTCAGCCTGCAAACGGCCCAGATCATCGACGGGATCATTTTCATACAGACCCATTTCACTGGCGAGATACTCAGCATAAAGGCCCCAGCCCTCGCCCGCTGCATTGGAATAGAAAATGGTATTGAGGATCGGCAGTGAATCATCGAGGCCCAGGATGGTTTGCAGATGATGTCCCGGGTTGGCTTCATGATAGGTCAGCGTTTGCAGGGAATACGAAGGAAGGGTGGCGGTATCGGCCAGGTTGATCCAGTAGGTCCCGGGGCGGCTGCCATCCAATGAGGGGGCATCGTAGAAAGCCCCGCTGTCAGCCTTTTCCCGGTGCGGCGGTACCGCCCTGATCACCACTTCCTGGTCGGGTAAGGCACCGAACCATTCAGGCAATCTCGCATCCGCGAGCGCCAGGTCAGCCGCCAGATCCGCCAATAGCTGCGCCTTGCCTTCAGGCGTATTGGGATAGATGTATTGAGGATCTTTCAGCATGGCTCCCATGCGCGCACCCACCGTGCCCTCCAGGTAGCCAATACTTTTAAGCAGTGGGTCCATTTCTGCATGGATACGATCCACTTCCACCAGTCCGATCGCGTGAATTTCATCAGCCGCCAGAGTAGTGTCTGTCATCTGGGTGATCATGGCCTGGTAAAAAGCCGCACCGTTGGGCAGGCGCCCAACCCCCGCCTCGTGCGAGGCCAGTGGCCTGATTTCGGTCAGCGCTTCCACCAATCTCATGGTGGCCGGATAGACCCTCTCATCTATCAGCATGACCGCTTGCTCGGTAAAGCCCGCTGCACCCTCGACACCGGCGTCCGCCAGCTTTCCGCTGAAGCTGGTGACCAGCGTATTGTCAACCGCAGGAGTAGCAACAGCCTCTGTCAGGTATGCGATCGCCTGGTCGATACTGAAATCAGGCGGCATCACACCCAAATCCTGGTCATGCTGCATTTTTTCAATCACTTCATCGAGCACAGAAGCATAAGAATTCAAGCGGCTGAGCCAGGCAACGGCATCCGCCCTGGTACGCACCGCCATCTTGTCCTCAAGCATCCCGGGGATTTCAAGATGCGGGCCCGTCAGGTGCGAGACCGGGTAGGGTACAAACCAGTTTCCATATTCAGAGAGAGCGACGCCATAATCGACGATTGTCGATGGGGCATAGGCATTGCCGGCTCCCGTTTCCACCAATTGCAAACTGATTTCCTGCTTGTCTGTTAACCCCGTTTTGTCGATCGATGCCAGTTCCTCCAGAATTTCCTTCAAGCCGGCCCGCCGGCGTATTTCACCCTCGGAGGAGTAGCTGCCCAGACGGCTCATGGTGCCTGCCCCGGCTTTCTCATCAGGAATGCCAAAATAGGTGGCGGCTTCCGGCCGCAGACGGAAATAGTTCTGGGAAATCTGCTGCATCCGGCTGTCAAAGTCCGTGGCTGCAATCTGCGCGGCTGAAGCTGCCGTTTTTTCTGGTTCTTTTGTCGCTTGTTCTTCAGTACAAGCCAGTAAAGCAAAAGTGCTCAACAAGGCAATGGCAAAGTGCTTCATCATAAAATCATACTCATAAATTAACGTTTATTGTTATCACCAAAAACCAGGCGCAACTTCTCATTGCGGCTGAGTTTCTTGATGACGGCTTCACGTTTACAGGCACTGCTGCGGTCGTGACCACTTTCACTGTAAACCACTTCCAGCGGCTTGCGGCCATTGAAATATTTGGCGCCGCAGCGAAGATCGCGGTGTTCCCGGAAACGCCGTTCCAGGTCGGTGGTTACCCCGGTGTACAGCGTCTCATCGTCGCAGCGGATGATGTAGACCTTCCAGTCCATGATCCCTGGGTCAGGACATCAACGCCTGCAGGTATTGCTGCACCCGGGCACGCGCCCGCGCCGTGCTGTCGCGTGCTTCCAGCCTTTCGAACCAGGCCATGACCCGCGGATGCTCATCCAGCGCGAAGCCGGTGACGCGGGCTTGCTCCACATAGGCCAGTGCAAATGAGTCAGCAATGGAAAATGCATCATTGGCCAGCCACTGCGTGTGCTCGAACCAGTCTTCCACAATCCCCAATTGCTGGTGGGCAAACCGGGTGGCTTCCTCGCACTTGTCCGCATCTGTTTCCCCCAGCTTGGCGGCCGGCTTGATGATCTTCTCAAAGTAGAGTGAGGTCAGCCAACGCCCGGGATGGCAGGTAAAGAAGGTCATCCACTGGTCAACCCTGGCCCGCTGCAGCTTGTCAGCCGGGTACAACGGTGATTTTTCCACGCTGGCAACGTAACGGCAGATGGGGCCGGATTCGAACAGGAATTCTCCATCGTGTTCCAGCACCGGAACCTTGCCGGCCGGCGTCATTTTCTGAAACTCTTCGCTTCTGTTATCACGCTTTACCAGGTCGACAAAACGAAACTCGTAGTCAACCCCAAGTTCCTCCAGGACATAGAGGGGCTTCATCGTATTTTGCGTGAAAAATCCGAACAATCGGTACATGGCATTTTCCTTTAGTGCGTTTTAGTAATCCAGGCTGTCTTTTGTAAACTCAATAGTGGGCGTTTTCTCTGAACTGCGCAAAATTCTACGCAAAATATGATTCATCGTCAGCGGATCATTGTCGAAGCCGCCGTGTGTTTCGCTGGCTTTAACCTGCGCGCCCGGAACTGCACCTTTTGAATAATGGACTGACAGCCGCGGTATTTTCCGACGCGCAATCAGCTTGCTGTCATTCTCCATCCCCAGGATTCGCTCCGGAATATCTTCTTCAAAAGCTCTGGAGACCAGGTAAAGCAGGGACTTATTGTAGGCAGCGGTCACTTCATCATCCTGCTCCAGCTCATCGGTCAGGTTATAAATGCCCATTTTGGAAATACGAAATGCTGGGGGCATGGTTTTCAGAAAAGGCTGCATGTGGCTGGTAAACAACTCGAGCGTGCCGGCGGGCGCCATCAGGCTGACCGAGGCAATTGGGGTACTGGGCGAAAGCACGGACAAGCGTTGCAGCAGGTGGGACAGCAGGATCATGCCGGTGCTGTGCCCGACCAGATGCAGCTTCTTGGGTTTTCCGGATTGAGCGAAAGCATCGATAAATGCCGCCAGGGTTTGCGAGCCGGCATTATGATCTTCTTTGAACGGAAGTTCGGCGCCTTTCTTCATTTCACGCCACATGGCCCGCCCCGGTATGCGCGTGGCTTTTTCGACCAGCTTGTCGAGCCAGTCCTTGAATCCGCCGGCCCGGGCTTCGGCTGCCTTGCGCCGGCCGATGATGATGTCCTTCAGTTCCTCCAGCAGACCGGTGTCGTACATCAGGTGGTAGGGGTAGATACGGTTGGCCTTGAAGGTCTCTTTCATCGCCGCGATGCGGCGGGCCGATGCCCTGGGGTTGTTCAGGCCGCCGTGCGCATACAACAGCAAGTGATCGTAGTCGCTCGAATCGGCCAGCAGATCTGCCGTCAGTTTGACGTCGCTCAGGTCACTCCAGTAGCGGCCGCTGGTGTGAAACTGGCCATCGTCAATGTGGGCGAAGTGTCCGGCGATCTCCGCGCGCGTGGGGGCTGGGGCTTTGCCTGCCGCGCTGACATTGCTGCTGCCTTTTGCTGGCAGATGCCAGATTTGCGGAGTCGGCAGCGCCATTTGAAAAACCCATGCATCCTGGATGTTGAGCAGCCAGTCCTCGTAGGCCCACAGCGCCGTTCCGTCCTTACCCCAGTCATTACCCCAGGAATTTTGAACCCAGAAGCCCTTGTCGTCATAACCCACAATGGCAAATGCGTGTCTGCCCAGCGCTTTCTTGCCAATTGGGATTTCACCGGTTTCGAAATCCACCTCGTTCCAGCCTTCATGCACGTTGGCCGAACAAAAGATGGCGCCAACTTCAGTTAATGCCGCGTGATAATCAGAAATACGGCCGCCCAGACGATAGTAGGCGCCGATAGTATTGCTACGGGCATCTTTTGCTGCCGCCACGGTGAACCCGATGTTTGCTTCTTTATCGTATGGATACAGCGCTTCCTGGCACACGCCCATGTTGTGCCAGCCCTTGATGGCGCCGCGACAACTGGAGCCTTGGTAGTCCTTGCCGGACCACTCGTCATAACGCTGCGCCATTTCATACAACATGCGGGCGCTCACGGTTATGTCTTTGCGTTTAATCTTGCGCTTACTTTCCCTTATCAGGCAGTCGATGACCGCAGCCAGGCCAAATCCGGTGCAGGAGCCTTGCTGGCCCTGGTCGCGAATATTGAGGTTTCGCGGTACCGGCAGGCTGGTTTTCAGCTTGATCAGCGCGGGCTGGTAAGCATAATCCCTGAAGTCAGGGGCATCCTGCCGCGCGGTTAACTGGTATCTGTCAGTCCAGGACGTTTGCTTGTTCAAAATCGCTCCCAAACCGGTGTGACACCGGGTGGCAATGACGCGAATACACCGAGTTCAGCCCAGCGCCTGTCCGGCATATGAAAATCAGAGCCACAGGAAGCCAACAAATTCATTTGTTCACATAAAACCGCCATGCTTTTTGTCTGTTGTTGCTCTTGTTGACCTGAAACCACTTCCATACCCTCACCTCCAAGCTGTTTGAAACTGGTGAGCAGCCTCTTCAATTTTGTTCG
>Ga0164313_10000956_pt1 | contig 24669 bp, 25 predicted proteins | sample GuaBasSedimGuay4_FD_113735 | JGI IMG/M metagenome (GOLD analysis project Ga0164313, IMG submission 113735) | Subseafloor sediment microbial communities from Guaymas Basin, Gulf of California, Mexico - Guay4, Core 4569-4, 0-3 cm | ecosystem: Environmental > Aquatic > Marine > Hydrothermal vents... | reverse complement strand
CAGCTAATTTTATTGGCTATTTTGGTATCTGTCGGATATTTTTTGTTATCAAATCATATAATTTATTTTGATAATGGGATTAAGTTATTAAAAAAATCAAGACCTACTTCAGCTTATACCTTCGTCAGCATTGAAAATAAAAGAGTTGGGGATATTCTAAAAATTGAAGACTTGCGAAATGACGGTATAGGAGATCTTCTTGTTGAGATTGGGAAGCTGAATAACGAAGAAAAAGAACAATTGGAACATATTATTACAAGCTGTCCATAAGGAACGGGGACGATTCCTTCAAGATGAAATTAAATATACAGGCCGGGGATAACAAGTGAAGAGACAGTTGTATAGACTTTCAGATAAATAATTTCACTGTGTTATCAGTCGTCGACGTATAACTAATACGCCTTCCTCCTTCCTCCTTCCTCCTTCCTCCTTCCTCCTTCTGGCCTTGTGAAATCAATTATCTGGAAGTCTATATGTTTCGTTGCGTTTCTGTTTTGCGGGAATTATTTTTCGGAGAGAGGTTTTGTACTATTTATTTTAAGCTGACGTTCAACCATATCGGCAAGTGTTAAGGAATCCAGCATATTGTTTATTGTATCTTGTATATCTTTCCATATCTCATAGGTAGCACATTTTTTAGTTCGATCACATATCTCAGGATTATCAACACAATCTACAGGGAACATAGATCCCTCTAAAGCATCAATAATATCACGCAGGTTAATCAGGTGAACATCTTTACTGAGGGTATATCCTCCTCCAGCTCCACGAACACTCCTGATGAGGCCAGCAACTTTCAACAGCGGGATTAGCTGTTCCATGTATTTAACAGAAATACCCTGCCGGTCCGCCAAACTCTTCACGGAAACAGGACCTTTTCCATAATTTATAGCTATATCCAGCATCGCCCTTGTGCCATAGCGCGATTTAGTTGACAGCCTCATTTAGTTAGATTTACCCTCTTGCTTCTTTTTTGAGAACAACGATCTTGGGCGGATTAACCGCAGAAATATATTGAACTGCAAAAGCATATGAATTTAAAAATACCAAGCTTTGTGGCCTCTTGTCAAGCTTAACGCCACATGTTGCTAAAATCACTTTTTCATTGGATGGCGCTCACCCCATGTAATAGGGCATTTACCTTCCTTTTCATGCATCCCTTGCAGTAAAATGCCTTCTCATTAGCGGTATCGTCTTGCCGTCAGCCTCAAATACAACGGTTACTCTTCTTTTGGTTTTAAATGATCCGGCACAATCACCATTTCGAGAAGAACAGGTTTCAGGAAACTCCACTTGATTCCAATTTTGTAAACTTCTTCCAGGTCCCTGATTGCATCCCAGCAATTATGGCAAGGAGAAACAACAAATTTTGCTCCAGTGGCCAGAATCTGATCGCGCTTGACTTTCATGCCTATGTTTCTTTGTTCTCTATAGCGTCCAATGCCGTTCATTCCGCCGCCGCCGCCGCAACAAAAATTGTGTTCACGGTTAGGGCTCATTGGACGAAAATCTTCTGCTATGTATGACATGATTTTAGATGTAACATCAGTCAGGCCATGATTTCTAACATAATTGCATGGATCCTGAAGCGTGACAGGCTCTTTGATTTTTTTGGCTGGATCCAGCTTAAGCTTTCCTGTTTCCAGCGCCTCTAATACCCACTCAACGTAATGAAGCCCAGGGGCAGGTGGCTCGCCATTTTTTCGTCCAGCCCAATAAGGTCCTTCGGTAATAGTTGCACGGTGCTGATGGCCGCATTCTGTACCAACATATCTTTTTACTTTTAGCCGTTCCATTGCCGCATAGACACCTTCTACCTGCTGTTTGCAACATGCCCAGTCACCGGCAAACATAGCCAGACTTGTTCCCTCCCAGCCTTTGCTGGGGACTGTCCAGCTCTCACCGGCCAGATGGAACAAGATTGCCGCCTCTGCAAGATCCTGTGGATAATGTTTTGGTTCACGGGCATTTACTATGTACATAATATCAGCCCCCACTTTATCAACAGGAATCTCAAGGCCAGGATAATATTCCTCATTTTCTTCCGCCATCCACTCACATGTCTCAACATAGTCTTCTACAGTAACATCCATCTGTGCGTTATATAGCCAATGCATACATGATCCGATTTTCATCTCATGCGGCACAAAACCCTGCGAAAAGCACAGACCTCTCAAGTAGCCGAACATGACACCCATATCAATGCCATGAGGACAATACATTCCGCAACGATTACAACAGGTGCATTTGCCCCATGCTGTATCCATACATTTTATCATGAATTTTGTGTCTACATTTCCCTTTCTTTTTACCAGCTCGCCAAGTGTGGATTTTATTTTATAAGATGGTATCTGCTTTGGATCATTGTCGTTTGCAAGATAAAAAAAACAGGAGTCAGCGCACAAACTGCAATTAGCGCAAATTTCAAGCCATGTAAGAATGCGGGATTTACATGTAGCATCCAAAGTTTTCTTTAAGGCCGCTGTGTCAACGGGAAATACTTCCATCTCCTTATAATACCTTATGCCCCTGTCTGCCAATAAAAGATCGAGATTCTCTTTGGTCTTCACAGCTTTTCTGGTAACAAGAGGTGGTAAGTCTTGGTTTTTTGCTTCTTGTGCCATATTTATTTCTCCATTAATAAAATTATTGTTAACATTTCGTTAAAGAGCCACTGTTACCAAGTGATTCCTCTGCCTTTCATGCCTCCTCTTTTTATTCCGAAATCCATTCCAAGTTGGATTCTGGAACAAAAGGAAAGAACAAAATGCGAAAGTTTTGTAAAAGGAATTGCTATCAGCATAATTTCGCCGCAGAGGATATGTATAATTAACCAGAATTTGTATCCCGCCCATTGATGATAGGCAATATAACCTGTAATAAATGGAGCTAATGCGATCGCTAAAACAATATAATCCGACGCCGTTGTTAAAATTTTTACATTGGGGTTAGTCAAACGACGAATTAAAAAGAAGATTCCCGCGGCAATTATTACCAAAGTCATATAATCTGCTGCCTTGTCGGGTATGGTAACCCAGCTTATATTCCACGATTCATCTATCAGCAATACATGAGCCATCAGAAAGATCGGAGCTATGACAAGGCATATATGGAAAAGATATGTCACACCCATAAAAAACGGATGTTTTGCGGTTGTGTGATTTAGTGGTAGCAGCCAATGAAAAAGAGATCTTGCAGCACCCTTAAGTCCCGCGCCAAGCTTCTCAGAATAGGCTACTCTATCGAGCTGCCAATCAAGACCTTTTATATACCAAACAATTCTGGTGATAATCCCGACAAAAAAGATAGCAAATGAAATTAAGGCTAATGGCCCACTTACAAATTCATACATAGCTCCCCCTTAGAAAAAAACTAAATGATTTATAACCCTGTTCGTTTTTTAAATCCTACTTATTAGATAGGAATACTTATTTTTTATCTGATATTGGAAAGCCGTGTCAAGCAATTTTTTTATTTAGGGCTATACTCGACAAATTAGACAAATGCAGGTATAGAAAGTCTATAGGGATTTATACTTCGGAAGGTTGCAACCACAACGAAAGAAAGTTTTAATTGACTCAGTCATCATTTCGCCAATAAAAAAGGGTTTGCAAATTTTGCTAAACCCTTATAATTATCTGGTGGAGCTGAGGGGGATCGAACCCCTGACCTCATGACTGCCAGTCATGCGCTCTCCCATCTGAGCTACAGCCCCAATATAAATTGGGCAAGTAACAAAAAGCTTTAAATGTGTCAATATTTATTTTGTATAAGGAACGTGGACGAATTAACTTCCTCAAGTAGGCGCACAGATTTGGGGAAGTTAATTCGTCCACGTTCCTAAGTAATGATTAGAATTATTTAAAAAGGTCAAAAATGGATAAAAACAATAAACCATCTACAATAATTATTTAAACCTAAGTTGAGCGATTTTTTGCGAAAAAATGTGCCAAGATCTTGATTCAGCAAGGTTTGCGAAAATCTTAGGCATACCAATGGATATGTCGAGACTTTTCGCAAGTCCTTGATGCGCAAGAGATTGGTGCAGATCGAGTAAAAAATCGTTCAACTTAGGTTAAAGGTTAAAAATAATGCTCAGATTCCTACGGCAAAGTGCCACTAGCTGGTTAATCAAAATAATATTAGGTGCAATTGTTATTGTATTTGTTTTCTGGGGTGTTGGAAGCTTCCGCTCACAACGGAAAGATAGAGTAGCATCGATCAATGGTGAAGCTATTACTTCGAAAGAATATAAAATAGCATACAACAACATTATTGAACAATTACGTCAGCGATTAGGCAATAATTTAAATGACGATATGATAAAAATGCTTAATGTAAAAGGCCAGGCTTTAGATATGCTGATAGATAAGAAACTAATGCTTCAGGAGGCAACAAAGCTTAATTTAAGGGTCACAAATGACGAGCTTGCAGATACAATAAGACAAATAGAAGCATTTAAGACAAATGGTAATTTTGACAGTCAAATTTACAAGAATGTCTTAAGTCAAAACAGACTAACTCCCGAAGAGTTCGAATTTATTGAGAAAGAGTCGATAATTATTGAAAAAATAAGATCATTTATATTAAGCAATGTTAAAGTTTCTGAGCAGGAAGCAATTGAATGGTTCAACTGGGAGAATACATCGGTAAATATTGATTTTGTACTTTTTGAGCCCGGCAGATATGATGATATTAATCCGAGTTCTGATGAAATAAGTTCCTTTTTTGAAAATCACAAAGAATCTTATAAGGCTGATGCAATGATTAAAGTACGTTTTCTGCGCTTTGATCCTGATGCATATAGCTCAGTGGTAAAAATAACAAATAAAGAGATTCAGGACTATTATGAAAGCAACATAGAAAAGTTTAAAACTCAAAAAACCGTTGAAGCACGACATATTCTGATAAAACTTGACCAGAGTTCCAATCCAGAAACAGTCGAAAAGAAAAAGAAAACAGCTCTTAATATACTTAAACTGGCCAGGGAGGGTATAGATTTTGCGGAACTGGCTAAACAGTACTCTGAATGCCCAAGCAAAGACAGAGGCGGTTATCTGGGAGAATTCAAAAAGAATGCAATGGTAAAACCATTTGCTGAAAAGGCTTTCCAAATGAAAGCCGGTGAAATAAGCGAACCCGTCAGGACTCAGTATGGATGGCACATTATCAAGGTTGAAAAGGTAAATGAGGAAACTGGTGTTTCGTTTAAAAATGCAGAGGACAAAATACGGAATAAACTTGTAGAAGAAAGAGCAAAAAATCTGGCATATGAAGAAGCCGAAGGAGTTTATGATGCTTCTTTTGAAGGCGATGATTTGACAAAAAATGCAGAAGCCCGAGGCCTTAACATAGTTACCACTGACTTCTTTACAAAAAACAATGGCCCGGATACAGGAATAAAAAATCGTTCGGCATTTGCATCATATGCATTTAATCTTTCACTTATGGAAATCGGCGATATACAGGACTTTGAAGATGGATATTACATTATTCAGCTCATCGAAAAAATTCCTGAAAAAATACCTGAACTAAAAGATGTTGAAGAGAGAATAAGGATTGATTTAATAAAACAGATGCAGGACGAGAAAGCAAATAAATATGCTAATGAACTGCTGGTGGCTTTAAGAGATAAGAAGTCCCCAGATATATGGAACATAGAATGCAAAAAACTTAATTTAACCGCAACTGCCACCGGTTTTTTTAAGCGGAACAGCTCCATACCACATATTGGATCTGAGCAAAACATCTCCCAAGCGGCATTTAATCTTTCAAATGAAAATATGCTCCCGGAAGCCCCGCTAAAAGGGGAAAAAGGATATTATATTATCAGATTCAGGGATAGGAAAGAACCCGGACTTAATGGATTTGAGGAAGAAAAAGAAAAGATAAAAGAAAAACTGCTTAAACAAAAAATATTTAAAACTTTTGATGCATGGCTTTCAAGCATACGAAAGAAAAGCGTCATTTCAATCGAAAAGAATTTTTAGAAATAATTTGAAATCTATTTTGCTATCATAGCTCTCATCATATCACCGGCATTTTCAGCATGATCTGCAATGGATCCAATTATTTCAGCCAGCATTATCATATGAAATATTGTAACAGGATCAATATCCATATTAAGTATCTTGGCTTTTAGCATTGCTTCGACTTTATCTGCTTCATGCTCCTGCCGGCGAAGATTTCGAATAATATCCTTGACAAGAGTTCTTTGTTTTTCTGAAAAATTTTTAAAATACTTTCTCGCCTCTGATACCATAGTGCTTAATTCTTCGATAGGATCAATATTTGCATCCACAAGAAGGAAAAAATCCTTTTGAAGTTCTTCCGGAATACCTGGTATGCTTCTATATGATAACCAGTCCAGAGCATCCTCCACTGCATCAAGAACACTATCTTGTTCTCTCAAGTACCTGAATAACTGAAACTTATCTACCGGCATCAAAGTGCCCTTTGGCAGATGCCCTCTAATACTTCGTTTAATGGCATCCGCCTCACTTTCCATTCTAATAACATCCTGTCTGAATTCTTCAAAAGTTTTGCATTTCTCAGAAATATGGCACTCTATAGCCTGTTGAAAAGTCCATGCACATTCTTTTACTTTTTCCGCATGCTCCTGCAATCCATCAAATGGAGATGCAATAAACATAGACATAAATGGTATACGCATAAGTCTATCCTTTATAAAATGAGTTGAAGTATTTTAAAAATAGCCATACTGGTAAGAGCTGCAGCAGGTACCGTTAAAAACCAGTATAACATAATTTTAAATATTATACGAAAATTAACTGCTTCAATACCTCTCGCAAGCCCAACACCAAGCACCCCGCCTACTGTTGCATGAGTCGTAGAAACCGGAAGTCCCATTTTTGAAGCAACAAGCACTGTGGTTGCAGCAGCAAAATCGATAGCAAAACCTCGGGTATTAGTTAACGTAGTGATCTTCGAACCTATTGTATCCATTACACGATGACCGGCCATGGCTATGCCGCAGGCTATGCCTATTCCGCCAAAAAAAAGGAGAAAAAAAGGTACAGGCACGGTGGCTCCAACATTTCCTGTTTTTACAATAAAATATATTACTGCAAGAGGCCCTATTGCATTGGCCACATCATTTGCACCCTGCGCCAAAGCAACATAGCAGGATGTTCCTATCTGAATACGTTTAAAAATAGTTTCTGCGGTATTTGTCGATTTTTTCTTAATAAAACGGGACAAGAGGTTTTTACATATTATACCGAAAATAATTGACAGAATTAGTGAAACAGCTAATGCTGCCGGGGTTTCAATGGAAAGCTTTTTGCCAAGAGGTGTCTTAAACAGAAACGATAAAATAATGACAAATATAGTTAAACCGACAAAATAAGGTGATAAATTAAGTGCTTTAGTAAATTGATTCTTCTTGGAAATTATTAGTCTGACAATAACCTTAAACATTATAAAGGCAATAACAATGCTGAAAAAAGGAGAAATTATCCAACTTATTACAACTGCTGCCAGTTTGCCCCATTTAATTACTGAAAAACCACCTGCCATTATTCCAAAACCAATCATAGCTCCGACAATCGCATGGGTTGTTGAAACAGGAAGGGACTTCCAGGTAGCGAAACTGACCCACAAGGCTGCAGCAAGCAAAGCCGAAAGAGCTCCAATCAAAGCCACCTGAGGATCTGCAAGAATTTCGGCTGAAACAATACCTTTACGAATCGTATTTGTAACATGCGATCCTATGAAAATTGCACCAAGAACATTCAATATACCGGCGATAAATACCGCCTGGCGTATTGTTATAGCCTTGGCCCCCACAGCAGAAGCCATAGAGTTGGCCACATCGTTTGCGCCTATATTCCAGGCCATGTAAAAACCAAAAATATAGCCGACAATGAGAATACAATAATTTAAAGTCATACTAACTCATATTATTACCCAAGGTTAATGCTGCAAACACTCAAATATTCCAAATAGGACATATCATTACCTAAAGATCAAATCAATTTAAAAAATGTTTTTACGGGGGCTTTTGTTAACAAGAGATTTTGTTGACTTTTAAAAAAGTATATATTACTAAATCAGTTTAGAAAAAGCATAAGCATTAAAGAGGCTTAGAAGCCTTTTTTGCTTCAATAATTACGAAGTACGAAAGGATCAAATGATGTCAACCGACATCCAAACTCTCAAATCATTAGATTTTTTTGCTGATCTAAATTTTGGCGAGCTGGAACAGATAGCTCCATTAATGCATCTGATGAAGGTCACTGAGGGAGAAGTCTTAACACGAAAGGGTGAGCTCGCGCGTACTTTTTTCATTATTCTATCAGGCAATTTTATGCTTTCGTTTAAAGAGGAGCGCTCGTTTACCCTGCACAACAAAGGTAATATTATCGGCCTGTCAACAGTTGTAAGTCCTTTCCGCTATACAGGCACAGCAATCGCTCTTACAGATGGTCTGGTGCTGTTGATGCAGGGCCAGGAGTTTTTGCGTCTTATTCAAAGCAATTCGGCTCTTGGCGACAAAATCATGCGAAAAATCAATAAAATAGTTTCAGAAAGAATGCCTTATATGACAGGGGCTTGGGGGGAAAGGAGACATTAATTGTTTGGCTTTGAAGCAATAATAGCCCATGATGGAGTTGGTATTTCTGTTATCGGGATCTCAATAGTCTTTGTGGGTCTTGTACTTCTATCTTTTGCAGTTTCCCGGATTCACAAGTTAATCGAACTGTGGGATAAAAAAAATACATCTTATCAACGTGTAAAGAAATCACAACAAAAAGATCAAAAGACACTGTCAGTCTCAGATCTGACCGTACCTCAAGACGTTCGAAGGGCTTCACGTCAGTTCAAGCTCTTGATTGAATGGATGGGCGAACCATTTCCGCTTCCAAAACTTCTTGATCTTTCGAGAAAATGCGGACTTTCCAGTCCTCATTCAACTATCAATGAATTCATTAAGTGTAAATTAATTATACCGGATGAAAACGGCTATTATATATGGAACAAACAGTTGGAAGAAAAAAGGAGTAGTACTTAATTAATGGAAAACCTGTTAATAGAATTTTTATCTAATACCGGCTTTGCGTTAGCTGACTACCGTAATATAATAATGATTCTGGTTGGTATAATAATTATTTATCTTGGAGTAGCAAAACAGTATGAGCCCCTTTTGCTTGTGCCGATAGGCTTTGGTATGTTGATCGGCAATATCCCTGTAATCAAGGATTTTGGTCTTGGAATCTATGAAAGCGGAAGTTTCTTGAACTATGTATATTATGGTGTAACGCATGATATTTATCCTCCATTGATTTTTTTAGGCATTGGAGCATTAACCGACTTTTCCACTATGCTTGCGCGTCCCGTGTTAATGCTTTTAGGGGCTGCCGCTCAGATAGGTATTTTTACTACTTTTCTGGGAGCGCTTGCAATCGGATTTCCCCCCAATGAAGCTGCATCCATCGGTATTATTGGAGGAGCAGATGGGCCTACTGCGATTTTTCTTACTGCTATGCTTGCTCCAAGACTAATAGGGCCGATAGCTGTAGCGGCATATTCCTATATGGCCCTGGTGCCGGTAATTCAGCCTCCTATCATGAGACTTCTTACCACTCGTAAAGAACGGCTTATCAGGATGGAAGAGCCCCGTGAAGTATCAAAGAAAGAAAAAATTATTTTCCCCATTGTCGGCTTTTTGCTTTGCTGTTTTTTGGCACCGGCCGCATTGCCTTTGCTTGGGATGCTGTTTTTTGGAAACCTTCTAAAGGAATGTGTTGTTGTGGAACGTCTTGCAAAAACTGCACGAACCTCTTTGATTGATATTGTTACTATATTGCTGGGTGTAACTGTCGGTGCCAGCACACAGGCTGATGTGTTTTTGACTCGTCAATCTATCGGCATTTTTGCGCTGGGCGCATTTTCCTTTGCTATTGCAACAGCATCAGGGGTTATATTCGCAAAGATTATGAATCTTTTTTTACAAAAAAAAATCAACCCTCTTATTGGCGCCGCAGGAGTATCTGCTGTTCCTAATTCCGCACGAGTTGTTCAGATGGTTGGGCAAAAAGAGGACCCAACAAATTTTCTCCTTATGCATGCTATGGCGCCTAACATATCCGGTGTTATAGGTTCAGCAATTGCGGCAGCAATTTTATGGAGCTTTATGAGTCTTTAACCTAAATTAGTTGACAAAATTTCTCAAAGTTTTTATTTTTTGTATTAAATGGAGGAAATATTATGCTGGTTCAAGGATGGATATCAAGCCAGGTAATTTCAGTTGACGAGGAAACTTCTATGATGAAAGCTTATGTTCTCATGAAAGAGAACAATATCCGTCGTCTTCCTGTAGTCCGAAAAGGTAAACTGGTAGGAATCGTTACTGATACTGATTTAAAAGAAGCCTGTCCATCAACAGCGACCACATTGGATATATATGAAATAAATTATCTTTTATCTGAGGTTAAAGTCAAAGAATCGATGTCAAGGGACGTTGTTTATGTTAAACCCGATGAAACCGTAGAATTCGCAGCCGTCCTGATGCTCGAAAACAAAATTTCAGGGCTTCCGGTAGTAAATGATCAGCTCAATCTGATAGGAGTTATTACCCAAACAGATATATTTAAAGCGCTGATACATATTTCAGGAGTTTACAAAGGCAATGTTCAACTTGCTTTTTGCCTGGAAGATAGGCCAGGATCGGTTAAAGAGGTGGGTGATGTAATTCGAAGCTTTGGCGGTCGTATGGTCAGTATTTTAACCAGCTATGACCTTGCAGATGAAGGCTACAGAAATGTTTACATTCGCATTAAGCCCCTGGAACATGAAAAACTGGCTCAACTGGTCAAAACACTGGAAGAAAAATTCACAGTACTATATACTGTTAAAGAGTCACTTGATAAGATAAAGAGCAGAATACTTCCTAAAGCATAAAGACTATCACCGTTCACAGGGTTAAGGGTTACTCGGCTTTTAACCGTGAACCGTAAACCTGAGTAGTTGCGAAGATTTCTATATTATAAAATATCTTTCCTATTGGTATTACCACACTGCTAAAGCCGACTGCACGCAGATTTTTTTCATGTTTCGCCATCGCCCCATTTTTCATCAGGTGATTGACTTATAAACCATATCTGGCATGATGACCGGAATTTACAGTATATTTCAGGATCACGGCATACAAAACATTCCTTGCATAAATATATATTATGCTTAGAACACATAATTTCTGTTTCGCGGTCAGGATGATTTATACATTTTCCCATATCTAACTCTATTTTCTTTGTGTTAAGGGTGAATATGTTTTATATTTAATACTTAGCATCCTTCATTCACCAGTTTACACTTTTTTCGAAAAAGCGTGTATTATCGAATTGAATGCCGATGTCGAAACTGGAAATTTGAAACTGGAAATTTGAAATTAGGTAACGCATCTACATCTTTGCATTTTTTCCAATTTCCAATTTCTATTTTCAAATTTCACTGCCAAAATACAAGATCAACAAAGTGTAAACTACTTTTGACTTGTCGTGAAGGATGCCTAATATTTCATGTATTAATTTACTATAAAAAAAATTATTATGAAAGAGTTTTTCAAAGTAACCGATTTAGAACACACACTCAAATATTCTGCCGTCTTTCCCAATGTCGGGACTGAATTTATTGAGCTGCATGAAGCGTTTGAAAGAATCCTTGCTATTGACATTGTTTCCGACATTAACCTGCCCGATTTTGCTCGTTCTACTATGGATGGCTATGCAGTTAAAGCTTCATCTACTTTTGGCGCAACTGAAGAAAATCCAGCATATCTGACAGTCAAAGGTACAATTGATATGGGTAAACCTGCCGGCCTTTCAATAGGTTCCGGCGAGGCTGCTAAAATTTCTACAGGAGGAATGTTGCCCGATGGTTCAGACAGCATTATAATGGTTGAATATACGGAAATTATAGATAAAATAACTATAGAAATATACAGAAGTGTTGCCCCTGGCCGGCATGTATTAGCAACAGGAGAAGATATTAAAAAAGGAGATAATATACTCTCGTGTGGTCAGAGGCTGAGGCCTCAGGAAATAGGATTGCTTGCCGCTTTAGGCAAGGATTCAGTAAAAGTATATAAAAAACCGGTTATTGGTATTATTTCTACCGGAGATGAAATAGTACCAATAAATAATATACCTGACAAAGGCCGGATTCGTGATATAAATACTTATACTCTATCAAGCCTGGTACAAAAAGCAGGTGGCATCCCTGTCACTTATGGAATCGTCGGGGATGATTTTGACGCTCTTTTAGAGAAGTGTTCTATTGCGATTGCTCATTCGGATATGGTTTTGATTTCAGGAGGCAGTTCCGTCGGAACACGGGATTTGACGGTAGAAGTACTTTCGTCTTTGCCGGGCTCGGATATTATGGTCCATGGAATTTCCATAAGCCCCGGCAAACCGACAATTTTGGCCAAAACCAGTGGTAAAGCCATATGGGGTTTGCCTGGCCATGTTGTATCAGCCATGATAGTATTTGAAATTGTTATCCAGCCATTTATTGAAAAAATAAGCGGTCTTTCTTTAAAGTATAAAAAGGAATTAAGAATACCCGCACTGCTTGGCAGAAATATATCATCCGCTCAGGGACGTATAGATTATATGCGTGTCAGGCTGATAGAAAGAAACGGTATTAAGTGGGCTGAACCGGTTCTTGGCAAGTCAGGGCTCATAAGCAATCTGACAAATGCCGACGGCCTCATCGAGATAGGAATAAATACAGAGGGACTGGATAAAGGCTCAAAGGTTTGGGTTATTCCGGTATAAAAAAATGAACAACAGTCGCAATATATATTTAAAGATGAAAACTCTAAAAGAGGCACGTGAAATTCTTTTTGATCTTTTTCCTTCAGATAAAGTTTTTCCTGGTGAATTTGTTCCTGCCCCCGATTCAGTAGGCAGGGTGCTTGCAGAGCCGGTAACGGCAAAGCTTTCATCGCCTCATTTTCACGCATCCGCTATGGATGGGATTGCAGTCAAAGCTGAAAATACATTTGGAGCAAACGAATTAAGTCCAATGGAACTCACAGTCGGGGAAAATGCATTCTTTGTCAATACCGGGAATATGCTTCCTGAAAATACAAATGCGGTTATTATGGTTGAACATATAAATGTTATAGATGAAAACAGTCTGGAAATCGAAGCACCGGCATACCCCTGGCAAAACGTTCGCAAGATGGGAGAAGATATAGTAGCAACAGAGCTGTTGTTCCCGCAAAACCATGTTATTACCCCCTATTGCCTGGGGGCGCTGTTATCCGGAGGCATATTTTCAGTTCCAGTGAAAAAAAAACCAAAAGCGCTTATTATTCCGACAGGCTCAGAACTTGTTGACTGGCGAAATGCTGTAATTGAAGATATTAAGCCGGGTCAGGCTCTTGAAATAAATTCGTTTGTCTTGGGCAAACTTATTGAATCCTGCGGAGGTTCTTTTATAAGGCATGAGATAATCAAAGATGATATGGAAAAAATAAAGGCTGCTGTTTATGATGCCATAAACAGCGACTTTGATATTGTCCTTATTTTAGGAGGATCATCCGCTGGATCAGAAGATTATGCAAAAAGCGTAATCAGCGATCTGGGGAAAGTACATGTCCATGGTGTAACAATAATGCCCGGAAAACCGGTAATAATAGGCTCGGTAAATAACAAGCCTGTATTTGGCATGCCAGGATATCAGGTATCATCAATCGTGGCATTTGAGCAGTTTGTACGACCTCTGATTTACAGGATGCTTGACCAGGTGGACAATAAACGGACGAAATTACAGGTAGAACCCACACGAAAGGTTGCATCAAAGCTTGGAGTGGAAGAATTTCTGCGCGTCAAGCTGGGTGTTGTTGGTGACAGAATTGTGGCAACTCCTTTGCCAGGAGGTGCGGGCTGTATAACCACTTTAACCAGAGCAGATGGGATTATTCGGATTCCAAATCATATAGAAGGATTAAATATTTATGAAAAGGTTGATGCAGAACTCCTGCATCCCGTGTCTTATATAAAAAATACAATTGTTGCGGTTGGAAGTCATGATAACTCACTTGACATCCTGGCCGACCAGATAAGGTCAAGACATGGTAGTATTACACTTTCTTCAAGCAACGTCGGCAGCATGGGCGGATTGATGGCGATAAAAAAGGGAGTATGTCACCTGGCCGGATCACATCTTCTAAACACTGAAGACGGTTCTTATAACATATCATACATAAAGAAATATCTGCCGAATATCAGTATAAGGCTTGTCAATTTTGTATTCAGGGATCAGGGGTTGATTGTAGCTCCCGGCAATCCCAAGAAAATACAAGGGATAGAAGATCTTGATCGCGACGATATTGTGTTCATAAACAGACAGGCTGGATCAGGGACCAGGATTCTTCTTGATTACAGGCTGCAACAGCTTGGCATTGAACCCCCGACAATAAGAGGATATGAAAATGAAGAATATACTCACATGTCTGTGGCAGTGGCGGTGCTCAGCGGTGCAGCAGATGTAGGTTTGGGAATTTATGCTGCCGCAAAAGCGCTTAATCTGAAATTTATACCTGTTGTCACGGAACAGTACGATCTTGTAATTCCAAAAGAATATTTCGAGTCAAAAAATATCCGGATTTTGCTTGAAACCATAAACACTGCAAAATTTAAAAAGCGGGTTGAAGCATTAGGCGGATATAATACTGAACGAACAGGCGAAATTATTGCGATCCTGGACTAACACTCCAAATGATTGATTTTTGTAGGTTGGGTTGAGTCGGGTAGGTTGGGTTGAGTCACGAAACCCAACAAAATTGAGGGGCTCAACCCAACCTACAGCGAATCGAGGTTTTCGTTCGGACACTATTTAAAATGATAAAATAAAAGATGCTTTTTCGTTGCAACAACTTCCGTTTCGGATGTCACTAAATCCCAATATCTTGTGGTTACACAAGTACTATAATCTTCCATTCTGATTTTTTCCATCCTTTGTATTGTCCTGAAGTTTATGTAGTTTATGTAATGGCATGTTTTTTGCTTAGATTATACAAAATTAAGGAAATATGTCCTAAATGTATTTAGTGCTGTGGAATCTAATGTTCCACATGGGCGGCTTTGTTTGGAGATGAAATCGTTAATATATATAGGAAGGAGCTATGCATGAAAAAGATGGCTGTTTTTTAGTTTGTTTTACTTCACTGCTTTTTTTACAGGGGCAGTCTTGGGCGGTTTCTATTGATTTAAATGATTTCTATGCCACTGGAAACGTAACCGTAGTGGTAGATGGCGGTTCCGCTACGATGACAGAAGATCCGGATTATGGTAGTACGCTTCTTTCAAGGGACCCGTATTTTTTGAACTGCACAGGTCTATATGTTCCCGTTGACTCAATGTTATTGACATTCGATTATGATTTTACTGAACCATCGGGAAATGTTGACGAATTCTATGTGTCTTTATATGATCTGTCGTCCTACGGCACTCCCCTTACAGACGCAAATGGAAACGATCTTGAATTCTTAACAGATGCTTCCGGATCAGGAACTGTTACGTGGGATTTATTGGGTGCTGGTTTTCTCGGCACAACAGTTGGGATGGAATTTCAGTTGAACTGGTCATCTGGCGACCCTTATCCTTCCAGTATCCTGGCTGAAAATTTCTCGGTTATTATCAGCAACGTCAATGTAAACCCAGTGCCGGAACCGGCCACATTATTTTTAATAGGGTCGGGGCTGGCCGGTCTCTTTCTTACCAGAAGGAAAAAACCAAAAATGCAGAAAAACTAAAAGACTTATTGACGCAAATTTTTCCTTTTGGTAGTGATATTTTATTTTAATAGTAACAAAAGATTTTATTATGCGTTCAGTTTAATTTATTATATCATAACAAATCATCACGCATTTCCGTTACAATTAGTAATCTGATAAAGCCGAAACCTTTGCGAGAAGGCGGCGGAAAGCTTTGGGTCTCTCCAATCTAATCTGCATTACCATACCGATTTGGTGTTGAGAGATAGCCGGGTTGCCAGTGTTGCAAAAATACAATTCTGTTGGCTTGGCTATTTTTTTGATCTACCGATCTACCCTTTAACGACTTATTTTTACACCGATATAACTAAAATCATTCAGTATGTTTCAGAAATACTTCAAAAAAATCCGGGGGAAGGGACTATGAAGAAAATGAAATCCATTTGGTATGTTCTTGCCTTGCTATCCTTTTTTTGTTTTCGGTTGTTCAGGCTGCAGATGTGACCGATTCCATTCATGTCAGCTCATCCCGTAGTTTTTACAACAGTCGAACCGGTGAATTTAGTTTTAACGCCACGCTGGAAAACATATCTTCCGATAATTTTTCGCCCCCATCATTGCTGTCATCAGCAACCTGAGTTCGGATCAGGTCACGGTAGCCAATCCCGACGGCACTGACAGCAGCGGCGATCCCTATTTTGACTATTCCGGCTCGCTGGGCGATGATAACACTTTGAGCGCTGGTGAGGTGAGCGGGTCCAAGAAATGGATATTTCATAATCCGAGGAATGTGAGATTTACGTACGATGTACAGATTATATCCGGCGAGGCCCGGGGACAATCTGTTTTTCACACTCAGCGGCCAGGACGGCATCCTTCAATCACCCTGCTATGGTTCCAACAGTCTTTATTTTACCAACACACAATTAGGGATAGGCAATAACGACCAAATCTGTGCGGAACATACAGGACTTGATGGTTTAGCCTCTTTTTCTGTAGAAGATGAGCCCGATATTTACCGGTCTTCCGGCGCAAATGCGAACTGGTTTCTTCAGGGAAATTCTCAACTGGGCATTGGCGATGAAATCCAGGTAGGATGTCTTCACATCGGTTACGACGGCAAGAGCTACTTCTGCCGGTCGGATGAATCTGGTATCTTTCAGTCGACTGGTGACGGCACAAACGCGTCATTCCTTACAGCAGCCAAACTCGGGGTGCCCGGTTCGACCATAGATGGTTTTGCCATTCTGCCGGAAACGGTTTCTCCGGAGATTACGATCACCAATCCGATTGATGGCGCCTTCCTGAACACTACGACACCAAACATTACTGTCACTTTTCAAGATACCGGTTCGGGGATCGATACGGCTACGTTTTACGCTGAAATCAATGGCACGGATATGACAAGCGCTTTTGTCGCAACCGACACAGGGGCCACGTATCAGGTACCGAGCACCTCGCCTCTTCCGGTTGGGGACAATTCATTAACGGTGAAAATTCAGGATCACGTTGGCAATGAGGCCGTTGCTACCTCAAATTTTACGCTTGGCATTCTCAGAGCTATTCCAGGGGCAAATCCAACGTCTGGCACCGCTCCATTGACCGTTTATTTTACGACAGACGGGGAAGATCCTGCAGGAACTATCCAACGATTTCGATGGGATTTTGACGGAAATGGGAGTTATGATACATATGATGAAATGGCCAGGGATTACAACCGCATATATAACACTCCTGGAACTTACAACGCCACATTATTTGTTCAGAGCAGTACAGGAGAAACAGCCACTGCCAGCATAACCATTACGGTGGAAAACAACCCGCCGGTTGCTACAGCAGATCTGCAACCTTCAAACGGTGAGGCACCCTTGACTGTTCAGATGACCGGGTCGGGATCAGATAGTGATGGCAGTATTGTTCTTTACGAGTGGGATTTTGATGGAGATGGCACCTATGACTGGTCTTCGGAAACAACGGGGAGTACATCCCATACTTACAGTACAGGCGGAACCCATGTGGCCAGCTTCAGAGTTACAGATGCAACGGATTTGACTGGTATTGATCAGATTTTGATTACGGTGAATATTCAGACCAGCCTTTCTGTTGCGAGAGATACCATTGGTTTTCCAGATGATTCAGGAATGAGCGCGAGCGCCAGTAGTCAATATAGTTCTTCATATGCTCCGAGCAGAGCGATTGACGGCAATACATCAACACGGTGGCAAACTGCTAGATATTACACGCCTTACTATGGGAGAAACACCTGGTTTGAGATATTATTTGATACTCCTCAGATGCTCAATGGCTTTACGGTGAGGTGGTACAGTTCGTCGTACAGAATGTCCAGGGCAAGAATTGATGTTTATAATGATACGGGGAGCATAATCTATTCACAAGAAACTGACTTAGATGGAAATGTTTCTCAGGTGAGTCTGCCAAGCTTGGAGAATGCAACCCGCCTTCGACTAACCGCAATTGCAAGCGCAAATATATACTATATCATAATAAATGAATTTGAAGTCGATAGCACCCCGATGCCGGGAAGTCAAGCTGAACCAACAGGCACCAGCATAAATACCTCTATTAGTGCTGGAACATCAGTATCTATCCTTATCAAGGATTCTGATGGAAATACAGTCCGAACCCTTGTCAATAATCAATACAGGGATATGGGTTCGTATTCCGATTATTGGGACTGCAAAGATGACAACGGCATTGTAGTTAATGACGGAGTCCATTATGCAATTCTTCAGTACATGGTTGACGGGCAGGTACAAACATACGATCTGACCAATTCAACAGGAGGCAGCAGGTTCAATCCGCCACGCCAGTCCACCGGTGGTTCTTACTACAATCCTGCACTGTCCAAACCTTTTGAGGATGAATTTCTGCCTGTCTATTTCAGTCTGAATAGGGCGGCAGAAGTGACTCTGTTTGTTGGGGTGTTGCAGACGAACCTGAGAATGAAAACCATATACAACCGACTGCCAATGCCCGCAGGCAGTCACACTGCATACTGGGATGGTCTGGATGACGGCGAAAACATTGCTCAGACACCACCGGGCCAAAGTCTGATACTGGGTATCTGGGGTTATACACTGGCAGATAATGCCATATTCATGACCGGAGGCAAGCCCGAAGTGAGCCAGCTATCTGCAGAGCCGAACTACTATAGTCCCTTTAGTGAGAAGTGTTATTCGCAGGGTAATAGCGAAGGTGTATTGCTCACGTATGATGTTTCGGAAAATGTGAGTTCAGTAGAGCTTCGGGTCTATAGCCTGGAAACAGGCAACTTGATTCGGTCAGCTTTACAGTTGAATGTATTGGCAGGAGAAAACACTTTTTTCTGGGACGGCAAGAATAATGACGGAGAATATCCAGACATTGGCGATTATCAGGTCGGTCTCATCGCAAGAGATGCTGAGGGGAACGAATCGATGCTGAACTATACTCTGGTAAGGATTGATTACTAAATAACGTGGAGGAATACCAATGGCAAGAAATACGAGTGCACGTCAGATAATAAGATCGTTAGCTTTGTTGATGACCTTAACGGTATTCATTCTATCCTTTGGAGCCGATTATGGTTTCGCTTACAACTGGCCGTGGGATCAGGGACACGATTGCGTTGAAACTAAAAAGGGCAGCGGTAACTGGGGGCGATGGGATTATGACGGAAATTGGAAGGGAACCTATACGTCAAAGGAGTGCTGTGAGCTTCTATGCAAAATCTGCCCTGTCTATGCCAATACAGGTCAGTACCAGAAAACCTTTACTGACTTGACGGTTCCGGGTATTGGGCCGGCTCTGAATATTACCAGGACATACAACAGTCAGGAGTGGGCCAGCAGTCTTTTGGGGCATGGCTGGGTCTTTAATTTCGGCAGGCGGCTCATCATTACCAGAAACAAGGCAGGTGAAAAAGTAGTAGGCGTTCTCCTTGAAACCGGGGAAAAGAATTTCTTCAAGGAGGACTCCGATGGCGCACTGGAGCGTTTGACCGACTACGGTGTTACCTATGATCTGATTAAGAATACTGACAATACTTATACCATTGTCAGCCGAAATGGCACCTGGTATGAGCTTCGGGAAGATGGAAAGATCGCAAAGATTATTGATCCCAACCAAAATGAGTTGGTCTTTACGTACAATTCAGTTGGTTGCCTGAGCAGGATCACTAATGCGTCAGGCAATTACTTGGACTTTCAATTAGGGGCAAACGGCAAAATCGCAAGTGTTTCTGATAACCTTGGTCGAACAATTAGCTACGCGTATGATGAAAATGGGAATTTGGTGTCGGTTACCGATCCTATGGGTAATGTGACGCAATATTTGTACAACAGCAATAACTTGCTTGCCCAGATTATTGACGCGAGAGGAAATGTTGTAGAGTCCGCCACATACGATAACAATCAGCCTTCCAGAGTTTCTACGTTTGTTGAAAAAGGGGAAACATATACGATTGCCTATTTTGACGGGAGGACAGAAAAGACAGATTCACAGGGGAATAGGTTGGTGGAGAGAGTGATTGACCTTCGAGAAGATGGATCTGAAGCGCATGACAAATATATTGCATCCCAGAAAAGCTTATGAAAGAAACGATATTTGTAGATACAGGGTTTTGGATAGCTTAGAAACACGATCCACGAAGGACGCGGATAAACACTAAGTTTTCGGCGCCGTATTTTTAGTGGATTTTTTATGGAACCGCAGATAAACGCGGATGCACGCAGATATTTATCCACGAAGGACACTAAGAAACACGAAGAATTAATTGGTGAGAATTATATGTGCCAAAAATGAATTAACTTACTTGGAACGTATTTTGAGAAAGCTATCTGGGGTTATTATCTGAATATTTCGGAAGGGGTTTAGAACAAGCAAGTCTTCATCACCAGAAATTATGAAATCCGCTTTACCGCAGACAGCAAGTTCTAAAAACTTGTTATCTTTAGGGTCTCGGCATTCTGATATTGTTTCATCAATTTCAACAGGTGTTGAGTTAAGGATAAAGCTGGTTAGGAACTGCTTTCGTTCTTCATGTGAGATATACTGGTTAAATTTGTTTCGCGACAGAATTTCCTCTAATTCGGCAAAAATGGATGAAGAAAAAAGAATGACTCCGTGCTTAATACCAATATTAAAAGCTTTTGATGGTTTTGAGCCTTCAAAGAGCATGGCACTGATGATTACATTTGTATCAAAAACTAAGCGCAATTGGCAGATACCTTCATAGAATGTGCTTGACTCTTTCACCGAGGATATCTTCCAGAATGTCTGGCGTCATTCCTCGCATTTTAGCGTTGCGGCTTATTTGGGACATTATTTTTTGAAGTGACTGGCGCTCCTCCTGGGGCTGAATTATGACAGTATAGGTTTTATCAGGGATAATATCTATTTTGTTTGCCCAGATTTTAGGAAGGTCGCTTCCTTTAACGTTATCAAAAATGGTTGAGGGCATTTTTTATTTCTCCATTATAGATTATTGTATTAGGCGCTCAATCTATGCTGTAAAAAATTAAAATAGTTATGTTTTTATTTCAACAAATATGCTTTAATTCAAGTTAACTGTCAATGAAAAAGGATACAAGCTAAACCACGGGCGCGAATAAACACTAAGTTTTCGTTGTTGAATTTCTTGGTGTGGCTTTGTGCTCTTGTTGGATTTTTTTATGGAACCGCAGATAAACGCTGATGCACGCAGATATTTATCCACGAAGGGCACTAAGAAGGGCTAAAAGGTAAAAGGATTGCTCGTTTGAAGTTAGATGTTCCGTATTTTAAACAAGAGAAGTCTACTACCTGTGGTCCGGCTTGCATGCGGATGGTTTTGGCATTCAATGGCATTGAGCAATCTGAAGTCCAATTGGAGAATTTGTGTGAAACAAGTTGGCTGGGAAACACCTGTGAGGAACTTGCTTCAGGAGCTCAAGAATTTGGCCTCAGCGCAGAGGTAGTAGAAAATCTGACCAAGGATGGCCTGAAAGATTTCTTAAGAGATGGTATTCCTCTGATTGCCCTTTTAGACCCTGCAATGCTTTATAATGGCATCCAGGGTTTTGGGCATTTTGTAGTAATTACTGGATTAGAAAGAGGTAAGGTTTATTATCATGACCCTGACTTAAAAGGAGATCTTTGTAGAGAGGTTGATGAATTTTTTAAGGCATGGGAAAGGTGTTTTTTTAAGGGAGTAAAGATATGGAAATCTATGAGAAAGTAAAGAAATATTTATTTGAGAATATTGGACACTTAACCAGCCCAGGCACCCCAAGATTTGATGTTAAGAATCAGACATGGAAGGTTCCTGTTCTTTGTAAAACAGACAGGGGTATTTTAATAATAGGAGAATTTAGCCTTGATAAAGTGGGGAACTTTAAAAAGATCCCCACAAAAGAGGAAATGCTAAAGACGGTGGAAATGGAGGTATCAAAGCTCCCCTATCTTTTTTACGGCACCAGGAAAGAATTGGAGGAGAAAAATATTGAACCTGTCGCCATCTTGAGCTAGTGCCATGTCATGCGTGAACTATCGTATCAGGCACCCGTCATTCCCACGAAGATGTGGAGCAACCGAGGAGCCTGTGGAGCCGCTGTTGCTGTGATTTGTAACTGAACCGCAGATAAACGCTGATGCACGCAGATATTTATCCACTAAGAACACGAAGAAACACGAAGAATTAATTTTTGCCGCTCTCGTGCTTAATACCGATATAAGTTGAACAAAGAATCAAAAGGGTTATTTTCCGCAATGAGATTGAAGAAGCAGTTGCGTCTGGCAGCATTATCGAAAATTATCCTGAGGATAAATATGGTCCAAGTTGTCTCATTTCAGGCGAAACGAAAGCCGGAAGATCCTTACATATTCATGTTTCTATGCCGTTGAAAGTTAAGATAATCACTGTTTACGAACCGGATCCTGAGGAATGGATCAATAATCGCACAAGGAGAAGATAACAATGGGGCAATACCTTGTATGCCATAATGAAACAGAAAAACGATTAATTACCTATATTCAGGAATATCAGGGGAAATGGGTAGCGGTTAAAGATGTCCCAGCAGAGATTTGTCCAATTTGTGGTGAACAATATTTTGATCCTGATACAGTGGACAGAATTCAACATACTATTTATTCACAAGAGACAGAAATGACATTGGATATTCCACTTTATGAATTTAAAAAGACATCAGCAACGGGAGGACTAACGGGACATGCATAAATCCATAAATAACTCTTATATGAACGAACCATAAGTCATGAAAGGATGTTGAACCATGCAAATCATATCCAAGCTCAGTGGTAGTTTAATGATCGTCCTGGTTTTAGCGGGTGTCTTGGCATTGACTGTCAATCCCCAAGTATCGTTAGCAGAAATTTCGGTCGACTCATATTGCCAACTCGCAGTCGAGAGCTTGCAACAGGATGTCTCCAATTTCCAGGAACTGATTGCACTTATAAACCAATACAAGGATGATCGTGAGGCCTTGAACCAGCAGGAGGAGATAAAAAGGGCGGAATTCGACCAAGCAAAACAAGCTCTTTTCTCGTCATTTGGGATAACTGATACTGAATATGCTATGTATATGGGCACAAATGGGCGCGCTGTGGACGCATATTTAGAAGAAAATCCTGATATAAAGCAGCAGATAGACGACCTGTCCGCTCAGGTAGGCTCACTCCTGGAGGAGTATGAATCATTGAAAGGGAGTGAAGAGACTGTGGAGCCGCCTTTGCTGTGATTTGTGACGGAACCGCAGATGAACGCTAATGCACGCAGATATTTATCCACGAAGGACACGAAGGGACACTAAGAAGGGCTAAGGGTAAGGAGTGATTGGAGGCAGGCTCGGTTGCAGTGCTTCAATCTTGCCTTTTTGGAGAATCTATTCTATGATTATTTGAAACGGTTAATAATAAGTCCTGCCTATATGAAATGCAAAAACCTCTGCAAGTCAGAGCCGGAAAGAATTTGACTATAAATCATCCCGGATTTTTTGAGAAGCTGAAATGGCAGATAGAATGTAAAGGTATTTTGTATCATGTCCGGTGGCAAGCCTATCTGTGCTTTCTGATGAAAGAACCGGTTGGAGACCGGATCATTTCGGATATGAGCTATGGGAATTCAAGGTCGGGATAACCAACAGGAAGGTACAATGGACAAAATATTAATAAATATAAAAGATAAATCAAAAGCACATATAGTCATAAGCTTATTAAAGGAGCTTTCTTTTGTTGAATTCAGGGAGTTAGGCAAAGCAAGTAAAACAGGAAAGGCTTCAGATTTTCGAGAACTTTTTGGAATATGGAAAGGCAGAGAAGTTACATTAGATGATTTACGTCAAAAAGCGTGGCAGAGAAAAACCTTATGATTTTGTGTGATACCAATGTAATAATTGAGACTTTGAAAGGCGATGAGAAGATTATAAAAATTATGGAGAGTATCGGATTAGAAAATATTGCCATCAGTTCCGTTACAGTTATGGAATTGTATTTCGGTGCTTTCAACAAAAGAGAACTGAATAAAATCAAAAAACATCTCAAAGCACTAAACATTGTGCATTTTGATAATGATGTTTCAGAGTTGGCAGTCAGCATGATCGAAATTTATAGTAAAAGCCACGGACTTCAAATTCCAGATGCAATCATAGCGGCAACAGCGCTGTCATTGGAGATGAAGTTGTTCACTTTGAATTTAAAAGATTTCAGATACATAGATGGGCTAAAACTTCAAAAAAATTAAATCGAAATTTATTAGGGAAACATCCTGAAATTGACGCTAAAAAAGAGCCCGGCCAATTAAGAGAAGAGTGGTGCCGGCATGAATAATAAATAACTTTTAGATAAACGAATCATAAGTCATGAAAGGATGTTGGACTATGCAAATCATATCCAAACTCAGTGGTAGTTTAATGATCGTCCTGGTT
>Ga0164313_10000955_pt1 | contig 24669 bp, 20 predicted proteins | sample GuaBasSedimGuay4_FD_113735 | JGI IMG/M metagenome (GOLD analysis project Ga0164313, IMG submission 113735) | Subseafloor sediment microbial communities from Guaymas Basin, Gulf of California, Mexico - Guay4, Core 4569-4, 0-3 cm | ecosystem: Environmental > Aquatic > Marine > Hydrothermal vents... | reverse complement strand
TACCGCCATTTTTTTCTTCCTCCGAAAACGCCGCTACCTGAAGCGGATTGCAGTGCTGCATGATTCACTCGGGATCCCGGGAGACTACGCGGCAGCCCGGCTGATCCCCGTCCAGATGGAGGCAGGCGGACTGGTGTCTATTGGCCCCGATATTTATCAACGCGAGCAGCGCCTGCTGCCCAAAGCGGCCACGGCCTGGCAGGCCATGAAGGAATCCGCGTCCGCGCAAGGGGTAGATCTGCAGATGGTTTCGGCCTACCGTTCCGTTAAATACCAGGAGGGCATTCTCAGGAGGAAGCTGGAAAAGGGACAGGCCATCGAGGACATATTGCAGGTTTCCGCGGCGCCCGGCTACAGCGAGCACCACACCGGCCGTGCGGTCGATATCACCACGCCGGGCTGCCGAGTGCTGGAAGAAGAATTCGAGAGCAGCGAGGCCTTCTCATGGCTTACCGAATCAGCAGGCGGTTTTGGATTTCGCATGTCCTTCCCCCGCGACAACCCTCACCGCGTTGCGTACGAACCCTGGCACTGGGCCTGGCAGAAGCAATAGGCGCTGGCTAGTGCAGCGAACCTGAAATTTGCACCGTTTCGCTTTCCGATGAATTGACTTTTGCAGCCAGGTCGAACGGCAGGTGAATCTGTTCCAGGCCCAGGCGCACCAGCAACATCCGTAATTCCTGCTGCAGCAAGGGATACAACTGCCGCGTCAGGCTGGCATGGTTGGCGGTAAACACCGCAATATCAACCGGGTCTCCGTCGATTTGCTGGTAAATGGCTTCAAAACCCACCTTTGCGATAAATTTCGGCCCCGGGTCGCCTTTTGCCCCGCCCTCGCAACTCAAGCGGGCGCTGACCTGGTAAGCCGGCAACTCATCACCGCTATCGGTATTTACCATGCGGGGGGTCAGGTTCAACTCCACCCTGGCTTCCTGCTTGCCAGGTTCCTTGCTCACATGAATGAGTTTGGCCTTCAGGTTAGAGACCTGGACATGCTGCAACACAAATTGATCGAGTAGGTTCATCAGACCAAGATGAGCCCTGCCACCGCGCGTTTCAAGTCACCACATCCCACCTTAGCCATCGGCAACCCACCAGAAATACCAACTCGCCGCAGACCGGTACGGCGCCAGGTGGCACGTCCTGCTCAGGACCTGCTCCGGCGTCGGCAATTTTCGCATCCGGTAAACGGCCTGGACCCCTTTTTGCACACCCAGATCCGTGGCCGGCATCACGTCGGGCCGGCCCAGGTTGAAGATCAGGAACATCTGGGCCGTCCAGGGGCCGATCCCCCGCACCCGGCAGAGGTTCTCCACCACCTGGGCGTCATCGAGACGGGACATCTGCTGCGCCGGCAGCAGCGTGCCGTCCAGAGATTTTTCAGCCAGGTCCAGGATCGCCAGCGCCTTGTTGCGGGACAAGCCGACGCTGCGCAATTCTTCCATGGTCTTTTTTGAGGCCTGGGCCGCTTGGGGAACATCGTCCCTGAACAGCCTGGTGAATCGCCCATGAATGGTCGAGGCGGCTTTACCGGAAAGTTGCTGGTAAACAATCGCGGCGGTCAGGGCATTGAACAGGTCGGCGCCCTTGGCAACCTCAAGTTTCAGAGGCCCGCAATCATCGATAACCTGACCCAGGGGGCCACATTGACGGCGCAGGTGGTCAACCGCCTGTTTCCGGTTATAACGAAGGCGGCTCATGGCCGCCTTCGTTCGTATTTTGGAGTCACGTTTTCCTGCTTATTTAGTAGCCTTGAATAAATGCGAGGTGACAGCCACGCCTTCAGCATCTTCATCAGTCATTGCCAGGTCGTGGTAGTCGTTAACCAGCCATAACGGCAACTGGCTGACATAATTCGGGTTGTAGAAAATGCCGCTCTGCCCGCCCGGGATAACTTCCTGGGCTTCGGGCCCCGCCGGGGTCATGACACCGGCAAATCGGCGACTCGGTCCGTGACCGAACATGAAACCATTCAGTGTATCGGCGGTGGCGCTGTGCGAAGAGGCGTCAACAACATCGTAACCGCCCTGCCTGGAAAGTCCTGGCAGATCGGGCGCCAGGTCCATGAAACCTCCGCCGTTGGACACATTGAACGGATCCATATTGAAGGTGTGATCGAACACGATGCGGTGCAGCTTACCCCAGCGGTAATCCAGTACGTCAGTTGAATTGGCAAATGCCGGAGCGAACTCGTCAGAGGCCAACCGTTCCAATGCCATCTGCAGGCTGCCAGCCACTGTTTCGGCCAGGCCCTGTGAGAAGAAGTTAATGCCCGAAGCGCCCACGCCACCCGCCGTTGGGTAATTCTCCAGGTGGTGCTTGAAGGCACTGTAGGCGAGACCGCTGGGGGGCAGGTTATCACCCAGGCCATAGGCCGTCAGCGTGGCATTAATGGTGTTCTGGACCAGCATGGAACGCCACAATGCCCAGACAGTTGCCGCCGCACTGTGACGGATTTCCATCGCGCTTGGCTCGGTGGCCATGTCCGGGTCGTCACCAGCATCGTAACCCTCTGCGATGCCCGTATTGGCACTGTAGTCCCAGGTAGACAGCACATCCAGCGCCTGCGCCATCGGCGAACCTGGCGGCACCGGCACCTGGGCCATAATCGCCATTACGGTCGGCAGCACCAGTTCGGCATCCAGCATGTTGACGTTGCCCTGGAGGTCCTCGAAATCTTCCATGGCAACCGGGTCACCTGATTCGATCATCGCTTTGATCTCACGATCAACCCGGCCCATGCGGTAAGCGACATAATGCGAATCGAGGTAATAAAGACCTGTGCCGGCAGGACGAACCTGGTTATAGGGGACATTGTCCAGCGTGACCCCAACCGGATCGTTATTGGCATTCGTCACGAAACCTTTTGCCGGATTGATCATGTGCGGCATTTCGTTGAATGGCAGAATCTCGTAATCCAGCGCCTGTTGCGGTTGCGGGTTCATCACCGGTAGCCATTCGTTAGCGGCTGCGCCGGTGCCGTCACGAATAAACCACGGTGGCAAGCCATCAATCGTGAAATTGGCCAGATCTTCGCGCATCGGTTTTTCGGAGGTCGTAAACCAGGCGATATTGCCCATCACGTCAGCGTAATAGACATTTTGAATCGCAATGTCAAAATACTGTAAGGCTTCGACAAACTCATCCATATTTTCCGCATTGTTCATGCCATGAAAACTGGTGAATTCATGCGTGTCACGAAAGCCGGTGTACATCATGGAAAGGAAAGCACCACCAGATGGCAGCAATGGCCCACTATTGCGCCGCGGTACGACCCAGGTTACAGCGCCCCCGTCGAGGCCAATATTGGCCCGGACCAGGTGGTCTGGAACAGCATCACCGACGACGTTGACAAACCAGGAGTTATACACCGGCGTAACGGGTTCCGGATTATCCTTGTAGATCGTGTGCGTCGGCAAACCCAGTGCATTGGTCAGCACTTTTTCGCTGAACATATCTGTGACATCAAGCGGATTTACTGTCATCCCCCAGCAAGCAACGTTGCTGCAACCCAGCACGACTCCCGGCGCCCCGGCAAGGCCGGTGCCGTTCACATGCCATTCCTTACCATCCTTTTTATACACCAGGTGGTTTTCATACCATTGGGCCGGCGTATCCATGGTCAGATGCGGGTCGTTGGCGATCATCGGGTAACCGCTTGCGGTGTGTTCACCGGCAACCAGCCAGGCGTTACTGCCGTTCGGCGCTTCAGTATTCTGTATCCGCTCCTTGAACATCGGGGCGTTGTCTACCTGCTTTTTGAAAGCCACTGCCGCTTTCAGTATCTCGTCAGATGCCGCAGTGCTGCCAATGTGCTCAATGGCCTGGCGCGACTTACCGTTGGCGCCGGCGGCTTCGGTGCTTTGGCCTTCGCCACTCATTCCCGTCAGGAAACTCGGATCCGTGACCCGGTCATCCGGCGGTGCGGAGCGGTGTGTATCTTCGAAAAACAGGGCCTGGCCGTCAAAACCGATAGCCTCGCCGAAGCCGACATAGGTCAGCAGGGTGATCGTGTTATCTGCATCGCCCGTACCCAGCGAAAAACTGGCGCCCAGCCCTTTACCAATAAGAATCGTATCCATCGGTGTCCAGGGCTCAGTCTTGGTAAGTTCCAGCGCGGTGTATTCCGGCGGCAACGGATTATTGGCGAGATAAGTATTGACGCCATTGGCATAGGCCTGCATCCAGCCCCTGGTGCCGGCATCAATCTTCTGCCAGGTCGTCAGCGCCGCGCGGCCCAGACCTAAGGTGCGAAAAAGGACGTCGGAACTCATAGCGCTTTCACCGAGCAATTCGGCCGCTCTTCCGGCGACAAATTTGCGGGTCAGGTCCATCTGCCAGTACCGGTCGCGTGCATGAATGTAACCCTGCACGAATACGACATCGAGTTCGGTCTCGCCTTTAATAGTCGGGATACCATACTGGTCTTCAGTCACTTCCACTGTTCCGGTCAGGCCGGCAAAATTTAAATGTTCGGCGATGGCGGTTTGTACTGAAAAGAAGGAAACGGAAGCGATCAGAATCTGAAGAGGAAGGGTGCGGCGTAGCAACCGGACGGAACTGGACATAGACAAAACCCCTACACAGGTTATGGATTCGGAGCCCGATGGCCCCGATTGGCATCAGTTAACTATATACCCTCAGCGGGTTGATTGCAGCAAATCGTCTTTTCTGCGGGTCATCGAATTGAAGGTGTAGCCGGGTATGCGATAGGCCCAGCCCCTTACCCGCTGGTTGACCACCTCCGCCCGGGTAACCGTTCCGCTGGTATCACCCACTGCTTCGACACTGCCCCCGACAGCCGTGGTGTACATGCCAGCCTGCAGGCGAATCCAGTATTCTCCTTCGGTTGTCTCGTCTGCATTTAGCGCAAGCAATTGCGCTTCCAGCAGCAGGCCATCGGCGGTCAACAGCCGGAACCGGATCGCATCATTCCAGTCAAAGTCACCGTCCGGGGCCACCGATTCCAGGCTCAGGGCCGCCAGGGCGCCGGCCAGGCTGTTCACGGTCCACTCGGATTTAACCTCCATACCCTCGGGAATGTCCTGCAATTTGAAGTTTTCATCATCGGCAGAATACTTGAACGCCTTGATGGATTCCCCATCGGGATGAGTGATCTCAACCTCGACAACTTCCGCGTCTGAAATATCAATGATGGTTTTATCCAGCCAATCGGATCGCTGCGCCGACACGTCCAGCTGCCGGTCGATCAATGCGCTTTCAGCAGAGTCACGCAAACGGACGTACTGGCCCTCCCTGCCCTGCGCACCGTTGCCGACGACCAGGGCAGGCAGTGCGCTGTCGGCGGAAAACTCGATCATCACGCCACCGGCATCGGGCAGCCCAACGTCTTCCACGCCCAGTCTTGGGTAGTATTCGGGGTTAGCCGTTTTCGCCTCGATGACCACGGCTTGTGAAAGGCCGGTCAACAGGGTTTTCAGACGCGTCCAGTCCGCGCGGTAAGCTGAGGACTCCTCAACCACCCAGACCTGGCCCTCGCGCTTTAGCGTAGCAACCGTAACGTTACCTGCCGAGGTCAGCCGCAGCCACTCGATGTCGTTAATTTTCGCCGCCGCGCCAGGTAAAAAAACTTTCTGCTCGATGCTGCTTTCCTTACCGGTCTTGCCCGGGACCATCAGAACCCCGGCAGCCACGACGAACGTGATGAACAATAACCAGGAGAAGTGTTTCCTGCTCATGTTGCACCCGCATCCTTGTTATGTGGCTGATTCTGGCGCTTGCGCCTGCGGGCGCCATAGACCAGCGCCACGATCATCACCAGCGCCGGCATCAAGCCGATATTCAGGAGCTTCAAACGGGTTCCAAGGCGGTCGATGTCCCGCTGCAAATCATGTTGGACCTGTCTCAGTTCACGGCGGATTTCCAGTTTCCGGTCCATGAAGCGCTGGACTTCAAGCTGCTGTTCCTCGCTGATCACCGTGAGTTCATTCTCTCCTTTGGCGGCCTGCAGTTGCGTGAGTTTGCGTTCCGTTTCAGCCAGTTCAACCTGGAGACGTTCTTCGGTCGCACGATAGGATTTTTCCGCCGCGATCCTGATTGCTTCCACTCGAACAAATGGCTTGCTGGAACTGGCCCGGGTGCGAATACTGATCAGGTCACGATTACCCAGCATATTGTCGATCGCGTTTACCGCCATCGAACCGTTATCGGCAAATGCTGTGACAATGTCCTGCCCCAGGAATGGCTGTTTCTGCACCCAGAGCCGGTCAGTGAGCATATCCGTGTCCGCGAACAGCAGCACATTGATTCCGGAGTCAGCTGATTCGCCGAGGTGTTCGCCACTCGTTTCTTCAGGCGCCGGCATTGAGGCAACCGCCGGCCCCGTGATTCTCACGGCCAGCGCGTAACGCTCTCCGGCCGGGTTGAAACCGTTCATCAGGTCCGCCGGGTTGGTCAGGAACCTGAGGCGTGAAGAGTCCATCGGCGCCGCGTTCTCGCTGCTCAATACCATCGGCTCAAATGTCGTGCCGGCGCCTTCCCGGGGTGTGAACCAGCCGGTGGATGAAAAATTAACGACCTCGAGGCCTGCGCTGACGATGTCATCATTGTCCAGGCCCTCAGCCGGCACCGAGAGGACCCCGATATGGCGTGCCTGGGCTGTTCCCACCCCGTATTGCAGATCACCGATCACACGTGCCGGATCGTAGCTGACACCCCATGTGTCCAGCAGGGAACCCAGTGATGAAGCGCTGCCTGCCTGCATTTGCGCCATCGGGTCGTTGGGATCGCCTCGGTCCGACTCGGCAAATGGGTCCAGGTACGCGATCAGGTGGCCGCCGCCCAGCACAAATTGTTCCACCTGGTAGAGCATCCCGTCACCCAGGTTTTTGGGATGCACCAGCAGCAACACATCCAGGTCTTCAGGGAGTGCATCACCCGGCTCGATATCCTGGATCTCGAACAACTGCGCGAGTTGATCGTAGACCACCCAGGCTTCCTGCACAGATTGTGACCCGGGGTCATAACCGGGCTCCATCGACAGGGAAGAGAGCAAACCAATTGTCTTTTTTTGGGGATTGCCCAGCGATGAAATCATTTTTGCCAGGTCGTACTCGAGGAACTGCTCCCGTGATGGCTGCAGGAACGGCATGGCCTGCACATCGTCGAGCGAGTTGCTGCCCGCAAGACCAAGGTACAGCGACTCGCCGGAGGCGCCCACCGGCACCGCCTGCAGACTGAAAGCGGCAGCCTGGTCCTCTTCCTCCGAAAACGGCGCGGGATCGATGCGCTTTAGAACCAGCTTGCCATTGCTGTGATTCACGAATTCTTCCACCAGTTCATCCACGCGCATGGCATAACTGCGGATCTGCGGCAGGTCGCGGCTGGCCTGCTGGGAAAAGAACAGGTAAATCGTCACCGGCTCGCTCAGCTTGTCGAGAATGTTCCGGCTGCCCTGGCTCAGGGTATACAGCTTGTTTTGCGTCAGGTCGAATCGCAGCCCCTTGAACAGCTTGCCGGACAACATGCTGACCGCCACGAAAAGCACCAGCAGGAGAACCAGTGAAACGGCTGAATAGATCGATTTTTTCTGCATATCTATCTCCTCAGTCCGCTTTCTTGATTTCAAGAACGATGGTGGTGGCCGCCAGCCAAAGAATCATCACCAGGCCAAAATAGACCAGGTCACGCAAATCGATGACCCCTTTGGAGATGGCGGCAAAGTGCGCGAGGAAACTGAAATTGGCGACCGCATCCATCAAAGCCTGCGGCGCCCAGCCGGTGAACAGGTTCATCACCATTGGCAATCCACTGAGCAGGAACCCGAAACAGACCACCACGCTGAGGATAAACGCCACCACCTGGTTGCGTGTCAGCGCCGACATGCACGAAGCAATTGCCAGGAAGCCCCCCGCCATCAGCCAGCTGCCGATGTACCCGGAAAAAATCACCCCGTTGTCCGGCTCGCCAAGATAGTTCACCGTCAACCAGACGGGGAAAGTCAGCAGCAGGGCCAGACCGACGAAAAACCAGGCGGCCAGAAATTTACCTACCACTACCTGCCAGGCAGTAAGTGGCAGCGTCAACAGAAGTTCGATCGTGCCGGAACGCCGCTCCTCGGCCCACAGCCGCATACCGATGGCCGGGACCAGGAACAGGTACAACCAGGGGTGAAACTGAAAAAACGGCCCGAGGTCAGCAATTCCCCGCTCGTAAAATGAACCCATATAAAAGGTGAATACGCCCGACATGACCAGGAAGATTACGATGAATACCCAGGCCACCGGAGTTGAGAAATAGCCGGACAACTCCCGGCGTGTCACGTTAAGTATTGCTTTCGCTGCTGTGCCCATTACGACGCATCCCCCCGTGTGATCTGGCGGAAAACTTCATCGAGCCGGCCGGCTTCGAGGCGCAATTCGCTGACCGTCCAGTCATTTTCACGTATTGCGTCGGAGATCACTTCAAACAGCTTGCAACCTTGCGCGGGGAATACGGTGAGTTCACCCTCACGCAACTCCACCTTGCGGGCCTGGGCCAATTCACTAAGCACGCTGGCCACGCGTTCGGGCTGCTCGACCACCAACGTCACCGCGTCGTGATAACGGGACCGTGCGATCAGTCCATCCGGCGTATCGTCGACCAAAAGTCGCCCGTCGGAGATGATCATTGCCCTGTTGCACAGCGCATGAACCTCTTCCAGCACATGCGTGGATATGATGATGATTTTCTCACTGGACATGTCACGGATCAGCCGCCGGACCTCGTGTTTCTGATTGGGATCAAGCCCATCTGTCGGCTCGTCGAGGATCAGAACCTGGGGGTCGTGGATGATCGCCTGCGCCAGGCCGACCCGGCGTTTGAACCCCTTGGAAAGGGTTTCAATGGTCTGTTCGGGTACGCCATCGAGGTTCAGCCGTTCAATAGCTGCGCCTGCTGCAGCGAGCGCCTCCCTGCCTGCAAAACCCCGGGCCCTGGCGATAAACTCAAGGAAGCTCCTGACCGTCATTTCCCCGTAGCCTGGCGCGCCTTCGGGCAGGTAGCCGATGCAGCGCCGCGCGGCCAGTGAATCATCGACGATGTCATGCCCGTTGATCACCGCGGTCCCAGATGTTGGCACGAGGAAACCAGTCAACATTTTCATCGTTGTTGACTTGCCGGCGCCATTGGGCCCCAGGAAGCCAAGCACTTCCCCGGCTCCCACTTCAAAACTCAACTCGTCTACCGCGACCAGGCTGCCGAAGTTTTTACACAGAGCCCTGGCATCTATTCTTAGCTCACTCATGAGGAAACCCCACAATTACCCTCCCACACTTTCTTCTCGTCATTATTGCCTGTATCTTGACCGCATTATGTCTTCGCTGGATTTCATCGAACTGGATCACATACCGGAGGGCCTGCTTGAGGGCCCGGCATCCGCTCTTTATCAACAAATCGACGGCCCCACCCTGATCCATCTCGAGGGCCGCAATAAACGCCCCCTGGTGGTCTCGGTGCTCCAGCATGGTAATGAAGTCACCGGCTGGGAAGCCCTTCGCCGCCTGCTTAAAAGCCACTACCAGTTCGACGAATTACCACGTTCCCTGCTGATCCTGATCGGCAATCCACTGGCGGCAAAACATCGCCTGCGAAGACTCGATGACCAGCCGGACTTCAACCGCTGCTGGCCCGGCGGCAATGAAGTGGACAGTGGGTACACCCGTTTGTTCCGCCAGATCCACAACCGGATGCGGGAACTGCAGCCACTGGCCCTGATCGACATCCACAACAACACCGGGCTTAACCCCCATTATGCGGCAGTTAACCTGATTCGTTCAGACTATTTACGCCTGGCGTCACTATTTTCATCAAAGGTCGTTTACTTCACCATGCCCTCTGGAACCCTGTCACAGTCCATGTCTGAATTCTGCCCGTCGCTGACGCTGGAATGTGGCCAGGCTGGCGAGATTCATGGCACCGACCATACCCTGGCTTTCCTCGAGACCTGCCTGCACCTGGAAACCATTTCCGGCAAGCCGGTCGATGCCGATGCGGTTCACCTGTTTCACATGGTCGCCACGGTTTATGTGAATGACGAGGTCCTGTTCGGTTTTGGCCGCGTGCCGGCCGAACTGGCGTTGCGTGAGGACCTGGATAAATTCAATTTCTGCGAACTCCCGGCCGGCACCTCGTTCGGCGACTTGAACAACCCCACCAAACGACCATTGATTGCCGTCAACCCGGAAGGCGTCGAGATAACGGACGATTACTTTTTCTTCGGGCGCGGCCAGGTGGAAACCATACGGGAAGTCATGCCCTCGATGCTGACGCTGGACCGCCGGGTCATCCAGCAGGATTGCCTGTGTTACCTGATGGACCGGATTCACTACGAGTTCGAAGAAGAAGTCGCCGGACCAGACCCCCTGCCCGAGGGCATTCGCCGCTCGGACCGGCCCGGAACCCCGCTACCGTGATACATTACGCATGATCAGAGGAGAAATCAGCTATGGGTATGTGGACAGCTATCGTAGTAATTGTCATTGTGGCTATGGCCGGAGAGGCCTGGCGGAACCACTTGAAGTCTCGTAGTTCTGGTACGAACAAAGAAGCGCTTGATGACATAAACCGGCGCATGGATGAACTGGAAAACGACCTGCGCGACCGGGTTGAAACCCTGGAACGCATCGTCACCGACAGCAAGGAAGACCTGAAACGCCAGTTCGACCACCTCGACAAAACCGGCTGATTTTTTGTTGTCTCTATATCTGGCCTAGTTCAAAAGCTTTAAGCACAGCGCGAGTCCGGTCACGCACACCCATCTTGGACAGGATATTGGACACGTGGTTCTTGACCGTGCCTTCCGCCACGCCGAGTGAATTGGCGATCTCCTTGTTGCTGTACCCACCCGCCATCAACCGTAATATCTCGGTTTCCCGGTCGGTCAGGGGATCCGGCTGATCCAGACTGGAAAATTCGTTTTGCAGGTTCTCCAGGCCCTTGAGCAACCTTTGCGTGACCGCAGGTTTTACAATGGATCCGCCTTCCGCCACGGTCTTGATCGCGTTCACCAGTTCAGCCAGGGCAATGTCCTTTAGTAAATAGCCCTTGGCGCCGTACTTGATGCCGGCCAGCACCAGTTCATCATCATCGAAGGTCGTTAGAATAATGGTGGGCGGCAATGAATCGCTTTCGGAAAGTTCCCGCAGCACATCGAGGCCGGACAATCCCGGCATGCGCATATCAAGCAAAACGACATCCGGGGCAACCTCCGGAATCATGCGAATTGCCTCGGCTCCGTCCGCAGCCTCGGCAATCACTTCTATTTCTTCAGCGAGCTCCAGCAGGCTGCGCACACCCTTGCGCACCAGGTTTTGGTCGTCTACCAGCATCACGTTAATCATGTAGTCCCCTCCGCGGGTATCCAGGCATGCAAGGAAAATCCCGCACCCGGACTCGTTTCAATTTTCAATTCACCACCCAGTTGCCGTAAGCGCTCCGCCATGCCGTTCAGGCCGTTTCCGGCCTCCACGCTGGTCACTCCACGCCCGTCGTCGCGCGCGGTCAGGGCAACACCGTCAACATCATGGATCAGACTGATCCACAGATTTTTTGCGCGGGCATGACGCACACTGTTGGTAATCATTTCCTGTGTGCACCTTAACAGGACCTGGGCGCGACGGGGATCGGTCATCGCCAGTTCCAATGGCAAATCCAGGTGTATTTGGGGTTCGGGAACACCGCTTACCAGGGTCCGCAGGGCCGCCGCCAGGTCAACCTTGTCATCCACGCGCATGTCGTTGACCACTTCCCTGACATCAGCCAATAACAGCTTGGCCAGCGAGTGCGCCTGTTGTACGTGCTCAAGCCCTTTTCCATCGACCAGGTGAGTCGCGACCTCCAGGTTCAGAGTCAGCGCAGTCAGGTGATGGCCGACCAGGTCATGCAGTTCCCGCGCAATGCGTACACGCTCGGCAATGCGCGTATTGTCTGCCAGCAGGGCCTGGGTGGCACGAAGCTCGGAATTCACTTTTCGCAGCGCATCGCGTGCGATGTGCTGGCGCAAGGTGACAACGCCACTCATGAAAGCAAACAGGGAGATCCCCAGGAACAGGCCACCAGCCAGCACGGCATCACCGAATGCAATATCCGGAATGTCGTTGATCACCAGCACCAGCAGAACGTTCTGACCGATCAGCCAGACCAGCGCCGGAGCGGACGACAGCATCCAGGGCAACAGACCGGCTACAATCAGCAGCAGGATGCCACCCAGGGCTGTTTCCGCCATCATGCTGACCCCCAGTGCACAGACAGTCAGCACAGAAACGGTGACCAGGCGGTGAGACAGGCTGGAACGGACGGGCAGCACCTTGACCTGGTTCCAGTAAGTCAGGCCGAATGTGAGGTACAAAACCCACCAGGCCAGGTACTGGTTCATCCCCAATGGGCTTTCATACCAGTACTGCATCAGGAACAGGGGGATCGAGGCACACAGCCAGGTAAACAGCCCCGCATAGCGAAGCAGTTCAATCGGCTGGTGTTTGCCTTCCCAGATGTCCATATGGGCTAATATTACTCCAGTCTCCCATGCACCATATCTCTCTAAAGTAATGATACAACCCGAATGAGCACACAAGTAAGCAAGGTCACCCGGTTTGTCGACGGCGATCCCGCCCCGCTGGTTCACTTATTGGCCCGATTCGGCATGACCATCCAGCAGGAACCCGAGGGCTTGCCGATCCCTGGATCGTTCTGGGGTGAGGAGGAAGCCGGGTTGATTGGCAATACGCTGGTGCTGCGACCGGACACACCCTTGCACTCCTTATTGCATGAGACCTGTCATTACATCTGCATGGATGAAAAAAGGCGCAATGGACTGGACACCGATGCGGGTGGCGATTACGACGAAGAGAATGCTGTCTGCTACCTGCAAATCCTGCTGGCGGATGAAATCCCGGGGTTTGGCCGCGACAGGATGATGAAAGACATGGATGCCTGGGGTTATACCTTCCGGCTGGGCTCAGCCAGGGCCTGGTTTGAGTGCGATGCCGAAGATGCCAGGGAGTGGCTGCACCGGCACGGACTGATTACCCGGACCGGCAGGCCAGAATTCAGAACCAGGCGTAAGTAGTTCCAACCGCCTAAGGTGGCTCGAAGCAAATGCCTGTCAGCCGGGTCAGTGGAATTGTGGTTGAAATTTCATCAGATTCAATCTCGAATGTGATGTGTTCACAGTCGACTGCGCTGAACCTGCCGCTGCCCCATTCGTGCAGGGAGACGGGATCGTCTTGCAGGAATACCCCACCGCTGGTTTCGTAAATCGTCACCTCGGCCTCTCCATTTATGACTTCACCCTGTATCAGGAACCAGCGCTGTCTTCCATCATCTGTGTAGGTATACCAGAAGCTGGCCACAGCCCCGTTTTCCAGGATTTCAAGATTGAACCCCTGGCCATCAGTTTCGGGGTCGTACCAGGCGCCATTGAAGCGCTGATCCAGTCGCGGGTTCATTTCAGCCAGCAGAGATATGAGCAGGGCATCGACGTCCGGGCCATTGTAATCGTAATTGTCACCCGTAGTGACAAGCACCAGGCCCAATTCCGGGACCACGAAAATGACCTGACTTCCCCAGCCCGAGGCAAAGAAAACATGCCAGTTACGGTCGAGGGCATCGGCAACTTCCGCGATCCACCACTGGTAGCCGTGACCCCATCCTGGCTCAGGAAAGAAATCCGAGTTTCCCGAGTGGCTGTACTTGGTCCACGAAGCATCCACCCACGCCTGGTCGAGAATTCGTTGGCCGTTGTGAATGCCTCCATTGCGGTAGAGTTCTCCAATCTTCAACATGTCACGGGCTTTGAGCCAAAGGGAAAAGCCCAGCGTTACATCTTGGTCGGGATTGGGCCAGTCTGTTAATCCATGGCCCATTCCCTCTTCGCTGTATACCTCCCAGTGCACCTGGTCAATCCCCAGTGGGGCGAACAGTTCCTGCCTGGCGAAGTCGTCGGGGGCCATTCCGCTTGCAACGCGGACAAGGCGGCTCATCAACGTAGAAGCGCCACTGCTGTAAGTGAATTTTTGACCCGGGCCTGCATCAACCGGCCGGGTCAATACGAATTGGTACCAGTCATCCGACTCGACCATCTGGGCGACCGGGTTAAGTGGGTTTCGGTAATCTGTTTGTGCCTCATTCCACTCGATACCATGCCTCTGCTGCAGGATATGTTCCGCCGTGATGGCAACTTTATTCTGGTAGCTGCCTTCCGACATAGGGTAGAGGGGAGAGAAAAAATGCTCCATACCCTGGTCCAGGCTGATTTTTCCCTGGCGGTGGGCAATACCTATAAGCGCTGAGCCGACACTCTTTGTGACTGACTGGACCTGGTGCAGGTCATTTACTTGAGAACCACGAAAATAATCTTCGTAAATGATTTCGCCATGTCGGGAAATCACTACTGCTTTGAGATTACCGAAAACGCCCTGCTCAATCGCTTCACTCAATCCGTCAAATGGCTGTGCCGACAGGTTCTGCCCAAACAGCAGGAGAGAAACGGTAAGACCGGTTACAAAAGTGAAACTGGGAAATCGCATAGTAAGCTCCTCGTTTGCCAACGAAAATCAATGCTCACCAAGCTCTCTTTACCTGCGATTTACCCAATTAAATTTGGTTTTGGACATGACTTATTGGATGTCGTTTCTGCCAAATCGCAACAGCACGAACCAAAGTTTACGAATCCTGATCGAGATTATCATGTGCCCGAAGTCATGGAAGGGGCGCGAAGCGCCATCTAAAAATCTTCGTGACCTGGCAGTATTAACTCGCCGCTTTCCAGCATCGCGTTCAACTCTTCCCGTGCCAGGGCGTCTTTTGTTGCTTCGGTATCCACTATAGCCATGAAGCGGGATTCCCCGACAAGCGGTGCCCAAAATGGGTCACCTGGAATGTAATTGAAGTAACCACTATTATTGATGTGGTTTTCCAACTCAACCAGCGCAAGGGTAAAATCTCCCAGGTGTGCGTTGGCCATAGCGCGGAAACTGAAGGGATCCTCGCCTGCGACAAGCAATGATTCCAGTAACGGGATCGCATCCTGCTCTTGTCCCTGAGCACGGATCATCAATGCGGCGCCAATGATGACTCCCCTGGGCACGTCAGCGAGGTTCAGCGGGTCCTGGAACAAACCTGGCCAGTATCGCCGGTAATGTGCCAGCACTTCGTCCATGCCCGCCCCTGAGCGAAGTGCAATTTCCGCCACCTGGTAGTTCACAATGACTCCGCGTGGCATGCCCCCGATCGCCACCCACGCTTCCCTGCGGGCGCCTTCCAGGTCACCCTGGGCAAGCAGCGCCCATGCAATTTCCCGACGCAAATGTCCGTTGTCGCCAAGGCGGGATTGCAGTTCCAGCATTTCAAGCTCACGCTCGAAGTCACTGATGAATCCCAGCCAGAGGGCGATAATGCCCACTCCTTTCGGTGTCAACTCCGGGTTCGGGCCGATGAACTGGGACCTGAACTCGGAGTTTTTCTGCAGGCGGGCCACCAGGCGAAAACCTGCAATCTCTCCCTCGAGATCACCCAGGCGCCAGCCATAATCCGACCAGGCCGCATAATTGAGCGGATCCAGTTCCAGTGCGCGCTCGAAACTTGCCTTGCCTCCCGTGAAGTCATGGGCAGTCCAGCGCCGGATAGCGAGTTGGATATGCCGGTACGCATTCAGGGGATCAAGGCGCACGGTGCGTTCGGCCAGCGCCACCGCCTCCCGCAGACGCCCGGTTCGCGCCATAAGCCGCGACAGGTGTACGAAAGCCCAGGAGTGGCTGGGATTGATCTCCAGCGCGCGATCCAGCACCATTTCGGCAGCCCCGTACTCTTCACGCTCCATTTGGAATCCGGCAATCAGCACATACGCCCCGGGTAATTCATCGGTAATCTCCAGGGCGCGATCCAGAAAGGGCTTCGCCTCTGCCCATGCATGTTCGGGGGCGCCATCGCCCTGCCAAAACCGCAGGTAGATGGCAAACGCCCTGGCCACCAGCGCCTGCGCGTATTCCGGGTCGTAAGCCAGAGCCTGGTCGATATAGAAATCCGTCAGGTTTGTATCTTCGGACTCAATGGCGCGCAGATACGCTTCCAGGGCCTTGAAGTTTGTTGTTCCGCCGTGCTCGCGGGGGTCGCCAAGCGACACGTCGAGATACCTGGCAATCTCAGCGGCAATATCCTGCTGGGCGGTGAATGACTGGCCTGCCAGGCCCACGAAGTTCTCCGACCAGACCTGCCGCCCGTCTGCGACGTCAATAAGGGCAGCCGTGACCTGAACAGCTTCACCCTCGCTGTTCACACTGCCCTCGAGCAGGTAAGCGGCATCGAGTGCCGCTCCAATCTCATCGACGGTCGCCTGCCTGCCACTGAAATAAAAGGAGGAGCTGTGGGCGATGACATCAATCTCGGTAATGTGCCCGAGCTCCGTCTGCAGAGCCATGGCAATCCCATCTCCAAAGTAAGCCAGATCACCCGCTTTTGTCAGATCCTCAAATGGCATGACAGCGATCGCGGGGCGCGTTACAGCTTCCATTGGGGGATCCCTTGCAAACCAGGTGGCAAACACCGTTACCAGGAGCAACAGGACTATCACTACCCAGAACAAAGACCGGCGAATCGTGGAGCGGGCCGCCGCTGGTTCAGCGGCTTCCGATACCGGCCAGACCAGGCGATAGCCACGTTTTGACAGGGTTTCGATGGGAGAGTCTTTTGTCCCGGCAACCTTACCCAGGTTTTTACGCAGCTGGTATATGCAACGGGAGAGGGCAAAGTCGGACACTACGAGACCCGCCCAGACATCCGCCATCAGGGTTTCCCTGGAAACGACTTCCCCTTCGGCTGCAGCCAGTCGCAACAGCACTTCCATGACCTTGGGATCCAGCTTACGCGTCCCGCCCGGACCGCTAACCTGGCCTGAAGCGGGTAATACATCAACCTCCCCGAGGCGGAAGGCCGCAGGTTCCGGAGCAACAGAATTACCCCTGTTTTGTGCCAGTGATGCCGTCTTCACCCCATAAATCAACTTTTTATCAAGGCAATATCAAGAATATAGCAGTCCTTACGCTTAAGTTCTTGGATGCGGGTCTGTCACCTGGATTCAAAAGCACAGAAATCCAGACAAAAACGGGGCTGTGATCGCTTTTAAAAGTTGATAACCGACACTGCTATGTGTCCCACATTTGAGGAGATACGAAATGAATATGACCTACAGGCTAGTAACGAAGTTGTTTCTGATAATGGCGCTGCTGACCATTTCGCCGATGGCGATGGCTTTAGAACAAGAAACGGAGTTTTTCGAGGAAACTGTGTCTTGCCCGAGTGAAGATGTCTATATCGCAGGAACCGTGCGTTTTCAATGGCATTACATTGAAGGTGCTGAGAATAATACCTGGATATTTCAAGCCTTTTGGCGCGGTGATGGTGTTGGATTGGCGAGCGGCGCAAAGTACATCCTCAGGGGAAAATGGATGGAGGTGGTCCAAGGTAACCCTACTTTCATCATGTTAGCGAATGATCATTTCCAAATAATCAGCAAGGGAGCCGCGGAAAACTATGACACCTTCTGGAAAGCCAAGTTCGTGGTAAATGCGAACGGAGATGTGATCATTGATGAGGACGACTTCGACTTCACGTGCGACTGATTAAACTTAGGTATTTACAAGGGCCGCCGCACGTCAGAAGTACACCTATTGATTCATGGGGGACTGAGCGTCGGGTTCGAATGAAATGAGGCCCCTGCCATCTGGGCGGGGCCTCTCTCATTATCCAGAAAATGGAACCCGGGATTTTACGCCAGTCACCGTCACTGACATCACGTACAAATCATTTTTTGTTGCTTCTTCGCGTTGTTCCGGGGTCAGTGATCCGGCAATCAGTTCAGCCGGTATTTCAATTTGCCTTTCACTGGCGACCACTACATCTGCAAAACCAGTTTCCTGGATCAGGCCTAAATAGTCATTTTTTGGTATCGCACCCGATACGCATCCAGCATAGGCTTCGGCGATTCCTTTCACCCAGTCCGGCAACTCCCGTGACGATACGATATCTGAGATACAAAAATGCCCACCCGGTTTCAACACGCGGAAAATTTCTGCAAAGGCGCGCTGCTTGTCCGGCACCAGGTTGAGCACGCAGTTTGAGATGACGGCGTCGACGCTGTCGGACAGAACCGGCAGGTGCTCGATTTCGCCCAACCGGAACTCTACGTTGTCAAAACCGGACTTATCTGCGTTTTCCCTGGCCTTCGCGATCATTTCTGCGGTCATGTCAACGCCGATCAGGTGGCCGCTCTCGCCCACTTCCTTGCGGGCTACAAACACGTCGAGGCCGGCGCCGGAACCGAGATCAAGCACTGTCTGACCGGCCTGGAGGCCAGCGTGTTCAACTGGCAGTCCGCAACCGAGTCCAAGGTCCGCATCTGCCACATAGCCGCTGACGCCGTCATAGGCATCACCGATCATGCTGTAATCAGCTTCAGCCTGCTCCCCGGTCCCGCAACAGCTTGTGCCACATCCGGGTTGGGACTTTTTCGCGATTTCAGCATATTTTTGGCGAACGATTTCACGTAACTGGCCATTTGATTCCGACATAAATAACTCCTTATTCAACAACAATTTTCGAGCGAGCCGAACAGTTGCCCGAACCGTTCACGAAGATCGCGCATGGTTTCGGTATTGATGCAGTAGCAGGACTTCGGGCCATCGGTTTCGCCCGTGATCAGCCCGGCATTCTTCAGCGTTTTCAAATGCTGCGAAACCGTCGCCTGGGACAAGGGCATGACATCGACAATCTCACCGCAAATGCAGGCGCCGCGGCGCGCGAGAGTATGTAGAATTTCCAGCCTGGCCGGATGTGAAAGCGCCTTGCAGGCGATGGCCAAGGATTCAAAATCTGTTGGTTTGTGTTCAGCATCCATTCATTTATCGTATATCGTCGATAAACGATAAGCAAGAAAATTATTATTCCTACAAGAATCGACTCCATTCACCACTACCTCAGCGAGCGAAAATAGCGCAGCCTTCAATCACTATGAACCCGCTAACACTTGGTCTTCACAGCGATGGAAATATCACACATTTACACATATACTGTGTTATATGAAAAACATTACATTAGCTGTAGATGAGAAAGTCCTGGCTGTCGTCAGACGATATTCAGCCGAACACAACCGTTCAGTTAACAGCCTGGTCCGGGAATTTTTAACCGATATTGCTGAGCGTGAGGATAGAGCAAAACAAGCGCGTAAAAATATTCGGATACTTAGTGAGCAAAGTACCGCCAAACGAGGGTCAAGAACCTGGAAAAGAGACGATCTATATGAGCGTTGAAGTTTTTCTCGATACCAATATTCTGGTTTATGCGGTTACCAGTGATGACAAAGAGCAAACAAAACGCCAAAGGGCGCTGGAGATTATTGAAACAAAGGATTTTGCAATCTCAGCCCAGGTTCTCCAGGAATTCTACGTCACCGTAACTCGCAAACTGGCCGAACCGCTTACCCCGGAACAGGCTCTGGCCTGGATTGAGGAACTGGAAGTATTTCCCTGTGTGGCCATCGAGGCCAGCCTGGTTAAAATTGCGATAGAAATCTCGGTGCGCTACCAAACATCTTATTGGGATGGGGCGATTCTCGCTGCTGCTGAAAGCATCAGCGCTCCCCGACTGTACAGTGAGGATTTAAATCATGGGCAGTGGTACGGGCGTGTTGAGGTGCTTAACCCTTTTCTATGAACAATTTATATTTCTAAATTTACTATTTAGTATTGCAAAAAGTAATCATCCAAGGCGCCAGAACTGACTGACTATTTTCATGATCTTCGTAAATCAGTCTTGACCATTTTACGATATAGGATAAAATGGTCAAATGAAACGAACCTATGAAGAGGTGATTCGCAGGCATTTTTCCGAGCATCAGCAAATAGTATTGCTTTCCGGGGCGCGTCAGGTCGGTAAGACAACGCTTGCCTGCACCATCAAGCCTGGTCCTGACCTGTTTTATTTTAACTGGGATGATGCAGATGACCGCGAGCTGTTACTGCAGGGAGCCAGGTCAATGGCCCAACATATTGGGCTGGAGCGGCTACGCGCCAGTTCGCCATTGTTGGTACTGGATGAAATCCATAAATTTTCCAGGTGGAAGCAACTTTTGAAAGGCTTTTATGACAAGTATCACGATCAGTGTCATATCCTGGTGACTGGCAGCGCCAAACTGGATATTTACAAAAAGGGTGGTGACAGCCTGATGGGGCGTTATTTTCATTACCGTCTCCATCCGTTCTCCGTGCGTGAGACCCTGCCAGGCATAGTGGCTACGGATGATGCTACAGAAATTCAGACACCCCGGTCACCGACCGACGAGGATTTTGAGACCTTGCTAAGTTTTGGAGGGTTCCCTGAACCATTCCTGAAACGCGACCGGCGATTCTTTAATCGCTGGAGTAAATTGCGTGAACAACAACTATTGCAGGAAGACGTGCGTGAACTGACCAGGGTGCAGGAGCTTGGGCAATTGGAATTGCTGGCTATTTTGTTGAAAAGTCAGGCTGGACAGCTCACCAGCTATAGCAAACTGGCAAAGAAAGTACGCGTATCCGTTGACACGATTCGCCGCTGGCTGGGGATTTTAGAGGCGATGTACTATTGCTATGCGGTTCGTCCATGGAGCAAAAACATCACGCGGTCCATATTGAAAGAGCCAAAATACTATTTATGGGACTGGTCACAGTGCGGGGATGCAGGAGCGCGCAATGAAAACTTTATTGCCTCGCATTTATTAAAAGCGATTCAATACTGGACAGACACGGGTCGGGGTGACTACGGGCTTTTTTATCTGCGCGACAAGGAAAAAAGAGAGGTTGATTTTCTGGTGTCGAAAGATGGCATTCCCTGGTTTATCGTGGAGGTAAAGTCTTCAATGAGTGCCCCGCTATCTTCCAATCTGGCGCCGTTTGCAAAACAAACCGGGGTTGAGCATGTTTTCCAGGTGGCGATTGACGGTAACTTTATAGATAAAGACGTATTCAAGATCAACCGTCCGGTGATCGTACCCGCAAAAACATTCTTGTCTCAACTGGTGTGAAAAATGGGGTTTACTTACCAGCCCCGGCCTTTTGCATCCTGTCGATGGCTTCAATGGCGTTGCTCATGGTGTAACTCGCGGCCGGGTGACGCGGCGGATACTCCTTGAACGTGGCCAGGAACTTGCCGGCAATATCGATGGCCGGGTAGAGATAGAATGTTTTGTGCATCTGATACGCCCACCATGAATTCGAGGTCTTGCTGGCGCGTTCGTACGGGTCCGTTCTAAGGTTGGAAATCGTGGGAATCCGAAGATTCGAGAATTCCGCCTGCCAGACCTCATAGGTGCCCACTGTGCGTTGCTCCATAAAATTGAACTTGATGTGCCCGGCACGCATGGCCAGCAGATCGCCACCATCCGAGAAGTAAAAGAATTCTTTGCGCGGACCTTCCTTTTCCTTGCCGGTGAAGTAAGGCAGGAAGTTGTAGCCGTCCAGGTGCACCTTGTAGGTCATATCCCCGGCCTTGTGGCCCGTCAGGAGTTTCTTTTTGATGTTGGGATCCCCGGCGGCAGCGAGCAGTGTCGGCATCCAGTCGAGGTTCGACATGATGTCATTCGACACCTGGCCAGGTTTAATATGTCCGGGCCAGCGCACCATGGTGGGGGAACGGAAAGCGCCGTCCCAACCGGTGTCCTTCTCACTACGGAATGGTGTTGATCCGGCATCGGGCCAGGCATTCTCATGCGGACCATTGTCCGTGCCATAGATGACGATGGTGTTATCTGCAATGCCCAGCTTGTCGATCATATCAAGCACCTGGCCGACATTTTTGTCGTGGTCGATCATCGTATCAGCGTAGGGGCTCATAAACTCGCCGGACTGACCAAGGCTTTCAGGCTTGGTTTGCGTCCACAGGTGCATGTGCGTGAAGTTGAGCCATATGAAAAAAGGCGTGTCAGCTTTAACCTGGCGCTTCATATAGTCGTTCGTGCGCACCGCAAGTTCGTCGTCGATGGTCTGCATATGAGTTGGCGTCAGCGGACCTGTGTCTTTGCAGACTTGTTTACCCACCTTGCCGAAGCGTGGATCGACCGTTGGGTCATCCTTGTCGCTCGCCTTGCAATCCATCAGTCCACGCGGCCCATACTTGGCGAAAAACTTTGGATCTTTCGGGTAATCCGGCTCGTACGGCTCATACAACGCATTCAGGTGATAAAGGATGCCGTAGAACTCATCAAAACCATGCACGGTGGGCAGGAATTCGTTGCGGTCTCCCAAATGGTTTTTGCCGAACTGCGCGGTCGCATAGCCCAGTGGCTTGAGCAACTCGGCGATTGTCGGGTCTCTGGCATCGATGCCCTGCTCTGCTCCAGGCAAACCGACCTTGCTGTTACCGGTACGGAAAACGGCCTGGCCCTGGATGAATGCCGCACGCCCCGCGGTGCAGCTATTTTCAGTGTAGTAGTCAGTGAAAAACATGCCTTCTTCGGCGATGCGATCGATGTTTGGCGTACGGTAGCCCATTAACCCGTGGGTGTATTTACTGATGTTGCTGCGGCCGGTATCGTCACCCCAGATGACGACAATATTGGGTTGCCTGGCTGCATAGGCCGCACTGGCAAACAAACAAAACACGCACAGCAGTATTGCGGAAAGTGACCTGGTCATATTTCTCATGGTCTTACTCCATAAAGAGCGGGGTCAGAGTAAAAATTCGAAGAATTTTTACTCTGACCCCAGGTTTTCTACGGCAGGGTTTGTTGCAAGCCCGGATAGAATGCCGGTCTCTTGATCAGTTCCGGCGCCGGTGTGTACCAGATCGGTGAGGACCAGGCACGTTCCTGCAAGGTCGCGGGGACGCTTGCGGGTGGTTCAACACCCAACTTCGCTGCATCGTAGGTGGTCCAGCGCGGGGTGGGAATCTCGATTACGCGCGCGTAGTAAACCGCGTGCTGGCTCGCTTCGAAGTCCGGGTCCGTCCACACGGCTGAAAGCTGCGTGTCACCAATGGTGTTCCTATACGTTGCTGTCTTGATGTCAACGGTGTTGCCGACGGGCGGCAGCTTTCCAGTCTTTGGATCAACTTTACGGCCGTCAGACCAGGCCACGTCGTAAACCTGCTCTTGAGGTTGTCCGTCGGGCCGGTACCAGCCCTTGATGATCTGGATACGGTCGAGGTTGCCGCTGTTCGGATCCTTCAGTGCCCAGACGGCGAAGGTCGGCGCCTTGGAAGCCTTCTTCGGCAGGTCGCCACCCATGGGGACGCCGCCTGCATAGGCTTTCTTGACGAAGTCTTTGTCTTTCACCAGGTTAGCCGGGTAATCCCAGCTGCCGAAAAAGCGTACGCGGATCATGGTGCCGGAGGTACCATAGGTCTCCTTGCGCTTAATGCCATCCCAGATCGCCGTGCGGGTATTTTCCGGCGCCCACACAGCAGTGGTACCCGAGGTGGACCACTTCAGCCCTGGCTCGCCCGATACCATCATGACGTTGTTGAGGCGTTTTTTCGGTGTATCGTCAAGCGCGGCGCTGCTGCCAGTGTAGTTGAACTCCTCATTGACCGAAAAGGCGGTATGCGCGTCGGCGCCCGCGACGATGCCCAATTTATAAGGATTGACGCCGATCATCTCCTGGAAACCAATGCCGTCGGTCAGCGCCTGGCGCACATAACCGTGGTCCAACTTGCCGACAACTTCGCCCGAGGTGCCGATCAGGTGCTTGTACATCGTCTCGAACCCTGCGAAATCATCATTTGGCGACAGTGCCGGGTGCGTTTCCGAGGAGCCCTTGGTCTGGGTAATCTCCACCGCCACGGAATTGCGCTGGCTGCGCTGCGCCCAGTGTTTGTCGATCAGGTTGCCCGCGGAGGTTCGTGGCGGGAACATCATGCTGTTGGACAGGTTGGAGTTGTGCGGGATGGAGAAGTTCTCATGCCCCTGGGCACGCTGTACCTCCTGGTAGGTCCACAGGTCTTCTCGCTTGACCGAGTCGAGGGCGGAGAACATCACGTCCGGCCCCACATCGTCCCTGAAAAATACGTTGTGATGAAGATTCTGGTTATACGGCACCGATGTCCACTCGAAGGCGATCAGCGTGGTGAACTTGCCGGGGTCATTGTGCCGGTTGGCGGTCGCCTTCTGTGCCTCCCAGACCGATATCATGGTCTTTGGTTCCACCAGGTAGTCAATCGGCTGGCCTGAGGCCACCGACTTGAAAATTAAACCAAATGCTTTTTCACCATCCGCCCTTTTACCGGATCTGATCAGTTTTCCGATCTCTGTCTTCGACAGCGAATTTTTATCATCCAGCATCAACGGGAACATCCCCATAAATACCGCGTGGTCGGTAACCGCGCACCAGTCATAGGGGGTAACCCTCTGAACCATGTCGCCAGTGGTGTTCTTCTTGACCGCCTCGCCCTTGCAGTATTTATAGGCATCATCCGGTGTGTTGCGGGTGCCAAAGGAGAAGGCATCCGGCGAATTCGAAGTGTGCAAATGCTGCTCGCCGAAGTAAACGTTGTTCAGCGGATTCTTCTTGCCCGAACTGCGCCCGGGTTCACCGACGACGTCGGCCGCTCGCTTTTTCCCACTGATTTGGCTGGCGGGTTCACCCACGACGTCGGCCGGAAACTCATGTAGCAGCGGCTTATGGTGTTTTCCCACTGATTGCGCGG
>Ga0164313_10000954_pt1 | contig 24679 bp, 24 predicted proteins | sample GuaBasSedimGuay4_FD_113735 | JGI IMG/M metagenome (GOLD analysis project Ga0164313, IMG submission 113735) | Subseafloor sediment microbial communities from Guaymas Basin, Gulf of California, Mexico - Guay4, Core 4569-4, 0-3 cm | ecosystem: Environmental > Aquatic > Marine > Hydrothermal vents... | reverse complement strand
TTTATACAGGGGATGGATATTTTTCCCTTTTACCGAGATCTTAGCCATCATCGGAAATGTTACACCATAGTTCAGTGTGCAAAATTCCTTGATATCTTCATTAGTGCCGGGTTCCTGCTTCAGAAAATTATTGGCCGGGAATCCGATAATTGTAAAATCATCCCCGCCGTATTCTTCATAAAGCTTTTGAAGGTCAGCATACTGTTTCGTAAACCCGCATTTCGATGCTACATTGACTACAAGCACTTTTTTTCCCTTGAACTCTTCAAGACTGATCTCTTCTCCATCGATAGTTTCTACCGTAAAGCTGTGAAAATTTGTATCCTGGCTTTGAAGGCCGCTAAGAGCGGAAAATATAATTGCTGACATGATTAATATTGCTTTCATTAGAATAGTTTAATCAATTAACGGATACCATATACTAATGTTCAGTGCCTGCTGAAAAATGAAAGTTTCCTCCTACCTTTGCAGCCTAAAATGATCTTAAATCTTTCACTCATAAGGCAACTCAATCCGGAGGAAAAGAAAGCATTCCGCCTGCACATGATCTATTCTGCTATTGATGGGATCATTATGGGAGTGATCGCCTTGAATGAGTATGTTTTCATCCACAGCCTGAGGGGATCAAATTACCAGCTGGCGTTTTTGTTCCAGTTCTCTGTGGTCTTGTTCACATTCCTATTTGTTTTTAATCAGTTTCGTAAGCGAATAGCCAACAAAAGAAAAATGTTGAGGGTTACAGGCCTCGTAACCAGATTGCCTTTGGTTCTCTTATTGTTGATACCGGCACATGAATCGGCCCTTAGCGGTCAGTCAATCTGGCATTATCTCTTCCTCTTTGTTTTTCTTATATATTTTTCAGGTAATATTATCATATTTCCGGCTATTAATGTATTGTTAAAGACCAATTACCGGCATGAGAATTTTGGCAAGTTGTACAGCTATGCAAGCTCACTCAGCAAGATCATTCTACTGATATCGACTTTCGCCTACGGCTTATTGCTGGATGCTGATAATTTTGCTTTCAGGTATGTTTTTCCGTTTATAGGCTTGCTGGGGGTTATCTCGCTGTACGTCCTTTCTGAAATTGATTATTCTAAGGTTGTTCAGCACCCACAAGCATTGAAATTCAGAGATTCGATCAAAGAATCATGGAGGAATACTGTCAATATCCTCAAGACCAACAGACCATACCTGCACTTCGAGATCGGATTTATGTTCTATGGCTTTTCATTTATGATCTCGGTTACTATCATCAATATCTTTTTCCAGGATGCACTGCACTTAAACTATACGAGCGTGGCTTTTTATAAAAATGCCTACAATATCCTGGCCATTATCCTGCTTCCGTATTTCGGTAAACTGCTGAGTAATATTGATCCCAGGCGCTTTGCGGCTATTACTTTTTCCGCACTTTTCATGTATATCTTTTTCTTGTTGATGACAGATTATTTCCCCGGACATGTGGAGATATGGGGCATTAAAGTATACTATATGCTGATTCTTTCTTTTCTCTTTTACGGGATCTTTGCCGCCACCATGGCACTGCTCTGGTTCATCGGATCTGCTTACTTCTGCAAGCCTGAAGAGGCGGACGATTACCAGTCTGTGCATCTTTCCCTTACCGGGGTACGGTCCATATTCGCCCCTATATTCGGTATTTACTTTTATGAGCTGATAGGTTTCTCTGGAACATTCATCATGACCATGGTGGTACTGTTGATAGCTATGGGCCTGATGCGCTGGTCGTACAGGAGGGATAGTTTACAGGTGCAGAAATAGATACATTCATCTCACATTCAGGGAAGGGGTATTGTTGCATTGATTCACTGTTTCATTGTCTCACTGTTTCACTGTTTCATTGTTTTTTTATCCGCCGAAGCTCAGGCGAAGGCGGGTATTGCTTCTCTGTTCCATTGATATTTCTTTAGTAGTAAGACATTCTGCGGGTGGAAGTGCGTTTGCAAGCCAGTCCTTCCGCCCTTTGGTTTTTTTGTCTTGTAATCCTGTTTTTGCTGTAACCTTTTGCGTTCATTTTGGTAAAATACAGGACCAGAGACACTAAATTAACTACAAACCAAAATGGATTAACGGCCTCCGATTTGTGCGGAGGCTTTTTTTATTGCCAACTTCAAACTTCTGACTTCGCTTTTCAAACTTCTGACTTCGCTCTTCAAACTTCTGACTTCATTTTTCAAACTTCTGACTTCCTAAGTTCTTTTCCGCAAACCTTACAAAAGTTGGCATCCTTATCATGGTCGGTATTGCCGCATTCTGAACAGCCTACGCATTCGGTACCAGCCTTTGTCTTTTGTTTCCGGCTCAGCTCTGCGGTGATGATGCCGGTAGGAACTGCAATGATGGAATAACCAGTGAGCATGATGATGGAAGCAAGGGCTTTACCCAGTGCGGTGATCGGTGTAATATCTCCATATCCTACTGTGGTTAGCGTAATGATGGCCCAGTATATGCTTTCCGGGATACTCCTGAAGCCATTTTCAGGCCCTTCAATCAGGTACATGGCTGCTCCCATAACAACAACGATGGCCATCACGGCTGAGAGAAAAACGGCAATCTTGTGTCTGCTGGCCTTCATGGAGGCAACCAGGTGGCTGGAGGCGCCTATAAAACGGTAAAGTTTTAATATCCTGAAAATACGTAGCAGACGTAAAACCCTGATAATGATAAGGTATTGATAACCTATAAGGAATATACTGATATATGTAGGGAGGATGGCAAGGAGGTCAATAATACCATAAAAGCTTGTGACATATTTGAGTTTGGAAAAAGTAGTGGAGATCCTGAGGACATATTCAACCGTAAAGAGTATCGTAAACACCCACTCAGCAACAAGGAGTGCATATCCGTATTCAAGATGTATCCAACTTACGCTGTCGAGCATGACCACAATGATGCTCAAAATAATGGCAATCATCAGGATGATGTCGAATAACCTTCCTGCCTTGGTATCGGTGCCGAAGATGATATCGTGCAATACTGTTTTTCTGCTCATGAATTTTGAATTGATACAAAGATACTTATTTAAAGAAAATATTAGATTTTACTTGCTTGTTATGAGCATATGCCCGATCTCTGTGAGAGATTGTTTGTTTATGCCCCGAAGGAAAAGGAATAGGGAAACGCCATAAAACCGAGTAGGAGGGTGATGACAAAGGCAACTGCCTGAATTACACTTTGGTCATAGCTTAAGGCCATATTCTCTTGGTTTAAGGATAATGCAATTTAAGAAAATCTGCGAAAGGTGAAGAGAATATTGGAAAAATCGGTAGCTTTGGATGAACTTTTAACGATACTCAGATTTGCGATCAGTCAGAAGCCTTTCATTAAAAATATCTATCAGCATACTCACAGCCGTGCTGATAATTTTTGCAGTTATTGTTCTTTACAACTATTTTCTCTCACGCGATCTTTTGTTGAAAAATGTAGAGGACAGCGTGAAGAACTTGGCAGAAGGTGAAGCCCTGAAGATCGAAAAGCTGCTAGAGTCATCATCCAGGATTCCTCAGACGCTGGCATATGTACTTGGATCAACTGATTATGATATTGATGACCTTACTGCCTACCTCGAACTGATGGTAGAGAATAACCCGGAGGTATATGGAAGTTGTATTGCTTTCACGCCTCATGCTTTTAATCCGGACTCAGTTTTTTATGCTCCGTATATGCATAGGACCGGTGATACAGGCCTGGTATTTAAATATTTGCATTCACGCGAAACAAATTATTTCCGGCAGGAGTGGTACAGCGTATCTGCCGGCAGCCTAGAACCTCATTGGACTGAACCTTATTTTGATAAGGGTGGTGGTGAAATACTGATGTGCACCTATTCAGTCCCGTTTTTCAACAAAGCACACGATCAGCTTAAAGGTGTTATCACCATCGACCTCTCCCTGGAATGGCTGCAGGATTTTGTGAAGTCAATAGAGACATATGAAAACGGCTTTGCTTTCCTTGTCTCAGCCGAAGGGACTTTTATCACACATCCCCTGAAGGATCCGGAAACCGAACTGAATGTGTTCCAGCTGGCCGAAGAACGTGATTATGAAGTACTTAGAAAGGCTGCGAAGGATATGGTCACAGGAGGCAGGGATTTCATTTTGTTTGAGACACCTATCATTGATGGAAGAACATGGTTGTATTACACCCCCCTGCCATCATCAGGATGGTCGCTCTCGCTGATCATCCCCGAAGATGAGTTTATGTCCGAATTGCATGAGTTGAACAGGGATCTGCTATTCATAGTGGTCATAGGTTTTATGTTGATATTGTTTTTAGTGGTACTGATATCCAGACGAATAACCAAACCACTCACCAAACTGGCCACTGCTGCCGGGAAAATCGGCCGTGGTGATTTCGATACAAAGCTTCCAACCGGTAAATCAAAAGATGAGATCGGGCAGCTCAATGAGTCTATCCGTGAAATGCAGTCAGAGCTGAAGGAATATATACGAAACCTTCAGGAAACTACGGCTGCCAAAGAAAAGATCGAAAGCGAGCTTCAAATCGCAAGAGATATACAGCAGGGGATCATCCCTAAGATATTCCCTGCCTTTCCGGAAAGGGAGAACCTTGACCTTTACGCTATTCTGGAACCCGCAAGGGATGTGGGCGGGGACCTTTACGACTTCTTTTTTATCGATGATGATCACCTGTGTTTCACTATAGGAGACGTTTCCGGTAAAGGGGTGCCTGCTTCACTATTTATGGCTATCACACGTACCCTCCTTCGGGCAAGGATGAGTGACGAAGTAAAGGTGAATGAGGTAATCGAAGCCATGAATAATGAACTCTGTCTCGAAAATGAAAATGCTATGTTCGTGACCCTCTTCCTGGGAGTGCTGAACGTAGAAACAGGTCATGTTGTATATTGTAATGCAGGGCATAATTATCCGTTCATTATTAAAAAAGACGGGGCTGTTGCTGAGCTGAAGGGTACACATGGTACGCCACTGGGAGCTATGCCGGATATTATCTTTGGAAGTTCTGAACTGCAGCTTGACCATGGAGATACCATCATGTTGTATACTGATGGTGTATCAGAAGCTATCGATTTGGATGAAAAGCAGTATACTGAAAAAAGGATAAAGGATAAATTGACTGAATTCAATAATGCTTCTGCTAAAACAATGATAAAAAATATTATCGATGACCTGGATATCTTTGTAGGTGAAGCTGATCAGTTTGATGATATCACCATGTTAGTCCTCAACTGGCATAAAAACGATGCTGACCATGGATAAGAAGGAGCTGACCATAGTAAATGATATTGCCCGGCTCAGGGAACTTCAAGCCTTTGTTGAAGAAGCCGCTGATGCCTGGGAATTATCCATGAAGGTGAGCATGAATATTAACCTTGTGCTGGAAGAAATCATTTCAAATATTATTTTTTACGGATACGAAGACGACAGTGTACATGAGATCAGAATTGACCTCATGAAGGCCGATGATGAGGTGAAGATCATTATCACTGATGACGCTGCCATCTTTGATATTCTTGCTGCCGAGGACTTTGCTGGCAATGAAAAGGCTGCTGAAGACAGGAAAATCGGCGGCCTGGGCATCCATTTCGTGAAAACCCTGATGGATAAGGTAGAATACAGGAGAGAAAACGAACAGAATATTTTAAGCTTGATAAAGAAAATATAAACACAATAATATACAACCTATGAACATCACAGAAAGCAAAGCCGGTGAGATCAACATAGTCAGTATTGAGGGCCGTCTTGATACCACCAATTACGGAGAGTTGGAGCACCATCTTTCATCACTCACAGATAATGATGAAGTACAAATACTGCTCGACCTATCTCAACTGGAATATATCAGCAGCTCCGGATTGCGAATCTTGCTCATGTTTCTGAAAAAGATCAAAGCTGCTGAGGGCCGATTTATGCTTTGTTCCATGTCGAACGATATCAAAGAGATCTTCGAAATATCAGGATTTATAAACATATTCGAGATCTTTGATGATCAGGAAGCTGCCTTGAAATAATACATAAAGATAGACCTATGGCACACTATATTCATTTTCGAGATCCAACCTCGAAAGAGATTGAAGATAAGCTGGAAAGTATACCAAAAAGCCCGGGCACCTGTTTCTTTATTGATGTGATTAACTCCACTGATATAAAATATAATACAGAGCTGAAGGATTGGGGCAAACGCTTAAACAACACCTTCAATTTCATCTCTTTTCTAAACGATTTCCCTGAAAATGTTGTGAAGGGGATAGGGGATGAACTCATGCTTTTTATCCCTGATGAAGACCTCTTTTCCAAAACGTCCTATAATAATTATTTTGGGCTCATAGAGGAAATATGTGCGACGATTGATAACCTGGTAAACTATCCCCTGGAGAATACCTTTCTCGAATGCAAGGTTTCTATTCATTATTGCACTGAAGTGTATAATATCAGTTTTTTCGAACATGCGAACGATTATTACGGTAAAGATATTGACCTGACAGCCAGGCTTATGAGTAAGGCTAAAGCCAATCGGATTGTCATGAGTGAGAAGTTTTTTACCAAGGTGAAAAATGACATGATAGATATGAACCTGAGAATTGAAAATACGGCCCTGGCCAATATTTCCAGTGTTTACATGGAAGATTTTAAAGGTGTACCCTGGCCTACGGAGTTCAGGTATGTAGAAGTAGGGAAGTAATTTTTAGTTGACAGTAGACACTAACCAGCCACAAAATGAGTAGTTCGCCAATAGTATCCGTTTTTCGTAAATCACACTTCAATGCAGCCCACCGCTTGCATAATCCTGCCTGGGACTCACAAAAGAATAAAGATGTTTTTGGTGTATGCAATAATCCCAATTATCATGGTCACAACTATGATCTGATTGTAAAAGTGAGTGGAGAAATAGATCCTGATACTGGTTACGTTATGGATATGAAAATACTCCAGGATCTGATTGATGCGCAGATCACGGCACGTTTTGATCATAAAAATCTGACACTTGATACTGAAGAATTCAGGGATCTGAATCCTACTGCAGAGAATATCGCAGTGGTAATATGGAGCATACTGAGAGAGCATATTCCCGCTGAGAAGGATTTGAGCATCACCTTATTTGAAACAGAACGAAATTTTGTTGAATATAGTGGACGTTAGACTTGAGGTGTGAGGTCTGGGGTGAAATTTATTTCTGAATTCAAAGTTCAGATATCGCATTTCTATATTCTCTCTGTTTTTCCTTTATCTTTTAATTTGACTTTCTTTACGATGATGTACGGCACGGGATCTATGCCTCCGGAACCCCATGGATGGCAACTGGCGATCCTTTTTACCGACATCCAACTTCCCCGTAAAGGTCCATGCATCTTCAATGCCTGAACGCTGTATGATGAACAGGTGGGATAGTGGCGACATGAAGCCGGAGTAAGAGGGGAGATGACATACTTATAAATATAGACCACAAGCAGTAAAGGAAATGCAAGGATTTTTTTCAGCAGTGCCATCCGGTAAAATTACAGAAAATTTCAGCCTTCACTCAGAAAGTGCTCCAGCGCATTCAGTATCTTCTCTTTGGTAAAGGGTTTGCTGATGGATCCATCGAAGAGATTGTTCAGCAATGCCTTGTTCTTCACTTTCATTCCCCTGTCGAGCAAAGCCAGTACCGGGTAGGGCTGGCTTATGTCAAGGATGCGTTGTATTGCTTCCTTGCTCGTATCAGGATGCCAGCGGAACAGACAAAGGTCGATCACCCTGTTATTCTGGCAGAATTCAATGGCCTGTTCAGGACTGTCGACATAGTGTAGCTTGACCCTGTTTTTTAAGACCTCTTCGAGGCTGATGTAGTTCCTGATCTCGTCCTCGATGACCAGCACCTGTTTATCTTTCCAGCTGTATTTCTTATCACCTTCTTCATCTTCGCTCTTGCCAATAATATTAGGAAGCTCGAAAAAGAATGTAGATCCTTTTCCCAGATTTGATTCTACCCATATCTTGCCGCCAAGCATTCTAATCAGGCTTTGTGTAATGGGAAGGCCCAGGCCGGTGCCCTCCTTTTTAATGCTCAATGGCTTGGGCTCCTGTACGAAGCGTTTAAATATTTTATCCTGGTAAGCTTTTGATATGCCCAGCCCGGTGTCAGAAACAAAGAACAAGATATTCTTACCATTTTTTATCTTATATCCATATTCAACGACGCCCTCATGAGTGAATTTGAATGCGTTGGAAATCAGGTTAGTGAAGATCTGCCTGAGCCTGGAAGGATCCGAGTTAATCATAAGGGACCCTTCTTTCCCTGAAACGGAAAACCGTAGCTTAATGCTGTCTTCGGTATGCTTTCTACGCAGCGACTCAAATACCGGAAAGAGTTCCTGAAGGAAGAGGTTAATTTCAAAGCTGATCGTGTATAGCTTCACAGTTTTTGACTGGAGTCTTGTAAATTCAAGGATGTCGTTGGTCAGGTTCAGCAAAGCATTGCTATTGCTTTCAATGATGCTAATCAGTTCTTTCCTGCGCTTTTCATCCTGCATGTCAGCCTGAAGGAGATTGGAAAAACTGATGATGGCTTTAATCGGGGTCTGGATCTCATGAGAAATGTTGGCCAGAAAAGCCCCTTTAAGTTTATCTGATTCTTCAGCCTTTTTTTTCGCCTTGATAAGAGCTTTTTCTGCACTCTCCTTTTCCTTGATCTCATTCGAGAGCAACCTGGTCCTGTCCTTCACCTTCTCCTCCAACTCCAGGTTGAGCGTACGCAATTCCTCCACCATATTCTCTACTCTCTGGCTCAGGAGGATGTTTTTGCTCAGCTCTGTGATCTTATTTTCCAGTCGTTTGTTATCAACAGGCTTAAGCAAATAGCCATCTACGCCCAGGTCGATCGACCGGATGAAATAATCAGCTTCTGAATGCCCTGAGATCATGACAACCTTTACATTAGGATCTACTTTCTTGATCTCGCGTATCATCTCCAGTCCATCCATCTTCGGCATCATAATATCAGTGATGATGATGTCAGGCCTGTTCTTCTTAAAATTCTTGATGCCTTCCAGTCCATTAGCAGCTGTATATACATTGGTCACGATATTTTTGATGAACTCAGCATACACAAAAAGTGAGAGCCTGTCATCCTCAACCAATAAGACCGATAAATCAAACTTTGACATAATATAGCTTGCAATTATTAATCTTAACAAATATAGCAATTCAAAATATACTTGCCTCTACGTGAAACTACGTAGAGTATTTTCCGTAGAAGTAGGTAGTGGATTATGCTTAGAAAACAGTAATTTTACGACTCTAAGGCTTTAATTTGTTCATTACTAAGTTGTTCTAATTGAAATTTTTATGAAGAAAATCAGGATACTTATCGTCGAAGACCATGAAGTTGTGATCAAAGGAATCAAGACCTTGCTTGAGCCATATGATGAACTTGAGATTGTTGGATACGCTCTTGACAGTGAAGAAGCCATGCGTAAAGTGGAGGAATTCAGGCCCGATATTGTCATTATGGACATCAACCTTCCTGAGGTCTCCGGAATAGAGGTAACAGAAAAGATTACTTCTCAATATCCGCTCTGCCGTGTTATTTATTATACCTCTCATGTGGATGAGACGCTCATCACCCAGGGTTTCGAAGCCGGCGCCTATGGATATGTACCCAAGAACTTCAAACCCCAGGAACTGATCGAGGCCATCCATATGGTAAACGACGGACAAAAGTTCATGAAGGGTATTGTAAGTGAGAAATTTATTTCCAGCTACCTGAAATCGGAGAAAGATAAGAAAATGAAGCAGGAGGTTCCTCTCTCAGAGAGGGAAATGGAAGTGCTGAAGCACATGAGCCAGGGATTGAGCAATAAACAGATCGCCGATAAGCTTTTTATCAGCATCAGGACCGTGGAAACCCATAAACATAACCTGATGAAGAAGCTGAACATCTACTCTACCGCGGAATTGGTGATATATGCCATACAGAATAACATCATTAAGATCTGATCGTGGACTTACGTGTTTTTACGTAGGGGCTTACGTGTATTCCCTCGGAATTTATGAGGTATAAACCTATTGACGTCATATACCTTTTCTTCATACATTTGCTCCGTAATCGTATCGTAATTTATTAGATTTGGGTTTTGTATAGCGGGGTGTCTCAACCACCCCGCTATCATTTTATAGGGGGGTGGTATCATTTACTTCTTCTATCTTAAATCTTCTATCTTAAATCTTAAATCACCTTCTACCTTCTCCATCCCACATTTCCAAACACTCAACCCTCAACCCTCAACACTCAACACTCAACACTTAAAATGTCAAATGGATAGCAATTCATCCAGGTACTTACCGGTATACGAATTTTTCTCACTCACAATATCCTCCGGTGTGCCTTCGAAAACGAGCGCACCGCCTTCATCTCCACCCTCGGGGCCGAGGTCGATAATCCAGTCGGCAGCTTTGATCACCTCCTGGTTGTGCTCAATGATCAAAACAGTATGACCGGTATCCAGCAATGCATACAGTGCATTCAGCAGATTATGGATATCATGGAAGTGCAAGCCTGTGGTTGGCTCATCGAAAATAAAAAGGGTAGGGGCTTCGTGGCTGCCCCTTGAAAGGAAATACGCCAGTTTGATACGTTGTGCCTCACCACCACTGAGTGTGCTCGACGACTGTCCCATCCGAAGGTATCCTAAGCCCACATCTTGTAGTGGTTTTAACTTGCTAATAATTCTTTTTATGGCAGCATCCGGTTTTTGCACTCCTTCGAAAAAGGATACTGCCTCATCGATGGTCAGCTCGAGGATGTCGCTGATGTTCTTACCATTATAACGGATCTCCAGTACTTCTTCCTTGAAGCGTGTGCCATGACAATGATCACATTTGAGATAAATGTCGGCCATAAACTGCATTTCAATTTTGACCACACCTTCGCCTGCACATTCCTCACATCTCCCTCCGGGTACATTAAATGAAAAGAAACCGGGTTTGTAATTCCTCACCTTCGACAGTTGCTGGTCGGAAAAGAGTGCACGGATATCGTCAAATGCTTTGATATACGTAGCAGGATTAGAACGGGATGATCGTCCAATAGGGTTCTGGTCTACAAATTCCAGAGCGCGTATTCTGTCTGTATCACCTGAAAGGCGTAAATATTTGCCTGTGCGCCCGGCATAACCGCCATATAGTTTTTTCAATGCAGGGAAGAGGATCTTGCTAACAAGGGATGATTTTCCGGAGCCGCTGACACCGGTAACCACACTTAATACATTCAGGGGGAAGCTTACATCCAGATTTTTCAGGTTGTTTTCCATGGCGCCATGCACCCTGATGAATTCTTTCCATTTTCTCCTTTTATCGGGGGTGTTGATCTTCATTTCGCCACTCATGTATCTGGCTGTCAGGCTCTCTTTGTCTTTCATCAGCTCCTTAAATGGACCACTGAAAATCACTTCACCACCTTTGCTGCCGGCCATGGGACCTATATCAATAACATGATCGGCAGCACGGATGATATCCTGGTCATGCTCTACCACGATCACAGTGTTACCCAGGTCACGTAATTGCTTGAGGATAAGAATGAGCCGGTGTGTGTCTCGTGGATGTAGTCCGATACTTGGCTCATCCAGGATATACATGGATCCCACCAGGCTGCTACCCAATGAAGTGGCCAGGTTTATTCGTTGTGACTCACCACCGGAAAGAGATGACGACAGGCGGTTCATATTCAGGTATCCAAGTCCGACATCTGCCAGGTATTGAAGGCGGTTGTTGATCTCTATGATCAGACGCTTGGCTACTTTGCTGTCATGCTCGTTCAGCTTTAGTCCCTTAATTTTTTCAAGTAAGCGCTCTACAGGCATTATTACGGCATCACTGATGTTCATACCATCTACCTGCACAAAGTTCGCGTCATTCCTCAGGCGGGTACCCTTACATTCAGGGCAGGCGGTCTTTCCGCGGTAGCGGGAAAGCATTACCCTGTATTGGATCTTGTATGTTTGTTCTTCAACTTCCTTGAAGAAGTCGTTAATGCCATCGAAGTATTCATTTCCCGTCCACAGAAGCCCATAATCTGCCTCGCTGAGTTTATAAATAGGTTTATGTACCGGGAAATCGAATTTGTGTGCATTGGAAAGGAGGGTGTGCTTCCACTGGCTCATCTTTTCACCTTTCCAGCAGGCGATGGCATCTTCATATATCGATAGCCCCTTGTTGGGAATGACCAGGTCGGGGTCGATGCCGATAATGCTGCCAAAGCCTTCACAGCTTTTGCATGCACCGTAAGGATTATTAAAGGTAAAAAGGTTTACTGAAGGATTCTCAAAAGTGATCCCATCCAGTTCGAAGCGGTTGCTGAATGCTCGTGTTTGCTTTTTCTTTCCCTGTATATCGATTATACAACTTCCATCCCCTTCATAGAAAGCGGTTTGTACTGAATCAGCTATCCTGGCCTCCAGATCGCTGTCATCCGCATGAACAATGATGCGGTCTACCAAAACATAGATGTCATCGGTTTTATCGGGGATATGATTTTTTTCGAAAACATCTGTGATCCGAAGCATCTCTCCCTTAAGCACAATGCGGCTGAATCCCTGCTGATGCAATACATTCAGGTGATCAAGCACGCTTCTATCCTGTTTCAGTATGAGCGGAGCCATGATCCTGACTTCAGTCTCTTCTTCCTGCTTTAATATATATGCAGTAACATTTTCGACCGTATGCCTTTTAACCAGTTTCCCCGAAACCGGAGAATAGGTCTTTCCGATTCTGGCGAATAAAAGCTTGAGGTATTCGTAGATCTCGGTAGAGGTGCCAACGGTCGACCTGGGATTACGTGTATTCACCTTTTGTTCAATGGCTATAGCGGGGGAGACGCCCGTGATAAGGTCTACCTCCGGCTTGCTCATCCTGCCAAGGAATTGCCTGGCGTATGAACTCAGGCTTTCCACGTACCGCCTTTGCCCGTCAGCATATAGGGTATCGAAGGCCAGGGATGATTTCCCTGATCCTGACAAGCCCGTTATAACGATGAGTTTATTCCTTGGAATCTGCACATCGATATTTTTCAGGTTGTGGACCCTGGCACCTTTTATATAAATAAAATCCTTAGGATCAGGATGTTTCATATTAAATATTAGTGATTGCTTTTTTATGGAAAAATGCAAAAATAACTTAAAAAACTTGCATTTGGTCGATATTTGGCTATATTTGCATGGTTATCGCAACAAAAATTACGACTGTGCAGTATAAACAGTCATTCACTAACTCCCCACGCGGGGGAAAAATAGGAGACTAATTATCGATTAATATTTACCCTTTTTAACTTAACCACACTCTAAAAAGGGAGGCCTATGAAAGCCTGTAAAGCTAGCGACAGCCAGTTAATTACTGAATATTTAGACGGTAACCAGAACAGTCTCGAACTTATCATCCACCGTCATAAAAACAGAGTCTTTGCGTATATCCTTATGGTTGTTAAGGATAAGCAACTTGCTGATGACATTTTCCAGGATACCTTTATCAAGGTTATCAATACTATCCAGGCGGGATCGTACAAGGAAGAAGGAAAATTCATACAATGGGTCATGCGTATTGCGCATAACCTCATCATCGATTATTTCAGAAAGTCGAAACGTATTCCGGTTATTGATAACGACAATCATGATTTCGACATTTTCGATACCATACAGTTTACCGATGTATCTGTTGAAGAAAAGATGATCATCGATCAGATACACAGCGATGTTCGTGAACTTATCGAGCACCTGCCTCAGGAGCAGAAAGAAGTACTCTTCATGCGCCATTACTCCGATATGAGCTTTAAAGATATTGCGGAGCAGACCGATGTAAGCATCAATACGGCACTTGGACGCATGCGTTATGCATTGATCAACCTGCGGAAGCTTATCCAGGAAAAAAATATTGTCCTGACAAGATAAAAGTTCGGAGCTCGGAGTTCAAAGCTCTAGAAACGAGGAATTAGCAGTCAGGACCTGTTTCAATTAAGCCTTATGGTTTGTTTTTTTTGATGGGGATATAATAAAGCTTCATCAGCTTGCGTTAGTAATGTGTTCTTAACATTTTTTAACTAACGATACGTACATGCCGAAAACCTTTACTCCAAAACATCATTCAGACACAACAAAATTGAGAAAAGCGCTCATCAACGGGCCGGGGAAGCAAGCCCTGAATAATATTTTCGCCTATGCCAAAGCGCTGGATGTTGTGCACACTAAGATGACCGGACAGGTCAATTTGCTTATGAACTAATAAAAATCCCGACCACAAGGCCGGGATTTTTTTTGGTACTCGGTACGCGGTGCGCGGTACGGGGTATGCGATGAAATGTCGAAATTCTTAACGCCCAATGCCCAACGCCTACCGTATAAAATTCATATAGCTTTTCTTCACAGCCTCAGGTGCCGGAATTTTCCCTTTCCCATTTTCAACCAGCTTTAATAGCCAGGCCATGTTTCTCCCGAGTACCTGCATGATCTGCACGCCCTCAAGATCATTCACCACCTCGCCGGGTTTAGCGCCGTGGATTACATTCCAGTAGTTTGATGTTGGGATGAGCATTTCGGCACAGTTCAGGTAGTTATTTAGCTCATTGAATGCCGGGAGTCCTCCCGAGCGCCGTACTGCAGCTACTGAGGCAGCGACCTTGTGCCGGTACAAGCCTCTGTTTGCTCCATTTACATAGAAAGCCCTGTCCAGAAAGGATTTCATGGTACCCGCTATCGATGCAAAATGAACCGGGGAGCCCAGCAATATGCCGTCGGCTTCTATCATTTTGGCAATCCATTCATTTACAGGATCCTTGGATTGGATGCACTTTTTATCCTTATTAACAGCACACTTATTGCATGCAAGGCAGCCCCGGATGGCTTTATTCCCAACATGAATGATCTCAGTTGTGATACCTTCCTGATTAAGTTCGTCTGTCACTATCTTAAGAGCATGGAATGTGTTACCTGCTGCTTTCGGACTTCCGTTAAATGCGATTACTTTCATAGTTTCACTGTTACACTGTTTTTTATCCGCCGAAACTTAGGCGAAGGCGGGCACTGTTTCATTGCTCTGGCACTCATCTCAAACAGCAGTTCTCCTCCCTGCAGGAGTTCATGATGTGATAGTTGAGTTCCTTCTATCTTTTTCCCGTTCAGGCTTACACTTTTTACATATACATTCTCAGGGCCCTGGTTTTTGGCTATGATCTTCAGGGTTTTTCCATTTTCAAGATGAATAAGCGCTTCTTTTACTGAAGGGCTCCCCAATGCATAGTATATTGATCCGGGTGTAACCGGATAGAAACCCAGGCTGCTGAATACATACCAGGCACTCATTTGTCCTGCATCATCATTGCCACAGAGGCCATCAACATTTGGTCCGTACATGGTCTTAAGGATCATGCGCACCCTTTCCTGGGTTTTCCAGGGTTCATTGGTCCAGTTATACAGATAGGGGATATGGTGCCCCGGTTCATTACCATGAACATAATTTCCTATAATTCCGTCACGTGTGATGTCTTCATGCTTTTCGATGTACTTATCATCGATCTCCTGGGTGAATAAAGCATCCAGGTGTTGACTGAACTTGTCTTTACCACCCATCATTTCAATCATAAGTTCAGGGTTCTGGGGTACATATAATCCATAATTCCAGGCGTTTCCTTCAATGAAGCCCTGTCCGTGGGTGTCCATGGGGTCAAAGTTGTCCCTGAATGTGCCATCAGAAAGCTTCGGGCGCATGAAACCAATCCCGGCATCATAAACATTCTTATAATAAGCGGATCGTTTCAGAAACTCAATTTCTGTTTCCTGATCACCCACCTGAGCAGCCATTTGGGCAATGCACCAGTCATTGTATGCATATTCAAGGGTTTTCGACACGGATGAATGACTCCTGTCGTCAGGAACAAAGCCATATTGGATATAATCTCCCAGGCCATCAAAATAGCTGACATTTGCTGTGCTGACACTGGCTTGCAGAGCATGCTTTTCATCAAAATCCCCGACATTCTTAGCCATGGCATCGGCGATGACAGAAGTAGCGTGATAGCCGATCATACACCAGTTCTCATTGGCATAATGGCTCCAGATAGGAAGCATCCCATGTACACTCTGATCTGAATGTGCCAGCATGGATTTGATCATGTCATTGTTCCTGCCGGGCTGGAGGATGTTAAACAGCGGATGAAGAGCCCTGTAGGTATCCCAGAGGGAGAAGATGGTGTAATTGGTGAAACCCTCAGAACTGTGGATGTTTTGGTCGAGCCCCCGATATTGTCCGTCTGCATCTTCATACATGATCGGTGTGAGAAATGTATGGTATAAGGCTGTATAGAACGTGCTCATGTCGGCTTCATCCAGGCAAACAACTTCGACCTTCGACAGCTCTGCATTCCATTTAGCTTCGGTTTCTTCCCTGGTCTGATCAAAATTCCAGTGAGGGACCTCTTCTTCCATATTCTTAAGTGCACCCGCTGTGCTGACAGGGGAGAGGGCAAATTTGATCATGAGCTTTTCGCCTTCATCAGTATTGAAATTGAAGAAGGCCCTGATATCCTTTCCCGCCATCTCGGGAAAATTCTCAAATTCGTTGAAGCGCCGGTAAAAACCATTGTAGGTTTCTTCATTATACCTTTTGTAGCCATAACTTTCAAAAGGTTTTGAAAACTGCATGGCGAAGAAGACCTTCTTATCCCTGGCCCAGCCCTTCGTTTGTCTGTATCCGGTCACCACTGTATCGTTTTCCACCCTGATGAATGACCATATATTTTTATTGTCATGATGGTAAATGTTATAAACTAAATCCAGTACGATATGTGCTTGTTCGTCCTTTGGGAAAGTGTACCGATGAAAACCCACCCTTTCACTGGCTGTAAGCTCAGCGCTTATACCATAGTCATCAAGCAACACCTCATAATAGCCCGGTGAAGCATGCTCGTTTTCATGTAAGAATCCGGAATAAAAGCCCTTTTTCCCTTCCATAGTTATAAGGGGATCAAGGATTAATTCACCGGTAGCTGGCATGATCAGGAAATCACCCAGGTCGGCATGCCCGGTTCCGCTGAAGTTTGTATGCGCAAATCCAATAATGATAGAATCTGCATACTGATACCCGGCACAGTACTCATATGTTCTGCTGTTATAGTTCCCGTCTTCATCGAACATTTCGATAAAATTCGTTTGCGGGCTCAGTTGAACCATCCCGAAAGGTGCCGTTGCTCCCGGAAAAGTATGTCCCATTTTGCTGGTGCCTATAAAAGGGTTCACATAAGCTGAAAAGTCTTTAGGAAAAGTATTGTCAGGGATATCACGCTGAGTATCGTTGCAGGCACCTAAAGCGAGGACCAGTAGAAGGATCAATAATGACTTATTCATAGGGAAATTTATGAAAGCGAAAGATAAGTAATAAATGAATACTGCCTGCTGTCTACTGCCTACTGCCTACTTTCTTATCTTTGCATTCCATGACTAAGAAAGAAAGATATCACCTGCTCATCGAATATTTCAAAACCCACATGCCGGAAGCAGAAACGGAACTCGACTATGGCACAGCATATGAATTGCTTGTGGCTGTGATCCTTTCAGCGCAGTGTACCGATAAGAGAGTAAACCTGATCACTCCTGAGTTTTTAAAGAGCTTTCCGACCCCTGAACCCCTGGCTAATGCAGAACAGGAACACGTATTTGAATTGATCAAAAGCTGCTCTTACCCTAATAATAAGGCTAAAAACCTGATCGGGATGGCCAGGGTACTTACGGAAGAGTTCAAAGGTGTCGTTCCCTCTGATGTAGATGAATTGCAAAAAATGCCCGGCGTGGGGCGCAAGACTGCAAATGTTATAGCCTCTGTAGTTTTTAAAAAGCCTGCAATGGCGGTGGATACGCATGTATTCCGGGTTGCTGCACGATTGGGGCTTACAAGCAATGCCAAAACACCCCTGGCAGCAGAAATACAACTGGTGAAATATATCCCGGAAGAATACATAAATATTTCCCACCACTGGCTTATCCTTCACGGGCGCTACGTATGCCTTGCCCGTAAACCCAAATGTCATGAATGCGGATTGACAGGCATATGCAATTATTATAAAAAAAATCCGATTTAGGGTGTGACATTTGTTGAAAACTCGTATTAATATATAGGGACGAAGCAAGGCAAAAATGCTATCTTTGCCTTACTCCCCAAATAATAATTTAAACATGTTGCATTTGAAAGAAGGCGATCCGGCTCCCGGGTTCAGCGCCAGCGACCAGTACGGAAAAGAAATATGACGGCATTCACAGGACCACCTTTGTGATTGATGAAAAGGGTATGATCGAAAAGATCTTTACCAAGGTGAAGACCAAGGAACATACTGAGCAGATATTGGAATCATTTAGCAAATAACATTTGAAATACAGAAGATATGAGCAAGGACAATAATGAAAAAGAGCGGAAAGAAAAACTGAAAGCCCTGGAACTCACCCTGGGGAATATTGAAAAGAATTTTGGTAAAGGAACCATTATGAAGCTGGGCGATGAAGCTATAGAAAATGTTAAGACAATCTCTACCGGATCCATCACCGTCGATCATGCACTGGGTGTAGGTGGCTTGCCGACGGGAAGGGTGATTGAAATATATGGCCCTGAATCATCAGGCAAGACAACTCTTGCCCTACATGCCATCGCTGAATCACAAAAGGCCGGTGGTATAGCTGCCTTTATCGATGCTGAGCATGCATTCGACAGGTATTATGCACAGAAATTGGGCCTCGACATTAAGAACCTGCTGGTCTCACAGCCCGACAATGGTGAACAGGCGCTGGAAATTGTCGATAACCTGATCCGCTCAGGGGCCATCGATATCATCGTGATCGATTCTGTGGCTGCACTCACTCCGCGTAGCGAGATAGAAGGGGAGATGGGTGACTCGAAAATGGGTTTGCATGCTAGATTGATGTCGCAGGCCCTGAGGAAACTTACCGCCACCATCAGCAAAACAGGAACCTGTTGCATCTTTATCAACCAATTGCGTGAAAAAATTGGTGTAATGTTTGGTAACCCTGAAACAACAACAGGTGGAAATGCACTGAAGTTTTATTCCTCAGTAAGGATCGACATCAGAAGGTTGCAACAGATCAAAGAAGGGGAGAATATTACCGGGAACAGGGTACGTGTGAAGATCGTAAAGAACAAAGTGGCACCTCCTTTCAGAAAGGCAGAGTTCGACATTATTTATGGTGAAGGCATCTCCAAATATGGCGAGATCATCGACCTGGGTGTAGATATGGACATTATAAAGAAAAGCGGTTCCTGGTTCAGCTATAGCGATACCAAGCTGGGACAGGGTAGGGATGCCGTAAAACACCTGCTCATGGATAACCCCGAACTGGCTGAAGAGCTCGAACTCAAGATCAGGGAAGGGCTCAGTGAAGCCAATGCATAGCGAATATGAAAAACAGACTTTATCTTCTCCTGCTGGTGGTGTTTGCCATCAGCATTTCATGCAACCAACAATCTTCTGATCAGGCTGAAGGCGAGCAAGGTACAGATCCAATCGGTGCCGAAATTGATGCCCTGAGTGTAAGGATCAAGCGGGATACTGCTAACTCATTGCTTTACCAGCAACGTGCCCTGAAATACCTGGAGCAGAGTAGACCTAACCAGGCCATGCGTGATATGCTCATGGCCATCCAGCTCGATCCCGATAACGCAGCCTACAGGCTTACACTATCTGATATCTATTTGAGTATGGGATTGATGGATAATTGTGCTGAATCTCTGAACAAAGCTCTCGAACTGGATCCTGAGAATACGGAGTCGATGCTGAAACTGGCAGAGATCCACCTCATCCTTAAAAACTACCGCAAAGCGGTGCGCAATGCCGACCAGGCAATAGCTATCGACAAGAGCAATCCACTTCCTTATTTCATGAAGGGATATGTTTATGCCGAAGCGGGTGATACGGTCAATGCCATAAAAAGCTACCTGGATGCCATCGACAGGAACCAGTCTTATTATGATGCATATATTCAACTTGGATTGATATACAGCACGGCGGGGAACAGCCTGGCAATTGACTACTTCAATAATGCGCTGAATATAGATCCTCAGAGCGTAGAAGCATTGTATGCACTGGGCATATTTTACCAGGAAGCTGGTGATGTTGACCAGGCTATCTCTACATACAATAAGCTACTTGTGGTGGAGCCGCAAAATGTTTATTCCAATTATAACCTGGGCTATATATACCTGGTGTTGATGGGAGAATATGAAAAAGCCATCGAATTCTTTGATCAGGCCTTTCTCCTCAAGCCCGATTACTACGAAGCATTGTATAATAAGGGCTATTGCCTTGAATTGCTTGGTGAATACCAGCAGGCCCGTGACATCTATAATGAAGTGCTCGAGATTGAAGTGAATTACGAAAAGGCCGTTGCAGGACTGAACCGTATATACGGAAAGTAAGTTTGTAGTTCGGACTTGCTGATTAAATTATCAGACTTCCTAATTGAAATACTGCAAAAGATGCCAGCCAGGCCAGGATGGTAGTGTATACGACTACAAACAGGGCCCATTTCCATTTTCCGGATTCTTTTTTGATAGCGGCGATCACTGCCACACAGGGGAAATAAATAAGCACAAAGATCATGAATGAAAGAGCTACCAGGGGTGAGAACACCTTTTCCCCTTTGCGGGGACCGGAATTATATTTCTGGTCCTGTAGCTTACTGATCAGATCGGAACCTTCTTCCCCGCCTCCAGCTTCATAAAGTACACCCATAGTGCTTACTACTATCTCTTTGGCTGCTCCACCGGCAATAAGGCTAATACTCATCTTCCAATCGAAGCCCAACGGTTGCATGACCGGCTCGACAAACTGTCCGATATGGCCGATAAAGCTTTGTTCTAACTGTGTTTTGTCACTGTCCTGGGTATTTCTAGGGAAATACCCAAGGGCCCAGATGATCAGGGATGCGATCAGGATAATGCCACCCATCTTACGCAGATATTGTGCCCCTTTATGCCAGGTATGGCTGAAGATATTCTTGGCTGTGGGGATGCGATATGGTGGCAATTCCATTATAAATGGCATTTCTTCAGCACGGAACAGGGTCTTTTTTAGTAGGATGGCAACCAGGGCCGCCAAAACGATTCCCAGCATATAGATGGCAAACAGTATACTCCCCTGGTATTTGGTAAAGAATGCACTGATGATCAGGACGTACACAGGATACCTGGCACTGCACGACATTAAAGGTGTGATCATCATAGTTACAAGACGGTCACTGCGGCTTTCTATCGTACGGGTAGCCATGATGGCCGGGACATTACATCCAAATCCCATGAGCAGGGGAATAAAGGACCTGCCGTGCAAGCCTATCTTGTGCATGATCCTGTCTACAATAAAAGCTACCCTGGCCATATAGCCGGTATCTTCCATCAGGGATATGAAGAGGAAGAGAATGAGAATATTAGGGAGAAAAACAATGACGCCGCCTACCCCGCCGATGATACCGTTTACGAGCAGGTCCCTGATAATGCTTTCAGGCATGAGGGCACTGATTTCCCTGGCAGTGAAATCTACCATCTGCGAGATCCATTCCATAGGGTAGGAGCCTACCAGGAATGTGGCCTCGAACATAATCCACATCAGTAGGAAAAAGATGGGATAACTCAGGTAGCGGCTGGTGATATACCTGTCGACAAAGCGTGACCTTCTGCCTTTTTCTTTTTTGCCTAGCTTGAATGTTTCCTGTAAACCTCCTTCTATAAAACCGTAGCGGGCATCGGTAATAAGGGTTTCAGTATCTTCGCGATGCTGGGATTCTAATTTTTTGATCTCCTTCTCAGCAGTTTTTTTGATATGGCCATAGGTGGCCTTTTTAGAAAGCACCTCGTAGACACCTTCATCTTTTTCAAGCAGTTTTAAAGCAAAATACCTGGGTGCAGCAGGGTCCAATATGCTCTGGTCTTCTTTGATAATACCTTGCAGTTTGTCAATGGCTTTTTCAATATCCTGTCCGTAATGGATGTGTATATGTCTGACATCCGGGTCATTATCTTCATAAACATCGATTACCTTGCAGAAAAGATCATCGATTCCTTTCTTTTTATTGCCAACAGTTGGAACGAAGGGAACTCCCAGCATTCTGCCAAGTGCTTTATAGTCAAATTGAGCACCTGTATCCAGCATTTCATCATGCATGTTCAGGGCGACAACCACCCTGATATCCATGTCGATCAGCTGCATGGTGAGGTAGAGGTTACGTTCCAGGTTGGATGAATCAATAACGTTCACTACGATATCCGGCATTTTGTCGCGGATATGTTCCCTTACAAAAAGTTCCTCAGGTGTATAATGCGATAAGGAATAGGTGCCTGGCAGGTCTGTGATCTGTAAGGTATATCCATCCAGCTTAAAACTCGCCAGGGTGGAATCTACCGTAACACCGCCATAATTCCCGGTCATTTGCTTCGACCTGGAGGCCATGTTAAAAATGGTGGTCTTACCAGAATTAGGGTTTCCGACCAGGGCCACATCAATCACTCGTCCTTTTTCATGGGCGATCTTTTGCAGAGGATCGGCTTCAATAACTCCCTCAAACTTGCCATTGATCAGATTCTCAGGAAGTTCGTCAGACGTGATAACTTCGATTAGTGCAGCTTCGTTCCTTCTCAGGCTGACCTCGTAACCCATGACCTTGAAATCAACCGGGTCTTTCAGTGGTGCGCTACGGATTACCGTCACCTCCTTGCCCTTGATAAAGCCCATTTCCGTAATACGCTTTCTGAACGCTCCCCGGCCTCTTACCTTGGTGATAACACCCTTTTCACCTGTATTCAGATCACGTAAGGTGGTCATGAAAAATTAATTTAGATTAAATAAACAGAGGCAAAGGTATTCAATATGGTATATGCAGCATATGAATAGCATTCTAAACTGTGTATAAATAAGAGGCCTGAGGCCTACTCATCCAGATCCGCATATTCATCAAAGTCTTGATGATAAAGGAGATAGTGTGCATTCTTTTGAACGCGTAGTAGTTTGGGACCCCAGTTGCTCTTATACAATTGCCGGCATTCGACAACGGAATTAATTATAGCATCGGCAGTATTTTTACTATAGAGGAACACAAAATCTTTCAGGTCCTGATAGATATCAGTCATGGACTCAGCCATGCTGCCTTTGGTGATCTCTTCCCCCTGGAAAGTAGCCTCATCTATAAACCAGAACTCATCCTCCTTGCCGAAGATGTTTCTTAATTCATTAAAGATATTCTCCCATACTTCTTCTGTAATATATCTTTCGTAAGCTTCAGGGTTCTCAGCCTCCAATTCAGGAATGAGAGATCCTTTCAGATACAAGAGAGGAGCCATACGATGAACGTATTCCAAAATATCTTTCTGGCTGTAGTCGTAGGCTTTTTCAATGAACATACAATATTCATTCGCAACTGTAAGCAGCTCGACTACTTGCTTTTTGTGTGTTCCCTGGTCCCGTTGGTCTGTCATTGTTTTTTCTTAGTAAATGGGTGAAAGATAAAGTATCTTTCTTGAGATGAATCATACAAATTTCTAAATAAAATTTTGAAAAACGCTTCTGATTGACTATTTTTATGATGAATCCCGAGATTTTATGGACTTATCAAGATTAAAACAAGAACTGCTGGATGCTTGTTTAGCAGAGATCGATGATCGTGCTACTTCACTTAAGAAGGTGATGGAAGATGCTCAGCAGAGTGCCAATGATTATGGACAGCCAAAGGATCGTTATGATTCTTACCGTACTCAGTTACTACGAAAACGTGATCTGTTTGGCCAGCAACTGGGCAAAATACTGGAACAACGCAGCATTCTTGAACGCATGGACGCAGAGAAGGTCCATAGTATGGTAGGATTCGGCTCCCTTGTGATCACCAATAAGCAGAAGATCTTTGTATCTGTAGGTATTGGCAAGTTTACATTCAAGGGTGAAGACTATTTTGTGATATCACCAACAGTTCCCTTCTGTCAAGCCATGGAAGCTAAGAAGGTTGGGGATAGTTTCGATTTCCGTGGACAAAAGTTCAGTATTAAGGATATCAGATAATATCTACCTCTAAACCAGAACCCCTGCAGGTTTTGGCAGGAAATTGTCAAACAATTCACCGCTATTCACGATCAAATAGGCCTTTCCTTCAGGGTCATCCAGGCTGGGGCCAAATGGATCAAGAGTCTGAAAAGCAAAAAATTTACCTCCCTTCACTTTTACCTTGGTGGTTCTGACAACCCCCTGGGCATGGAGAAGGGTAGGGAAGGCGATCAGGATTATGTTCCGCTGAAACAAATAGGGGTGATGTTTCAAGTATGCCTCCATGAAAGCTCTAGCGGCCTGATAAATCATTAAATAATCAAACGTTTTCCATGCCCTATCACCACTGTTTACAAAAGTAATTACAAATGTGAATAACCTTTTTAATAGATTGATGTACAGGTCATTATGCGGAAGTTACAATTATATACAATACAATGCATTACTGAAGGTAATTAACAATTGTAATTTAGTGGCCTTTTCAAAGCATATTGGGTAAGGTATCTGCGGGTAACCAATAAGTTATGATAATTGCTTGAAGTAATAGTTTAGCACCAGGTGATGCTTGTGCTTCTAAAGACTAAATTTAATGTAAAAAATAGATAGTCAGGAATATGTGAGTATATTTGATCCT
>Ga0164313_10000952_pt1 | contig 24734 bp, 19 predicted proteins | sample GuaBasSedimGuay4_FD_113735 | JGI IMG/M metagenome (GOLD analysis project Ga0164313, IMG submission 113735) | Subseafloor sediment microbial communities from Guaymas Basin, Gulf of California, Mexico - Guay4, Core 4569-4, 0-3 cm | ecosystem: Environmental > Aquatic > Marine > Hydrothermal vents... | reverse complement strand
ATTCTGGACATTCTGGATCAAACGACGGTCACCGACCTCGATCTGTCGCCGGAGGGGGATCGGGTGGTCCTGACCCTGGCGCGCGTCCGCCCGGGCACCGACGATCGCGAGACCTGGGTCGAGCTGCGTTCGACCGATGACGGCCACCTGCTCGAGAGCTGGCGCGGGTCGCCGGAAATGAGCCAGGTCGAGATTGCGCCCACCGGCAACCGCATTTCCTACGTGACCCGCAACGCGGATAAAAAGACCTCGAGCCTGTGGATTGCAGATCTCGATGCAGGTTCGACCGGGGCGGTGGCGGAGGGCATCGAAAACTGGGGCGCCTACCTGTGGTCGCCCTCAGGCGAGACGATCGTCTTCTCGGCAACCGAAAAACCGGAGGAAGACGAACGCGGCATCAAGCACCTGCGGGGGCTGTTGGACCGCATGGCGGACCACCGGGACATCAGCTCCTTGTACCTCGTGAGTGCGACCGGCGGTGTGGCGAGGCGCCTGACGACGGGTCGCCTGAGTGCCGACGCAAAGGCCTTCTCGCCGGACGGGACGCGTCTCCTGGTGAGCCGGGAAGTCGAGGATTTTTCCCACCGGCCGTACTCGCGCACCGAGCTGTGGGAGCTCGATCTGTCCAAAGGGGGCGCGGTCAAGCTGCGCGATTTCTGGTGGATCAACGGCGTCGAGTATGCGCCGGACGGCCGACGTCTGCTGGTTCGTGCCGGGCCGAGTGAGTTCGGGAAGACCGGCCTCGCGGAGGGCGCCGTCGGACCCGTGAACGACTACGATGGGCAGCTCTTTGTCTGGGATCCGGAATCGGACGCGGTCGAGGCGATCACCCGGGAGTTCGATCCCTCGGTTGTGCGCGCGGTGTGGAGTCGCCACGACGGCGCCGTCTACATGCTCACGGTCGATGGCGAAGAGCAGAATCTCTACCGATACGATTCCGGGACAAAGGTCTTCGATCGGCTGAGGACAGGTATCGAGCGCGTCGGCTCGTTTGATGTCGCCCGCAGGGCTTCGACCTTCGTCGCGGCCGGAACGTCGGTGTGGCAGCCGCAGCGGGTCGTGGCCATCGATCCGCAGACGGACTTGCCCCGTCTTCTCCTCGAGCCGGCCGCGGAGCGATTTCGGACGATGCGCCGCGGCGCGGTGGAGCCCTGGGACTTTCAGACTTCAGATGGGCGCACGGTTGTCGGGCGGGTGTATCTGCCGGTCGGGTTTGATGGGGAGAAACGCTATCCCGCCATCGTCAACTACTACGCCGGCACCTCGCCCATCGAGCGCAGCTTCGGCGGTCGGTACCCCGCCGAGTGGTGGGCCGCCAACGGCTATGTGGTGTATGTCCTGAACCCGACGGGGGCCTACGGATGGGGGCAGGAGGATTCCACGGTCCACGTCAACGACTGGGGCGAGGTCACCAGCCGACAGATCGTCGATGCGACGACGGCGTTCCTCCGCAGCCACACCTATGTCGAACCCGAACGGGTGGGCTGCATCGGCGCTTCCTACGGCGGTTTCATGACCATGAAGCTGGTGACCGAAACCGACATCTTTGCCGCCGCGGTCGCCCATGCCGGAATCTCCGCGCTCTCGTCGTACTGGGGCGAAGGCTACTGGGGCTACAGCTACGGTGCGGTGGCGAACGCCAACAGCTTCCCGTGGAACAGGAAGGACATTTTCGTCGATCGGAGTCCGCTCTTCCATGCCGACAACGTGACCACGCCGGTGCTCCTGACCCACGGTGATGACGATCCCAACGTGCCGCCGGGAGAGAGCGACCAGTTCTACGCCGCGCTCAAGCTTCTCGGAACGCCGGTGGAGTACCTGCGGGTTGCGGGATTGGGCCACCTGATCATGGAGCACGACAAGCGTGAGCTGTGGTCTCGAAGCATCATCGCCTGGTTCGACCGGTGGCTAAAGGACCAACCGGAGTGGTGGGACGCTCTCTACCCGGCGGACTGACTGGCTCTTTCAGGGAACTCCCTTGATGTTTTTGTTCTGGTCGAGCCAGCCGTGACGTGTCACGGCGCAGTGCGAAGCACAAAGCCGGAAGCGGCGACATATTCATAGCCAGGGGCGCGAGCCGAGAGAAAAGAACAGGCCGCCAATCCCTCAAGCCGCTTCGGTGCTCGGTCGCATGCCCAACCCCTTCAACCGCGCTGCCACGAAAGCCGGGAGTTCCTCAGGTTGGCGGACTGACGGAAGAGGATCCGCTCGTCTCGTGTTGCCCTGAGGTGAGATGGGAAGTAACCTGTGGTCGATGCTTCGGTTCTTCGGGATTTTATGTGCGGTCGCGGTGGCGGTGGGCTCGGTGGTCGCCCAGGAGCGCGCGCCGACCCAGATCCTCTTCATCGCCGAGAACGATTTCGGCAAGGTATGGGTCAACACGTCGCTGACCTTGCAGCGAACGAACGAACCTTATCTGCCGATGGTCGTGGCGGTGGAAAATCTGGACGCACAACCGATCACCCTCGATCGCAGCAGTATCTGGCTCACCGATCTCGACGGGATCGTCTATGTGATGCCGTCGGTCAAGGAGCAACGGAAGAACTACGCCAAGACTGTCATAGACTACCGAATGGTCTCGTACGCCGGGATCCCGTGGGAAGGGTGGCGGTGGAATCGACGGTTGGAGCCGGCCAACTTTTTTCCCAACCTGCGGGCGAGTACAGGGAACACGACCAGGGATCGAATGACCCTTCGCCAGAGACATGCGATCGTCGATCTGCTCTACTTCGAGCGGCCTCGAAACCTGAGCCAGAACCGGCCGTTCTTCCTCGACGTCCACCCCAAGAAGGGGTGGGAAATTCCCATCCGCCTCCGCATCGTCCTCAACTGATTCTTGGGAGGAGTCTGCGAATCGAGATGCCGCCGGATGGCATCGATGACAATCCCCGGTTGGTTCCGGATGAGGGGCTATTTGATGTAGCCGTCACGACGGGCATGTGATAGATTTCACTACCCTGGCGGAACCCGCCGGAGATTCATTCAGGAGTGTCCCATGGCCCGTGTAGAACCATTCAAAGCCTGGCGTCCGCGAACGGATGTCTGCGCCGACGTCGCGAGCCCGCCGTACGATGTTCTTTCGAGCGCCGAGGCGCGCGAGATGGCGGCGGATAATCCGTTGTCCTTTCTCCACGTCGTCAAGCCGGAGATCGACCTTGAACCGGGAACCGACCTCTACTCGGACGAGGTCTACGCCAAGGGAGCGGAAAACCTACGGCGTTTGATCGACGACGGCAGCCTCGTCCGTGACGAGGCGCCGGCGCTGTATCTCTACCGTCAGCGGATGGGCGATCACGTGCAGACCGGGCTCGTCGCCGGCGCCAGCGTCGACGAGTACGAAGCGGATCTGATCAAAAAGCACGAGCACACCCGGCGGGTCAAGGAGGATGACCGCACCCGCCACGTGGACGCGCTCGATGCGAACACGGGTCCGGTCTTTCTGACCTACAGGGCGAGACCCGAGATCGACGCCTTGGTCGATCGCCTGACAGCCGCCGACCCGGTCTATGACTTCATCGCCCCGGACGGCATTCAGCACGTCGTCTGGGTCATCAAACATCCCGCCGACCGGGACGCCCTGGTAGCGGCCTTTTCTCAGGTTCCCGAGCTCTATGTGGCCGACGGGCACCACCGCTCGGCGGCAGGCACCAGGATCCGTGCCCTCCGCCGTGACGGCAACCCGCAACACACCGGCGACGAGCCCTACAACTTCTTCCTGTCGGTGATCTTCCCCGACAACCAGATGATGATTCTCGATTACAACCGGGTCGTCCACGATCTCGGCGGGCTGGACCAGGAGGCTTTTCTGGCCCGAGTCGGTGAGAGCTTCGAGGTCACCCGGGTTGACAACGGCCGGCCGGACGGCCCGCGGTCGTTTGGGATGTACCTGGACGGCAGGTGGTACAGGCTGCGCGCCAACGACGGGAGCTTTCCGGCGGGCGACCCGGTCAAGAGCATGGACGTGGCGATTCTGCAGGACAATTTGCTGGCCCCTGTCCTTGCGATCGGCGATCCACGTTCGGACGAGCGCATCGATTTTGTCGGTGGGATCCGCGGCCTCGGTGAGCTGGAGCGCAAGGTCGACTCGGGGGAATGGGCGGTCGCCTTCGCCCTCCATCCGACCTCGATCGATCAGCTCTTTGCGGTCGCCGACGCCGGTCTCGTGATGCCGCCGAAATCCACGTGGTTCGAACCAAAGCTTCGTTCCGGTCTCATCGTGAGACCGCTGGCTGACTCAACAGAAGGGGAATAGACCATGAAGATACTCATTTCCGATGCGTTTGATCCGTCGCTGCCGGCCAAGCTCGAGGGCTTTGGAGAGGTCATCGAAGACAAGGAGCGGTTGCCCGAGGTGGACGTGGTCCTGGTCCGGTCAAAGACCAAGTGCACGCGCGAGTACATTGACCAGGCCGAGAACCTGCGTCTGATCATTCGTGGCGGGGTCGGGCTCGACAACATCGACGTCGAATATGCCCGTTCGAAGGGGATCCAGGTCTTCAACACCGCATCGGCATCGGCGGTCGCGGTGGCCGAGCTGGCGTTCGCCCTGATGATCGCCGTGCCGACCCGGATCGTCGAGGGTCACATCGGCATGACGCAGCACGAGTGGCGGAAGAAACAGCTCAAACGCACCGAACTGATGGGCAAGACCCTGGGCCTGATCGGCGCCGGCAACATCGGCACCGAGCTGGCGCGGCGCGCCATCGGTTTCGGTATGCGTGTGATCGCGTTCGACCCCTTGATCAAGAACCACGAGTGCGTCGATCTGGTGACCCTCGAGGAGCTCTTCGCCGAGTCGGACTACATTTCGCTGCACGTGCCGTTGACCGACACCACCAAGGGAATGATCAACACCGGAGCCATCTCGCAGATGAAGGACGGGGTTGTGATCCTCAACACCGCCCGCGGTGGTTGTGTGGTTGAGGAGGACATGGTGAGGCCTTGAAGTCAGGCAAGGTGCGGGCCTACGCAACCGACGTCTGGTACTCCGATCCGCCGGACGAATCCTGTCTGCTGTATGACGCGCCAAACGTCATCATGACCCCCCACATAGGGGCCTCCAGCCGAGAGAACATGTTGCGTATAGGCGACGTCGTTGTCAGAATTCTCGAGGACTTCGACCAGCAGACGGCTTAGCAGACTGAATAGGAGGCTGTGATGAGAACCTGGAACTTCTTCGCTGGACCCGCCACTCTTTCGCCGGCCGCGCTCGAACGCGCCAAGGCGGAGATCCCCGATTGGGAGCGCACCGGGATGTCGGTCATGGAGACTTCCCACCGTTCGCCCGAGTACGACATCGTCCACCACCAGGCGATGGACCTGATGACGAGCCTGCTCGGTCTCGACGACGACCATCAGGTGCTCTTCCTCCAGGGCGGAGCGTCGCTCCAGTTCGCCATGCTGCCGATGAACTTCATTCCGGGGGGTGGCTCGGCCGACTACGTAAACACCGGGACCTGGTCGCAGAAGGCGATCAAGGAGGCCAACATCGTCGCCACCGGGCGGGTGGCTGCATCGAGCGAGGAGGACGGTTTCACCCGGATCCCGAGGCAGGACGAGTATGATCTCGATCCGAACGCCGCCTACGTTCACATCACCTCGAACAACACCATCAAGGGCACCCAGTTCCACGACTTTCCGGATACTGGGTCGGTGCCGCTGGTGGCCGACATGTCCTCGGACATCCTGTGGCGGCCCATCGACGCCAACCGCTTTCATCTCATCTATGCGGGAGCGCAGAAGAACATCGGGCCGTCGGGAGTGACAATCGTCATCGTCAGAAAATCGTGGATCGAGCAGGCCAACGACGGACTGCCGACGATGCTCTCCTATGGCACCTACTCTGCAAAGGAGTCGCTCTACAACACCCCACCGACCTTTGCCATCTATATGGTTCGCAACGTGCTCGAGTGGGTGAGGGACGAGGGCGGTCTCGCGGCCATGGAGCTCCGCAACCGCCTCAAAGGCGACCGCCTCTACGGCGTGATGGCCGACTTTCCCGATTTCTACACCTGTCCGGTTGACGAGGACAGCCGTTCCTACATGAACGTGGTCTTCCGCCTCCCGTCGGAGGATTTGGAGGCTCAGTTCGTGGCCGAGGCCAAAGCCGCCGGGATGGTGGGTCTCAAGGGCCACCGGTCAGTTGGCGGCTGCCGAGCCTCGATCTACAACGCGATGCCGCCCGAGGGCGTCGAGGTTCTCGCAGGTTTCATGGAAGATTTCGCTCGCCGGAACGGGTAGACGTTAGATCGTTAAAACGTTAAACGTTAAACGTTGGAACGTTCCGCCCAACCCGCCTGCTGTCCTCCTCCGGGAGAGTGGGTGGTGAACGTTCAACGTTCAACATTCTAACGTTCTAACGATGAGCTACCATGACGGGTGTGAAGAGATTGATCATCGCCGACTCTCACGTCGGCCAGGGGGAGGACGACGCGAGCGCCATGAGCGCGCTCGTCCGCCGCGCGGCGGCCGTCGGAGTGGGTGAAATCATCTACCTCGGCGACGGCTTCCAATACCTGATCGGGATGTCGAAGTTCTGGACCACCTCGCTGCGGCAGGTGATGGACGCGTGGCGCGAGGTACGGGCAGAGGGCGTTCGACTCGTCGTCGTAGAAGGCAACCGGGACTTTTTTCTCGATGAAGCCGATCTCGCCGACGAGATTGACTGGGGGGGCCGGGTCTACGACTTTTCAGCCGGCGGGCGCCGCTACCGCCTCGATCACGGTGATCTGATCAACCGCCGCGATCTCCAGTACCGGTTCTGGTCATGGTTCTCGAAGTGCGCCCCGGCTCGAATATGGGCGCGGTGGCTGCCGAAATCGATGGCGGTGGCGATCGTCCGCCACATGGAGGCCCACCTCGCGAAGACCAACAAAAAATTTCGCTACGCAAAACCCATCGCCGATTTGAAGCGGGCCGCCGAACGCGCTTGGCGTGAGGGGATCGACGTGCTCTTCTGGGGTCACTTCCACACGACCTGGGAAATCACAGACGGCGCCCACCTCGCGCTCATCATCCCGGCATGGTTGGAGACGAGGCGGAGTGTGCTGGTCGATGGTGACGGAAGCTGGATCTACGTGGACGAGGATCTCGCACCGTGTGGGGACGAGGCCGAGCGGTGAGCTCCACTGTCCTTCCCGGACCGCGGGTGGGGTTGCAGGGATCGGTCGAGCTCCCCCCGTCGAAGAGCCTCACCAACCGTGCGCTGATCGCCGCGGCAGTGGCCGGCGGGGGCGTCATTATCTCACCGCTGGACTGCGATGACACGCGAGTTCTGGCGGCCGCCCTGACTGCTGCGGGATGGCCGGTTGGCTGGCGCGACGACATCGAGATCGGTGCCCGCGCCGTGCCCGGCGAGCTGGTTCGGCTTGATCTTGCGGACTCGGGAACCGGTGTGCGGCTCATCATCGGTCTGCTGGCCGCCTCTCCTGGGCACAGTGTTGTCGACGGGAGTGCTCGTCTCAGACAGCGGCCGATGGCTCCGCTGGTGGAGACCCTCATCGGGCTGGGTGCACGGCTTCGCCCGGACGCCGACGGTCTGCCGATAGAGATCGACGGCATCAAGCTCGGTGGGGGAGGGGCTGTAATCCGGCCCGAGGTCTCGTCGCAGTTCGTGTCGTCGCTGGTCCTCGCCGCGCCGTTGATGGCGCGTGGGCTCGATCTCGAGGTGGTGGGTCCGTTGCCCTCCGCGCCCTACCTCGACCTCACCGAGGACGTGCTGCGCGCCTTCGGTGGTGAGCTCGAGGTGACGGACGATCGGCGCCGGTGGCGGGTCGCGCCGGTGCCGCTCCAGGAGACCGATTACCACGTCGAGGGCGACTGGTCGGCGGCCGCCTTCGTGCTCGCCGCGGTCGCGGTGGCCGGGGGCAATGTGGTTGTGCATCCACTGGACCCATCGAGCCGCCAGGGCGATCGCGCGCTACTGGCAATCCTCGAGAAGGCGGGCCTTCGGACGAGTTGGGATGGCGATCGCCTCCGGGTCAGTGGCCCGGTGCGGTCAGCGATCGAGGCCGATCTGACCGACACCCCGGATCTCTTCCCGGCCATGGCCGTCGTGGCGGCGGCCGCAGAACCGGGGTCGCGCCTCGATGGCCTTGACAACCTCAGACACAAGGAGAGCGACCGGTTGACGGTGATGGTGGAGAACCTGCGCCGGCTCGGCGCGGACATCTCGATTGAAGGATCACGGGCGATCTTTGGGCGGCCGATCGGCGGTGGATTCGAGCAACCACCTCGAGTGACCGCGGCCGGCGATCACCGCATTGCGATGGCGATGGCCGTCGCGGCCTTGGCCGCCGGCGCCCTCGAACTGGATGAGGCGGATTGCGTGAGCAAGTCGTTCCCGAGGTTCTGGGTTTTTTGGGAGCACCTGATCGCCGTGGGAGTGGGGGGAGTGTGAAGCTGCCCGCGCCGTCCGCGATGCTCATCGAGCATCCCGCGGTACCGGTGCCGACGGTGGATGGGAGGGTGCGAGAAAATCTGGCGCCGGGTGACGAGGTCGCGGTCGAGTCCCTGTCGCGGCCGGATCGCTATCAGGTGGCGGTGCAGCTGACGGCGGCCGCGTCGCTGCTGGCTGAGTTCGACCTGTGGCCCGGACGAAGGGCTTTTCGAGAATTTCGAGTCATCCGGGCGCGAGGGGGACTCCAGGCCACACTCGGACGATTCCCGCTACCGCTGTCGCCGGTTTACCGGCGTCTCGGCGGCGGAGAGGCGGCTGCCGAGACGAGTCGCGCCGCGGTCCTGGCCGCGATCTCCAATGCCGTTGCCCTGCCGGTCGCGGAGATCGACGTCGGGAGCAATGAGCCCGGGTTTTTTCTCGAGCGTGCGGTCATGCGGCAGCTGCAAGAGCTATCTCGTCCTCTGGCCCCCGTAACCGCCCGAGCGCTCTGGGCGCTGCGCTGGGACCTGTTGCCGCAGCCGGATCCCGGCGCGACAAGCTACTGGCGCGTACTGAGCGCTGACACCGCGAATCGTCTGGCCGCGTCCCTGTGGTCATCGCTGCTGCGACGAGGCCACCCGGCAGTCTTGCGCCCGGCCGGCGTAGAGAACGTCCCGCCGGATCCCGGCGAGGGGAGTGTGCTGATTACGGCCGGGGCGGTGACAGACTTCGATTTGGCCGAGATGAGCCGTTGGACCCTCCGCGACGGCTGCTCCTCGGTGGTGATCGGGACCTTCCCGCGGGGCTGGCATCCGCCGCACCCGCCGGTCTTTGATGCCAGATACCTGGCCCGGCATCTGGCCGTCGTCGGGGTGCCTCTGGCCGAGGCCCGGGAGATCGTCGACCGCCGTCAGGGGCGCTTCAACCCATTCGACGAGGGCGAGCGCGAGGCGCTCACCGAGTCGGCTCGATCCCTCTTTGCCGTATCGTCGCCAGGTGTCCGGGAACACCCGGGCGAAGCACCGAGCGAACGGATCCAACAACTTCTCAGTCTCGAGCCGGATGGGTTGTCGATGGAGTTCTTGACCCGGCACTCCGGCCTCGCGGGTGATGAGATGGAGGAGAGTCTGGAACGGGTGGCGGCGGTGGCGGTGGAAGCCGGATGGCGGCTGCCCGAGCCCACTGTCCTCGGACCCGATCCGTTGCATTCCGACATCGCCGCGCTTCTGACCCGGGAGGATCCGCGGCGGTTGTTACACGAGGCGCTGGGGACAGGTGACTCGGTGAGGCTTGCGGTATGGGCCCGGGAGCGGCTTGACCGGCTGGAGGGATTCGCGGTTCGCGATCTCCTGGCACATCTCGCGCCGGGGGCGTGCGGTACGGATATCCAGGTGCTGGCTGCCGAGGCGTGTCTGTCGGTGCTCGATCTTTCGGGTGCGCGAAGCTCTCTCGCTGGCCTCCCGCCCGAGCTCGGGAGGATTTACGAGCAATGGCTCGAGGCGATGGACCATCCCGACGGTGGGGAGTGGGCCGTCCCATCCGTAGAGGATATTCGTCGGTCGCCGCGAGCGGTCGCAGAGGTTGTCGTTTTCCTCCTTTTGCATCATCGATCATCGAGGGGCGAGCTCTATGAAGAGGGTCGGGGAGTGCTTGAACAGGTTCTTCCGCGGCTCGCGGAGCCGTTGAAGAGCCGGATGGAGATCGAGTTGGCAGCCATCGAGCAACCGGAGCTGCTGGTCGATTCCAGGTGGCGGCGGGAGGTGGTGGCGGAGAATCCCCGTCTCCATGCTCAGCTCATCCACCGGGTGGCCCTGCATTATCTGAAGGCATTGAAGACGCGTCCCACGCGTCGCCTCTTGGAGATACTGGTCAACGACCGCTTCGGCCCGGGGTTCAGGGGCGCGATCGAGTTCGACCTCGGGGCGGTGGCACTCGCCGAGGGACGCAGCCGGGATGCCCACACCCATCAGCTCCGCGCCTTTCGTCTCTTCCAGGCGGCGGGTTTTCGCTATCGCACGAACGGGGTTCTCTTCAACCTTGCGGTGGCCGACCTCGATCAGCTGCGCATGCGCCGGGCCCGTGGCCGTCTCGATCAATTGGCCGCCGTCGATTGGGAGGTCCCATTCGTTCTTGGAGAGCGTTGCCGTTTGCAGCTCGCCATAGGCAACGACGAGGCATTCCGCAAACACCTGGCGGCGTTCGAGATGGAGGCCGGCGACGACCCGAGGTTCAATGAGGGCCTGAACCTGCTGCGCGGAGCTTCCGCGACCCTTGACGGCGACTTCGGGCGCGCGTCCGAGCTCTTCGCATCCTCCGGTCAGGAGGGTGAAGCATGGACAAGATTGGTTGAAGCTGTGTCCGGAGGAGCTTGTGGCGACCTTGGCCAGGACGGTTGGGGCGTATCCCTCGCCGCACATCTGGTTGCCGGAATGTTGGGACGTGACGAGACGGCGGCGATTCCCGGCGGTGATCCTCCGACCGCGGCACAGGCTTTGGCAATTGCACTCGCGGAGCGGGTTTGTGGTCGCCGACTGCCGATGGCCGGCCCGTACCGGGCGGAGACGGTGCGACGGCTGCGGACGGAAGGTCTCGAGGGTTGGGCGGAACAATTGAGCGGTCGCCAGGCTCCAATCCTGGCGGCGGTTGCAACGCTCGCCGGCATCATGGATTCTGGGGGTCCGGAGAACATCGATCCGAATCAAATCGAGGAGCTGGTGACAGCCCTCGAGGTCGAGGGTCTCGAACTTCGTGATGCAGCCGACGGACGCTTGATCTGGAAGATCGGGAGTGGTCTGCCCGGGACAGAGGTGCGGCGGGGCCGGGCGAGTATGACTCCGCTCGGGGGAGAGGTCTCGCAGGACCCATTGTGGTCCCTTCTCATCAGAATTCTCGAGATTCAGGTCCCGCCGGGTGTGCCGACGCCGGACTCCGAGGTCGAAAGCACGGGTTTCTACGGGAAGTCCGCTGCGGCGACAGAGGTGAGGCGGCAACTGTGCGAACTCGGCCCCGTTCACCTGGCGGTCCTGCTCCTCGGCGAGACCGGGGTCGGCAAGGAGGTTGCCGCCACCGCCCTTCATCGGCTTTCGGGACGCTCGGGATCTCTGATCGCGGTCAACGTGGCGGCAATACCGACCGGGCTACTGGAAGCCGAACTCTTCGGATCGGTCAAGGGTGCCTTTACCGGCGCCGATCGCTCGCGCCGCGGTCTGGTGATGGCCGCCGACGGCGGGACCCTGTTTCTCGACGAAATTGGGGATCTCGATCCGCCGCTGCAGGTCAAGCTGCTGCGCTTTCTCGAATCGCAGGAGGTTCGTCCGGTCGGATCGACCGAGGCGAAGAAGGTCGACGTGCGGATCGTCGCCGCGACCCACCGGGATCTCGAACGCCGCATGCGCGAGGGCATTTTCAGGCCTGATCTGTACTATCGTGTCGCCGGACTGCCGGTGACGATTCCACCGCTGCGGGAGCGCCGCGAAGATGTGGGGATTCTGACAAGTCTCTTCGAAGCCGATGCCCTCGCCCGCTACGGTTTGGAGGCTCGGCGCTGGAGCTCTGAGGCCCGGGAGACGCTCCGCCGTTACGATTGGCCCGGCAATGTTCGTGAGCTGCGGCAGACGGTGGAGGTTGCCCTGGTGCGGGCCCGCGGAGGAGTCGTGCTGCCCGAGCATCTGCCGATCGTGGTCGATGACGACCTGGTGGCCGGGACCTGGAGCGAAGCCCAGCGGGAGTTCAGACGGCGCTTCCTCACGCAAGCTCTCCGCCGCAACCACGGCAACCGCTCGGCCACCGCCCGCGAGCTCGGCATTTCCCGCCAGGCCCTGCTCTACCACATCAGCAAGCTTGGCCTCACCGACACCGAACGTAGCTGAGAGTTTTCCTTTGTCTTTTTTTACGGGTTCAGCGGCTCGGAGCCGCTGAACCCGTAAAAAAAGGTGCGGGCCGTGAGGCCCGCAGGAGGAAGGAGGAGGTATGATGTCGTACCAGGTCGTTGTGTGCCCGGCTACCTCGTTTATAAGCAAACGGCGTGCCAAATTTCGGACGGATGGATTGGATTCGTGCAGTACGGTTCCTCGAGCCTCAAAAAGCACCTCCGCGCACTCCGCGAAGGCGGCGAACCGGAGGTCCACGAGCGGGTCGATCTCCGCGCATGGACGGCGCTTGGCGTCGGTGGCCCGGCCGATCTGGTGATCCGATGTCGTAGTGCTGACGGGCTTCAGGGGGTGATCGACCTGCTCGCCACCCACGGTCAGCCATGGATTGTTCTGGGTGCGGGAAGCCGTCTCGTGCCCCCCAGTCGCGGGCTCCGGGTGCCGGTGCTCAACCTCAGTGGCAACCTCGCCCTGTGGGAGCTCGACCTCGACGGCGCGATGGCCGGGGGTGGTGCCAACCTGGCACAGGTGTGTCGCGCTGCTGCACGGACCGGGCTCGGTGGAACAGAGGCGATGTTCGCGACCGCCAGTTCCGTGGGGGGGGCGGTTCATGCCGCGGTCCATGATTTCTTTCCCCTGTCCGGGCTGCTTGACTGGGTCGATGTGGGCCAACCAGGAAGACCCGTAGAAAGGGTCCGCCCCCGCACCGGAAACGGCGGACTCGGGTTTGACTTGGATCGGCGGGTGATCCTGGGCGCTCGCTTCCAGCTCGCCGGAGATGGCGTATCCAAACAGGAGCTCAGACTTGACGCGGGCAAACGTCAACGACTGCAACGAATCCCGCGCTCGACCGCACCGTGCTTTGTTGGTCCCCTCGGTTGCGACACCGAGGATCTCCTGAGAGAAGCCGACTGTCTGGGAATGGTGGTTGGGGGGGTGCGCATGTCGCGTCGTTTCCCCAACCGTCTCTGCGCGTCGAGGTCGGCGCGGCCATCAGAAGTTGCTCAGCTGACGCGTGAGATTCAGGCGCGGGTCGAGGATCGGACGAGCGTGGTTCTCCGCTCGGCCCTTTGCTTTGTCGACGAGGACGGTGTGGCGGTCGAGCCGTGAGGCGGGGCCGTCCGCGCTGGTTGATGGTGCTGGCGCTCGCGGCGGTTGTGGTGGCGGCGATCGATACTCTCGCATCATACAACTGGAACAGGATTACGAGGACGATGGCCGTCAACCCCGAGGCCGGTGCATTTCGGCTCGCCTCGAGCTGGGTTGTGAGTCTGCCGCCGTTCATCGAACGTTCGCGGAGGATGGCGCCGCGCGATCTCGGGATGGCCTCGAGAGAGGCCGTGGTCGAGGCGCTGACGCGTCTCGGCGGGCTGCAGGTCAGGTGGATGCCGGTCGATCCCGTAGGTTTTACAAATCGCGCACGTGATCTCCTGCTTCGCGACCGGGCACGTGAGGGTCTCCTGATGTTGGACGATGCTCTGCTGCGCAATCCAACCTCTCCCTCTCTTCATCGTCTGTACGGGCTTGTTCTCCTCTCTCTCGGTGACCACCGGGGCGGTCTGGCAGAACTCGCGACAGCGGAGGCGCTGTCTCCGGGTCTGCGCAGCCCGCAGGTCGAGCTGGCCCCTGAAGATGATCGTTGGGTTCGCCTGGAGGGGCTTCGGCTACGACGCGATTTCTACCCGCGCCGACCGACCGAAACAGCCATCGCCCTGGCCCGCGAGCTCCGGGTTGGGGGCAACTTGGCGGCTGCGCGGAATGCCCTGTCAGATTTCGTGAGCCATCCCGAGGTAAAAATAGAGCTCGCCCGTTGGGCGATCGACGATGGAGAACCCGAGCACGCACTTGATCTGCTGGCGGAGATCACGTCGCGGGCCGCCTTTCCGCGACCGCTGAGGGCGCGGGCGTGGGCGATGACGGCTGTCGCGCTCGACCACGAAGGCGATATCGGCGGAGCGCTGGAGGCTGCACAGTCCGCCCTTCGGCTCGATCCGAGGTCTTCGGCTCCATATGTGACGCTTGCCGGATTGGCGCAGCGGCGCGGCGATTCCACGGCGGCGCTCGCGCATCTGCGACGCGCCTGGGGGATGGACCCTACCGACACCCGGCTTCTCCTACGCATTGCGGCGGTGGCGGAGGAGGCCGACAAACCCGCCGACGCGCTGTTGGCGCTCGGCCGGGCGGTGGAGATCGATTCGGAGTCTCCCAACCTCGTGGCCCGCCTCGTGTCGCTACAGTTGCGGACCGGTCGATTCACCGAGGCCGCGCTCACACTGTCGCGTGCCCTCGATCGCTTTCCGACCGACCCCCAGCTCCTCCTTCTCGCCGAAAAGCTGCAGCGGGACGTCGGCATCCGGTAGACGGAGGCGAGGGTGCAGGAAGTTTTGAGTTATGAGTTTTGAGTTTTCCAGCGCAGCCTTTCCGACTCGGGCCTAATGCGCCGCAACTCAAAACTCAAAACTGAGAACTCAAAACTCTATTGGAGGGTGGTTAACGCTCGTCTCCTTCAGAGTCGGCGAACCGACCCGGTTTGCCTCCCGCTGCCCACTCCATCTGCCGGCAGATGCCGCGCAGGACCTTTATCTCGTTGTCGGTGATGCCGGCGCGACCGAAGAGGCGACGGAGCTTTCTGAGAATTCGCTGGGGGCTCTGGGGATCGAGGAAACCGATGGTGAGCAGGCTGTCTCGAAGATGCGACATCAGGGCATCCACCTCGTCCTGGGGCGCCGGTTCGGGCGCGGTTGGTTCATCGTCGGTCGCGGCGAGGCGAATTTCCGCGACCAGCACGGCCACCGCCTGGGCCAAATTGAGGACCGGGAAGGCGGGCTCGGTGGGTATGTGGATCACCATGTCGCATCGGTCGAGGTCGTCGCGACTGAGGCCCCGGGTCTCGTTTCCGAAGACCAGGGCCGTTTGCTTCAGGCCGCGCTCGAAAAGGAGAGGCACCGCTTCCCGCGGCGACAGGACGGGCAGGTTCCGGCGTCCGCGGCCGGATGCGGATGCGGCGAGGGTGCGGTAGTGCGCAGCCGCGTCGGCAAGGCTGGGCCAGGTCCGGCACTCGAGGCGGGCCTCGGCGCCGCAGGCCCAGCGCAGCACCTCGGGGTCATCAGCGCCGACCGCGGGACGGACCAGCTCGAGACGCGAAACACCGAAGTTGGCCGCCACCCGCATGGCGGCGCCGATATTGCCGGCCAGGGACGGCTCAACCAGAATCAAAGCACCAACAGACATCGCACGACATTATAGAAGTTTTGAGTTTTTAGTTTTGAGTTCCCACAAGCCAACCCCGCCCTTCGCGGGTGACTGGGGGATAACTCAAAACTCAAAACTCAAAACTTTATGCTATTCGCCGAAGACCTCCGCCGAAAAGGTTGAAATTGTGGTTTCCGGCCGGCGCCAGCAGCCGGGCTCGAGTCCGGCCTTCCGGCAGGTGTGGTCGAGAAACGTCTCCCGGTCCCAGCCGTACTCGGTCGCGACCTGCGGCAGGAGGAGGCCGCGGGCGGCCCCACTCTCGATGAGGATGCCGTGGCGACCGACAACCACCGCCTCCGCGGAGGATCGGCACAGCGGCGTGAGGACTGAGATCTCAATGCCCACCTGCTGAAGCTCGTCGGAGGTGAGGGGCGGGAAACGGGGATCGTCGAACGCGGCGGCGACGGCGTTGTCCCGTACCGCCCGCCACAGCGGCGCCACGCCGATCACATGGCCGATACAGCCGCGGAGCGCGCCGTCGATCTTCAGAGTGACGAACGCACCCCGGGTTTCGAGAAGAATTGCCGAATCGGGCGTGGGGGAGGGGAGGGGGCGGTCGCGGAGGCCGGCGTCAATGGTGGTACGAGCGAGCTCGAGCAAGAAGCGCCGATCCTCGGCGTCCATCTCCTCCGGTGTGAGGGCCGGGTTCATGCGTGCCAGAATGCTATTGTGACCCCGTGATTGTCAAACTTCCATTTGGCGATGACCGTGTAACTCTCGACCTGCGCGGTCTGAAGGTGTGCGCACTGAGGCCGAGCGCCCCCCCCGGCCGCGGCGATGTTTCCGGGTTGGTCGCAAAGGCTCTGGACGAGCCTCTTGACGGCCTACCGATGGCCGAGCTCGCCTCCGGTCGGCGCAGCGCGACGGTGATCGTGCCCGATGGGACCCGCAACGCGCACTTGCCAAAGGTCCTTCCCGTGATTCTCGAAGACTTGCGGTCGGCCGGCATCGAGAGCGCTGCGACCACGGTCCTGGTGGCCAACGGCACCCATCCTGCGGTTGGGGAGGAATGCGTCCGGTTGCTCCTCGGAGAGGTTCCGGAACCCGTCCGAGTGCTCGAACATGACAGCCGCGCCGAGGATGATCTCGTGAGGGTGGGCGAGCTGCGTGACGGGATCCCGTTGCGGCTGAACCGGGCCGCCGTCGAGGCTGATTTCCTGGTGACCGTCGGCTCGGTGCGTCATCACTATTTCGCCGGTTTTGGCGGCGGACCGAAGATGGTCTTTCCGGGTGTTGGCGGCTACGACGAGATTCAGGCCAACCACGGCCTGGTCTTGCGTGCGGACGGCGACGGGTTCGAGCGCCACCCGGGCTGCGAGCCCGGGGTGCTCGAGGGAAACCCGGTCGCCGAAGAGATCATGCGTGCGGCCGGCCGGCGTCCGCCGGACTGCGCGCTGTCCTTGGTCGAGGGACGGGAGGGTGGTGTCACGTGGGCCGGGTCCGGCCCGCTGCAGGTCTCGTATCCGGCTGCGGTCGAGAGGGTGCGGTCCTGGTTTGAGGTGACGTCCGGCCCGCCCTTCGAGCTGATGGTGGCCGGTGGGGGCGGGGCTCCCGGCGACACCACCCTGATCCAGGGCCACAAATCGCTCGACGCGGCGTGCCGGTTCCTGGCGCCGGGCGGTGAGATTCTCTTTGTTGCAGCGCTCGATGGAGGTCTCGGGTCGGAGGAGATGCGACCGTTCGTCGATCACCCGCAACCTGAGGCCATTCTCGAAAAGCTTTCCGAAGACTGGGTCCAGTACGGCCACACGACCCTGCGGTTGCTGGAGAAGACCTCGCGCCACCGGGTGCGGCTCTTCTCGGACCTCGATCCCGAGCTCGCGCGATCCCTGGGTTTCGAACCCGCGGCCGACCTCGCCGCGGTCGTTGACGAGTGGCGAACCAACCATCCCGGCACCAGAGTAGGCGTCATGCCCGGCGCGGCGGTGTACCCGGCTTCGCCAAGAGGTATTAGCAAGCATGTATGAACTGAGCCTCTTGCACTGCGGTCGCATCTCTCTCACCAGCGGCAATACTGAAGGTGGGCCAAGGCCCACCCTACCTCGGACTCACAATTTGAGCGGGCTTGTAGGGTGGGCTTCAGCCCACCTTCAGGGTCCTTCTCGCAGTTCGGCGATTCGGAATGCGATGTCACTGGAAGCGGAGCGGCCCGGCCTGTCACGGCGAAGCGTGGAGCGCGAAGCCGGAAGGGTCGCCTATTTCGTCAAAGGCAGGATATTGCAAGAGGCATGGCTATTAGCCCAGCACCCCTCAGTTCCTTGCAATGAGCTAATGCCTAATACCTAATATCTCCTCCCCCTTGATCTGGATCAAGGACGGAACGGACACCGTCGGCGACACTACTTGCGACGGGTGGAAATCGCTCGCGAGAGGAGACCTGATGAGTGCCGAAGAAACATCCGACGAGCTGGCTTCAGATTGCGCCAGCGTTTTGACCGAGTTGGTGGACGTGGCCGAGGGTGCCATCGTGAGCCGGGTGCTGGCGAGCTCCAGCGGCGGCAACGTGACCCTGTTCGCGTTCGACCGTGGACAGGGCCTGTCCGAGCACACCGCGCCCTTCGACGCGCTGGTGCAAGTGGTGGACGGCAGGCTTAACCTGACGATCGGCGGTGCCGAGATAGCCGTCGGTCCAGGCGAGATCGTGCGCATGCCGGCGGGCGTCGCGCACGCCCTGCACGCTCCCAAGCCCTCCCGAATGTTGCTGACCATGTTGCGCGAGCCCAATCCGGAGGATTGAGATGGCCCTACGCGAGGTGATCGAGATCGATGAATCGCTGTGTGACGGGTGCGGCGATTGCGTGACCGCGTGCGCCGAAGGGGCGATCGCCATCATCGACGGTAAGGCACGTTTGATCAGTGACGTCTATTGCGACGGTCTTGGCGCCTGCCTCGGCCACTGCCCACAGGGAGCGATCACGGTGATCCAGCGTGAAGCCGACGCCTTCAACGAGGCCGAGGTGGAACTTCACCTGGCGGCGACCCGGGGTGAAGGAGCTGCACCCGCAGCGCGCCCGCATCTCAATGTGGTGGCGCAGTCTCCGGTCGCCGGCGGCGGTGGCTGCCCGGGCTCGCGCCCGCAGGCACTCAACCCGGTCGCCCCACCCATCGGCGGCGGCGCCGGTCCGACCTCGCAGCTCCGGCACTGGCCGGTGCAGCTCCACCTGGTGCCGCCGACCGCAGATTTCTTTGCAAATGCCGACGTCCTCCTCGCTGCAGACTGCGTGGCATTCGCGGTCGGCGACTTTCATGCCCGTTATCTGGTCGGCAGCTCGCTCGCCATCGCCTGCCCCAAGCTCGACAGCAACCAGGAGATCTATCTCGAAAAGCTGGTGGCGATGATCGACGAAGCGGAGATCAAGAGCCTGCGGGTGATGGTGATGGAGGTGCCGTGCTGCGGAGGTCTTGTCCGGCTGGTCGAGGAGGCGCTCCGCAGCGCTCGCCGCAGCGTACCGGTCGAATGCCTGGTCGTCAGCACCCAGGGGCAGATTTTGGGTGAGTACAGCATCGCGGGGTAATCGCTTCTCTCACCGGTTTCCGGCTGGGGTTACAATCGATAGTGGGCGAAGACTCGGGAAGGACCCCGGTCGTTTGCCGCCTCGTGGGGAGGACCCATGCACGTGTTGAAACGAACAATGGACGCGGTGATGCTCATCGCCGCGTTGACCGCGGCCGTAATGACGGCCTCAGCCGGAGAAACCCAACGGGCGACCTTCTGGGTGGAAAACGACAGCATCGACCTCGGCAGAGTCGCGGCAGGGCGCGACGCCACGGCCACATTCGTCTTCCACAACGATGGTGAGACGGAGGTCCGGATCATCAAGGCCGCACCGTCCTGAGGCTGCACCGTGGCTGAGCACGACTCGGTTATCCCGCCAGGTGGGTCGGGAACGTTGACCGCCGTCCTCAAGACCTCGGCAAATCAGAACCGGAGGTTTTCGAAGTCGATCAATGTCGTCACGGACGCCGAAGATGCCCGCAGGCTCAGCCTTCGCTTTACCGTCGACGTGCGGGCGCCGATCGTTGCGAGACCCTCGTATCGTTTGAGTTTGACCGCCGTTTCGGGTACCGCTTCGAGCGCCGGGATTCTCCTCCATCGCACCGATGGCAAGCCGCTCGAGATCGCTGACCTGAGGCTGGATCATCCCGATCTCGTGGTGCGGGCGCGGCCGGTGAGAGACGAGGCCGAGGCCGACGCCACTCCCGTCCCGGCTGCGGCGGGTGATCTATGGTCTGAGTTGGCCTCGCGCACGAAGAAAATCAAGGCCGCGGCCGGTGACGTCTGGATTGACCTCGCGGTGAGGTCATCGGCGCCGCCGGGAACGACGACCGGGACTGTGCGGTTCACGACCAATGATCCCGACGCCCCAACAATGAGCTGGCCGTATATGGTTCGGGTGCGACCGGTGATCGAGGCCAGACCGGCAGAGGTTCGACTGTGGCTGTCGGAGGGCGCGATGCACAACGGTCGCTCCTCGATCGTGAACCTGAGCCGAACAAAGAAGGGGGAATTCGCAATCACCGGGGTCGAGGTTTCCCATCCGGAGGTGTTCAACGCCGCCGCTGTCTCGACCGCCGCTGCGTCGCGACAGGCCGTGCGGGTGACGGTGGCGGAGGGCCTCGACCGGAATCAGTTGGTGGAAAGAATCAAGGGGTCGATCAGGATCTACACCGATGACGTCGAGCTGGCCGTCGTCGAGATCCCCGTAATCGTGGCCCCGACCCGGGCTCTCGCGGTGAGGCGCCCCCTGCCGACCGTGCGACAGAAGGCACCACACGGCCTCACGACTCCTTAACGCGCGGGTTCACGGGGGCCGAGGAAATGAACTGCCAGACCGGCTTCTCGTCGATGCGGTGAAGGGTCGATTCCTCGATCTCCGCGCGATGCTGCGACAGCAGCTGGCCCAGCGAACGGCCGTCCGCGGCGTCCTCGATCGCTGAGAAGGCTCCATATCCGGCGCGGCTCAGATACGCTTGCCACTGAGCCTCGCGGTAGCCCGGTCGATCGAGGCGGAGGTTGGCGAGACCGGCGAGTCTCTTCTCGATCAACCGCATCCGCCGTCGCGCTTCGTTGCGGGTGAGCATGGCCTCCCGCGAGTACGGCGTATAGGGCTTGGGAACCAGAACGTTGAAGCCCGCATGGAGGGTGCCGACCCGTCCGCGCTCGCGACCGCGCGCGACCATCACCGCCTGTGTCTCCTCGAGCAGATCGGCGATGCCGATGAGATCGTCGTCGCTCTCATTCGGGAGACCAATGATGAAGTACATCTTGAGGCTTTCGATGCCGCAGAGCTGCGCGGTGTCCACCGCTTCGAGAATGGTCGCATTGGTGATTGGCTTGTTGAGCCGCCGGCGCAGCTCGTCCGTTCCCGTCTCGGGCGCGATCGTCACCGAGCGCGCTCCCGATTCGGCGAGCGGGCGCAGGATTTCCTTCCTCATGGCCGGAATGCGAAGGGAGGAGAGCGCGACGTTGAGGTCGCGACTTCGGCAGGCCTCGAGGATTTCCGCGAGATCCGGGTGGTCGCCGACCGCGGTGGCGACGAATCCGACCCGGTCGGTGATCTTCCGGAGACGGTCGACCCGTTCGAGGATGCCGTCCTTCGGGTAACAGCGAAGCCGGCCGTAGTTGTAACTGACCCAGCAATAGCGACACTTCTCCGGGCAGCCGCGGGACATCTCGACCAGCCCCCGACCGCTGTACTCAGTGTTCGGAGTGACCACGTGCGAGGCCGGCACCATGGTCGAGTCCTGCATGTGGACATCTCGTTTTTCCACCCGCCGCCGTCGTCCGGTGGGCCTGCCCTGGCTGTCGAGGTGCAAGGCCGGTACGAAGTATCCATCGCGTGATGCCAGCTCGATCAGCAGCCGCTCTCGATCCGGGTATTCGCGCATGACCTCGAGCAGCGGCGGCCACAGGAGCTCGGCCGACCCGAGCACAAAGACGTCGACCGCCGGCGACAACGGCAGCGGATTGATCGACGCGACGGCGCCGCCCATGACCACGAGCGGGTGGCGGTGGTCACGATCCTCCCGCAGTCTGGGGATGCCGGCGGCGTCGAGAGTGGCGAGGAGGTTCGGCGCATCGAGCTCGAACGAACAGCTCCACGCCAACAGGTCGAAGTCGCCGAGCGCGCTCCCCTCGTCAAGACTCCGTCCATCGGCAAGCGATCCGGCAAAGAAGCGCTCTACCCCCACGTCGGGGCAGGCGGCCGCAAGTTCGATCACCCACTGGTAGGCGAGGGAGGACATCGCCACGTGGTATGAGTTGGGATACCCCACACCGACCCTGAGACTGCCCGCCGGGCTGATTTTCACCGTGCGGCGTTCGGCCGCCAGAAGATCTCGACGTTCCTGGTCCACGCCAAGATCTTAACCTGCCTTTTCATAAGCATTCGTCGCGAGGTCGGCGTGGTGCCGTGCCCGGTCGTGTTTCGGACCCGGTAGCCCGGCCGAATTTCCCAGTCTCGTCCGCCGATCGGCTGGTGAGAAACTCAGGTCGAGACACCCTGTACAATGGCCGTTCACCGCTGCCTCGGAAGGAATCCATCCTATGCCGCCGAAACGAAAATCAAAGATCGTCGTTGCCATCGATGGCCCAGCCGGAGCCGGGAAGTCGACCGTTGCCGCGCGGGTGGCGCAGCGGCTCGAGATCCCCTACCTCGACACCGGTGCGATGTATCGCGCCGTGGCGCTATTGGCCCTTCGTGACGGATTGGCGGGGGCCCTCGACGAGACGGATGCCATACGGGTGGTCAAGCTGATGGAGGATCATCGCATCGACGTCGCCGGCGACGTTTCCGGAACCCGAATTGAGATTGATGGTGAGGATGTGAGCACGGAGATTCGGAGCCCGGAATGTTCGTTGATGGCCTCTGCGGTGTCGGCTATTCCGGAGGTGCGACGCGCCCTGGTGCCGGTACAGCGTCGGCTCGGGCTGATGAATGGGGGAGTGATGGAGGGCCGCGACATCGGCACCGTTGTATTTCCTGATGCGGATCTCAAAGTCTTTCTGACCGCTGATCCGGAGGAGCGGGCGATGCGGCGTCACCGGGATCTCGCCGACAGCGAGATCGCAGTGAGCCTCGAGGAGGTTCGGGATCAACAAAATCGGCGCGACCGCCAAGACACATCCCGCGCGGATTCCCCTTTGCAGGTAGCGCAGGGATCGGTGGTGGTCGACACCACCGGTCTGAGCCTCGACGAGGTCGTCGAGCGGCTGATGGCGGAGGTCGCAAATCTTTTCCCACAAGGAGCTTGACAGTACCGTGCGGGAGGCCGTAAGGTCGGAAAATTACGGACGCTGGGTACGCAACGGGTGTGCCCAGTGAGGAGGAACGGTTTTGATTATGGACGCGGACGTGAACGGTGATCAGGAACAGGGTGAGGGGATGAACGAGCTCTCGATGGAAGAGCTCATGGAGTCCTCTCTGCAGTCACTCAAGGAGGGCGAGGTCGTACGCGGCACGGTCGTGGCCGTGGACAGCGACGAGGTATTGATCGACATCGGATACAAGTGCGAGGGCTCGGTGCCGGTGTCGGAGTTCACCGACCCCGAGACGAACGAGATTTCCATCAAGGTGAATGATGAGGTCGAGGTCTTCGTCGAGCGAATGGACGATGCGGAGGGTCGGGTCCGCCTGTCCCGTGACCGTGCGGCCAAGCTCAAGACCTGGAGCTCAATCGAAGAGGCTTTCAAGTCTGGCGCACCGGTTCGCGGGAATGTGCTGGAGAGGGTAAAGGGTGGGCTTTCGGTGGATATCGGAGTCCGCGCCTTTCTGCCCGGATCGTTAGTCGATCTGCTTCCAAACCGGAGACTCGAGGACTACCTCGAACAGGAGATCGAAGCCCGGATCATCTCGTTCGACCGCCGTCGCTCCAACGTTGTTCTGTCTCGCAAGGCAATCCTGGAGGAGGAACAGGGCCACATCAAGGAAGAGACGATGGCCGCCCTCGAGGAGGGCAAGCTGGTCAGCGGAATCGTCAAGAATCTCACCGACTATGGAGTTTTTGTCGACCTCGGGGGTCTCGATGGCCTCCTCCACATCACCGACATCTCGTGGGGCCGCGTGGGCCATCCCACCGAGTACTTCAAGGTCGGTGACGAGGTTGACGTGGTCGTGCTTCGCTTCGATCGCGAAAGAGAACGGGTTTCTCTGGGCTACAAGCAGAGGTTCGAAGACCCGTGGATCCTCGTACCTGAGAAGTATCCGGTCGGGAAACGGGTTGAGGGCAAGGTGGTCAGCATTGTTGACTATGGCGCCTTCGTCGTCCTCGAGGAGGGCGTCGAGGGACTGATCCACGTCAGTGAAATGTCGTGGACAAAGAAGGTAAAGAACCCGCGTTCGATCCTCGAAATTGAACAGGAGGTCGAGGTCGTGGTCTCCGAGGTCGATGTCGACAAGCGTCGCCTCTCGCTTTCGTTGCGAGCGACCGAGCCCAACCCCTGGGAGCAGGTCGCGGAGTCCTATAGCGTCGGCAGCAAGATCAAAGGTGTGGTCCGGAATCTGACCGACTTTGGTGCGTTCGTCGAGATCGTCCCCGGCGTCGACGGTCTGGTTCATATTTCCGACATGGCGTGGACCCGGCGCATCAACCACCCCAGCGAGGTTGTCCAGAAGGGCGAGGAGGTGGAAGCGATCGTCACGTCCGTGGATTCATACAACCAGCGGATCTCGCTGTCGATGAAGGAGCTCCTCCCCAACGAGTGGGAGGAGTACGCCAATACCCACGGGGTAGGTGACGTGAAGGAGGGTACGGTCACGAACATCACCGATTTCGGAGTGTTCGTGGAGCTCGCACCCGGTGTCGAGGGGCTCTGCCACATCTCCGAGATCGATCGCAATGAGGGTCTCGCCCTGGCCGAGATGTTCACGACCGGACAGACTGTCCAGTGCCGAATCCTGCGTGTCGACTGGCATGAGAGCCGTATCGGATTGTCGATGCACAACGTCGAACAGGATGCTGCTGCCGAGGAGACGGTAACCGACGGCGACGATGGTGCTGCAACTGATACCGCTATGGCGGCTGCGTTGCGGGCGGGCGGGTTGGTTGAAGAAGGTGAGGCCGACACGGCTGCAGACGAAGTCGTTGCTGAAGAAGCCGTTTCTGAAGAAGTCGTTGCAGCCGAAGCCGATGCAGACGAAGCTGGTGCTGAGGAAGCCGTTTCTGAAGAAGTCGTTGCAGACGAAGCCGTTGCAGACGAAGCCGTTGCAGACGAAGCCGGTGCTGAAGAAGTCGCT
>Ga0164313_10000951_pt1 | contig 24764 bp, 25 predicted proteins | sample GuaBasSedimGuay4_FD_113735 | JGI IMG/M metagenome (GOLD analysis project Ga0164313, IMG submission 113735) | Subseafloor sediment microbial communities from Guaymas Basin, Gulf of California, Mexico - Guay4, Core 4569-4, 0-3 cm | ecosystem: Environmental > Aquatic > Marine > Hydrothermal vents... | reverse complement strand
AAGGTTCTACCGATCCGGTGAGGATTGCAATGTAATCAAAGCCTTCAATGGTGCTAAGCCGGAGGCTTAAAAAGGGAGTGAAACCCAAGAATTTTATCTTTGTTTATTAAATGGTTCCAGTTTCACCTTCAATTGGTTTTCAACACATAAGGCCTTCAATGTATACAATATGAATGTCCCCCAAGGGACGAGCAATGGATACGATTGAAAAAATCATCAAAAATAATTCTTGGTATAAATCAGCGATCACCGGCAGAGCATGGCCCCTTCGAGGGGCCTTCCTCATACCCCCGGCTCTGCCGGTGGTCGCTGATTGGCGGTTGCCAGCCGTTAATGCGTCCCGGCTACTTTTGCATTTTTCCAAACTCCATGTCGCGTTGTTCCTGAAACCTGAGATGCTCTGTAAGATCCGGTTCCTCGTCTCCATAGGTGTCTTCAAAGTTTTCAAATCCGGCTAATATGTCGTCCAGGTTTTCAGCGCCATCGGAAAAAAAATAATCTGTCGTCATCCTCATTTTATACTCCTTGGTTTTTGTGTGCCGGGAGGTCTATCGATGGGTATTTCCAAGCCAACGCTTCCCCCTGGGCCGTATTCATTGTAAGATCAATTGAAAAATTCAGATTGCAAGTTAAGTATGTTTTGCCCGATTGCAAAAAAAAATTTAGAAAAAGACCTGAAATTTGACGCCAATGGTCAACACTTTGGCGCGTATGATCAATGACGTATACCGTATCCTGCCTTATGGTTTTCCCATGAAATCAGTCGAACCCATAAAAAGCGTTCACAAACCAGATCAGATACGGGCTTTATTCATAGATAATCTATCTGAAATACTTACAAATTTAATTTAACGGTTAAGATCAGAACGTGGCATGCGCGTTTATATAAAAACAATTTTCTTGACACAATCGAACGGGAGATCCGTGCTGACATCGATCCGGAATTTCTGTGGCTGGTTACCGAAAAACTTTCTGAACTGGTAAAGGACGAAACCTGGAAAGAGGTATTTTCCGACTTCAGTCAGTATCAGTACCAGGTGCGAACGCTGCTGTTTTATGGTTTGTTGAGCCGCCCGGAAGCGTGATGTCTTGTTTTTAAAATAGGACATACAGGAGGCTATCGGATGAAACTTCTAATCGGCCCATCAAATACGCTGCGGACGTGCGGTGCCCGGTCTTGATGCAGGTCTGTGAAAAGGATGAACTGATCCCGGTTAAATCGGCCAGGGAAACGGAAAAGCGTTTAGGTTCGTATGCCGAGGTTCACTATTATCCCATCGGCCACTTTGACATCTATAGCGGAGAACATTTCAAAAAGGCGGTCAACCAACAGCTGAAGTTTTTAAATAAGCACTTACAGGGACAATAGGACAATAAACCCCATGGTTGTATAAGCAACATGGCAAATAACAGGTAAGGGGTTGGGAGGTTTGTCACTTAATGGACTTCTGTCGTTCAGCAGGCCACGTATACGCCGCAGGTGGCGGTGGACTGCTGCAGGGGATTGTCAAACCGGATGGGATGGCCCTGTACGCGGGCAAAGACCCTGGAGAGAACATCCAGAAAGGCGTTCTCGGGCGGATCGTTGGACCAGAGCGCAAATATGCCGTCGGGTTTTAAAAAGGATTTGAGCCGATCGAGGCCTTCTACTGAATAGAAATCGGCATGGCTGGGATGCAGCCAAAAATCCGGGGTGTGGTCGATATCCAGAAGAACGGCATCGAACCGGAAACCAGGGGTTGCCGGGTCAAAGCCCTTTTCCCGCGCCAGGGAAAAAAAATCGGCATGGTAAAAAATGCAGCGCGGGTCCGATTCAAGCTGCGCGCCTTGGGGCAGGAGACTGCGCCTGTGCCAGTCGATCACAGGCGCAAGGGTTTCCACGACAATCAGCCGTTTGATTTGATTGAATTGCAATGCGGCTGCGGCCGTGTAGCCAAGGCCGAGGCCGCCCACCACGACATCCCATTTGTTTCCTTCCAGTCCACCCAGGGCAATGTCTGCCAGGGCTACTTCGGCCTCGTGAAAAAGGCTGGACATGAGATATTCGTCGCCGAGTTTGATTTCATAGACCTCGGTGTCATTGAGGGAGGGGATCGTTCGACGACGCAGGGAAAGCTCCCCCATGCGGGTTGTCTGTGAATCCAGTTCCTCAAAACTTAATTTCATTGGGTTCCTGACGGCCGGCCTGTTGATAGCAATTCAGGTTCTCGCATTTCCGGTTTGGCACCGATGATTTTTCAGGGTCAGTCTTCGTGAACAGGCAAGTGGATAATATAGCCGCCTGAAGGTTCATCACTCTCTAATTCGAGCATGCCCCGCTGCTTTCCGTCTTCCAGCAACTGGCTGAAGGTCCGAAAGCCGAAATAGGATTCGTTGAACCCGGGTTTGCGCCGTTTGAGGGCCTGCTTGACCATCGAACCCCAGATCTTGTCCGCTTCACCACGTTCGGCGATAAGCGCCTCAACGGTTTCGACCACCAGATCCACAGCTTCCTGCCGCTTGTCATCCTCGGTTTTTTTGATTCCTTTTTTGGGGGTTTTGCCGGAGCCTGGTTTTTCGGTTGCTTTTCTCTTCTTTTTCTTTTTGGACGCTTCCTCCCTGATCAGGTCGTCATAATAGATGAACTCGTCGCAGTTGGCAACGAGGAGGTCCGAAGATGAGTTTTTCACCCCACAGCCAATGACCACCTTGTTGTTTTCGCGTAGTTTGCTCACCAGGGGTGAAAAATCAGAGTCTCCGCTGATAATCACAAAGGTTTCCACATGGCTTTTGGTGTAGCACAGGTCTAAGGCATCGACCACCATGCGGATGTCAGCCGAATTTTTTCCAGACTGACGCACGTGGGGTATTTCGATCAGCTCAAAGGCGGCCTCATGCATGATTCCTTTGAATTCTTTGTAGCGCTCCCAGTCACAGTAGGCTTTTTTGACAACGATGCTGCCCTTGAGCAGCAGGCGTTCAAGTACTTTCTGGATATCGAATTTGGCATATTTGGCGTCCCTGACACCCAATGCGACATTTTCGAAATCACAGAACAAGGCCATGTTTTTTATTTCTACCTGCTTGTCCATAACATTTCCTTTTTTCAACGAATTATTATAGGGCCGCGTTCAACGGGTCGCCGGTAACGCCCCGAGCCCCTCCACCAGTCTGTTGACATCCTGCTCTGAATTGTAATGTACCAGGCTGATCCGGATGATTCCATCTTCGATATCCTTAATACCCAGCCCCTCAAGGCAGCGCACGGCGTAAAAATCACCGTTGCGGACAGCGATTTCCTTTTGGACAAGCCTGTCGACAACATTCTGCGCAGTCATGCCGTTAACCGTAAAGGCAATGGTGGCTGCCCGCGACCCTATTTCAGCATGGTTTTGACCGATGATCCGGGACCCGGGGATGGCCCTGATAGCATCTAAAATCCGGTTGGCCTGATGGGTTTCGTGCTGGCTGAAGAGATCGAACACTGCTTTGGCCCGGGTGTGCAAGTTCGGTTCTTCGTCGGTGAAATGGTGGTCATACACTGCATCGATATAAGCGCCAATACCTGCGGTTGCAGCAATTTCTGCATGCAGGGGGCCGGCCGGGTTGAAATTGTAGTGGGGGATTTCCCGGTTGAAATAATGTCCCTGGGGTTCGAGTGTGTCGAGAACCGCCGGCTTTGCCCACATGATCCCCAGGTGGGGCCCAAAGGTCTTGTAGGTGCTGAAGAGGTAAATATCCAGGCCGCTGGCATTGACATCTAAAGCCTGGTGGGGTGCAAAAGAGACCCCGTCGCCGATGGCCAGGGCCCCGACCGCATGCGCCATTTTACAGATGGTTTTGAAATCGTTTATGGTCCCTACGATATTGGAACACAGGGTAAAACAGACCAGACGGGTTTTATCGCTGAGCAGGGCTTTAAGATCGGTAATGGACAGTTCTCCAGTCTGCGGGTCGATGCGCCACTCTTTGATGATGGCCCCGGTCTCCGTCAGCCTACGCCAGCAACCGATATTAGCCTCATGATCCTGGTTGGTGACAACAATTTCATCACCCGGTTTCAGGGTGGGGCGTGCCGCCTGAGCCAGTACGTAGGTGTTCATGGAAGTGGACGGGCCCAGGGTCAGTTCGTCCGCATCACAGCCAAGCAGGCCGGCAATGGCCTGGTAACCTTCATCCATGGCTTCGCCGGCGGCTATGGACGCTTCGAAAGGCCCGTAGGGCTGCACCTTGGTGAATTGAAAAAAATTGAGCAGCCGGTCCGCAACCTGTGACGGAACATAGGACCCGCCGGCATTTTCGAACATGGCCCAGCGGGTGGTTTCCGGGTTTTTGAAAACAGGGTACTGGGAGCGAATGAAGTCCAGATCCAATTTCATTTTTCAATATCCTTGTGGGGTTTAAGTTAAGGGATAAAAAACGGTTAAGCCATCACAACGGGTTGCATGCGAGGCAGAATTCAAAGGCCTGATTAGCAGGAAATTATCGCTTGTGTCAAAAAAATAAAAAGATCTTTTGCCGAATTTTAGTGAATATATTTATCTTTTTTAAAAAAAACAAACAATTAGCTTGTGCTATGGGAGAATAGCGCGTATAATTTATTTTATCAATTAAGTTCTGTTCAATCCGCAGGATGGTTTTTTTCTGAAAACGCAACGCATTTATCTAAGCGGCATCCTCCAGTTTGCGACGACGAAATATCTTTAAAAAAGATAGCCAGGAGGAATCCCAGGTTGATCCCGGGATTGATCAACTCCTGGAAAATGCTTAAAAAGGAGAAAAATATGCGTCAAAAATATGTGATTTCTCGAGATTGTGCCAAAGATAAACTCAAAATAAGAGAATACGCAATCATCAACAAAAATATGAAAAAAGTTGCGTCTTCAATGTTGCGCAAGGGGCATTTTTCATTTCTCTGTGAAGAAACCTATGCGAGCGAGCATATCGTGAACTCCATCTCCAAGGGTAAACATGCCCTGGTTTCAAGCTTGCGGACTCACAATATCTTTCCCATTGAGCCCTATGCCGCCAAAATTGCCGAATCGGTCATGGCTTTATACGATTCGACCGAGGATGGTTCGGTCGAGCTTTTTTTTGATGACGCCGATTTGTTGTCTGTTCCCACGACGTAAATAAAAAAGCCCCTTGAGCACGAAGTGTTCAAGGGGCTTTGTCTTTCCTGTAGTTGCAGATGAGCGGGTTATGACATGTCGCGTTGTTCCAGCTGAACGATTCGCGGCGTGATGAATATCAGCAGCTCATTGTTCTCTCTCTCCTCTTTCTCGGTTCTGAAAAACCACCCCAGGACCGGTATTTTGGACAACCATGGAAATCCTTCCACGCCGGATGTCCGCCGGGTTTTCATGATCCCGCCGATAACGATGGTGTCGCCGTCATTGACCAGGAGTTCGGTCCGGGCTTCATTGGTGGAAAGTGACGGTACTCCTTGAAAGAGAGAGTCTATGTCGTTCTTTGTAATCCAGATTTCCAGGGACACCCGGTTGTCAGGCGTCACATGCGGCGTAACTTCCAGAAGCAGATCGATATTCTTGTAAGAAACCGATGAACCGCCGGTGTCGTCTCTTTCCAGGTAGGGGAATTCAAGACCTTGTTTGATCCTGGCTTTCTTGTTGTCGAGGGTCACGATCTTGGGTGATGAGATAATTTTTCCCTCACCGTTGGTCTCCAGAGCATTCAACCGCGCATTGAGCAAGAACGGCGTACCGCCGATTTTATCGAAGACAAAGCCGATGCTGGAGGAGGCGGCCGTGGCCGGAAAATTCATGACCATGTCCCCGGCAAAATTGGCCTGGACATTGCTGTTGTAGGCAGGCCCTGCGGTGGCGGTCCAGTCAAAACCGAGCTCCTGGGAAAAATCAGTGCTGACTTCCGCGATTCTGGCCTCGATGATGACCTGCGGGGTGACCTTGTCTATTTGCCGGACGATCTCTCTGGCCCGCCATATTTTATTCGCAACGTCGGTCATGATGATCTGGTTGTTGCGGGTATCGACGCTTACCGTTCCCCTTTCTGGCGTCAGGATGGATTGAATATGCGGCAAAATTTCAGACTGTGCATTTGAATAATTGACGGCGATGTATTCGGTGATCATCGGCTCCAGGGCTTTTTCCTTTTCCAGGGCCTTTAGGGCCGCTTCAATCTTGGCCGTCTTCAAATCAGCCTCAAACTTGAGCGTCTTAAGTGTGGCAATGCGGATAATGTTTCCCTCATCCATCATTCCCAACTGATTCATTCGCAGAACAAGATCCAGCACCTGGTCCCAGGGTACCGGTTTATCCAGGGTCAGGGTAACCCGCCCGGAAACATCCTTGTCGATGGCGAAGTTTTTGCCGCTGATTTCTTTCAAGATGCGAAAAACGTTTTTAACATCTGTCTCAAAAAAGTCGAGGGCGATCTTTTCGCCGGTATAGGTTTTTCGTTTTACATAAAAAGGACTGGTTTCCTCGGCCCCAGGCGCGACGGAAGTAGCCATGAAACCTTCCTGACTGGCGGCACCAATTGCCGTGGTCGGCTGGCTGAGCACTGTCCCGGTTTCAACGGCCATGTCATCCAAAGAGGTCTCCGCGAAAACTTTCTGCCATGGCGGCATATTGGCCTGTTCGAGTGGTTTCGGCGGAATGGTGGATGCCTCGAAATGGATCATGATCATGGTGTCGCTCTGCTCTACAAAATAGGGTACTGACTCACGCAATTCGATGGCAAACATGGTGTTGTTCTTCATTTCAGGCTTTTGGACCGGCGTGATTCTGTTGACGGCACTTTCGAACCTTGTGGTAATGAGGGGAAACCGTCGGTATTCAGGTAGATTGGTGTTCATCAACTGGAGATGTACCAGTGTGTCCGTTTTTTTCTTTATGGCATACGCTACAGGGAGTGTGGTTCCGATAATAATGGTGGATTTACCGGCCCTTTCGCCGGCAAAATCAATTCTGTTAACCCATGCCGGTACATTGACTTCGCTTTCTGGAGCCGTGCTTTGACTTTCCTGCGACTGGGTTCCCGACGCGGTTTGTTCGGCATCGGAAGAAACGTTCTGCGCAGTCGCGGATGCCACCGGTGCGACCTGGATAGAAGTGTCCATGGTCGTATCCTGAGCAGCTACCGGTTTTGTTGCCGCAGCATCAGTGGCGGGCATGGGTTCAGAATCCTTGCTGAACACGACTTTGATGCCGGTATCATTACGGACCACTTCGTAGGCCACATCTTTATTCATCAAAATTTCTACTCTCGAAGCCTTACCGTTAGCGGTCAACTCGGTCACCGTAACCAATTCGACGATCGAATTTTCGATACTTAGGTCTCGCTGAACCGTATCCAGCTCTGTTTCAGGGAAATAGAGAACAACGCTCAGGGGAACCGGCTTTTTAACGGATGTATAGGTCAGCAGCCGGTTGCCCTCGATATCCACATTAAACGACGCATCATTCTCCGTAATAGAGATGGCTTTGATCGTCTTAGGCTCCAGAGGCTTTGTAATGTCACTGTCTCTCGGTTTATCCTTGCCCGCACATCCGGACAAAATGGCTAAAAACGCCGATAAAACAATAAATATTACAATATTCCTGCTTACTTTTTTGTTTGACTTAGACATGTTATTCTTCTCCGGAAGGTTTCGGAAGTCTTAGTTCTCTGGTTTTGAGTGTTATCTCCCCGTGAAGGTTCTCAACTTCTTCTTCTACGATAACTCTGTCTTTCTGGACATCGATAACGGTTCCCTGGTTTACCCCTATGAAGGTGCCTTTGGTTATGATGTAGCCTTTGCCGCTAGATTCTTCTACCAGCGCTTTATTGCCCTGAGCTGATCTGACAATAGCCGTCAAGTTCAATTGACCCAAATCAATTCTTTCCAGCGGTGTTGTCGGCTTCCGTTTTTTTCGTTCTGTTTTTTTGGCTGCCGCCAAGGCGCCGCTTTTTTCTGCCTTCTCTTCCTTGATCAACGGAATAAAAGGATCAATTTTCCCCTTGGGGTCGTACCCGGTGGCCGCCTTGGCCAGAATGTTGTCCTGAACCAGATCCGGCGCTGCAGGAATCGACAGGTCATCACCTGTCCCCGTGCTTTCTTTTGCTTCAGGCTTCACTGCCGGGACCGCTGCGACAGGCGCCGGAGTCTCATTAACGCCTGTGCCTGCCTGTGGTTGGACAGCTATTTTTTTGCTCACAACCTTCTTGGGCTGCTGGGGTTCGTTCTTTTTATCCGTACAGCCATAAACAAGCAACAAGAAGCATATCAAACAGGTGATATTACGAATTTTATTAGTGTGTTTAAACATGGTCTTCGCTATCATTCCCTGAGTTAATTATTTCTTTTTTCTCTTCTTGCCTTTATCGCTTTTTGGGTCTGGCTCCACAAACCGGTATGTGACCGCAGTACAAGACGTGGTCAACTCGTTGGCGTCCTTTGCCGGCACCATGGCGATATCGGTGACACTTACAATTCTGGGCAACCCGGCAATCATGTCGAAAAAGACGGCCACATTATGGTAGTTTCCGGCAACCTTTATGGAAATTGGCACTTCCGCGTAAAATTCTTTTCTGACCTCAGGCTTGGGTGTAAACACCAAAATATCGAGCCCGGAGTCCTGGGCTGCCTGTGAAATGCCGTCTATCAGTGCCGGGATCTCTTTCTTGTCGGGCAGGGCCCGTTTGGCGATTTTAAATTTTGTTTCCGCGGCCTTCATCTGGCTGCGAAAAGAGTCGAGCTGCCGGGCATTTTTTTTGGCTTTTTTCAGTTTGATCTCTAAGTCCTTATACTTGACCTTGAGTATGCCGATCTCTTTCAGCTTCGGCATATAGGAAAAGTAAACGAATGCACCGACCAGAACGACCACCGTGCCTACATAAATCAATATCCTTTGCAGCTTAGATAGGCGCTCTATCTTTTCGATGGCGGGAGCCAGAGATTTCAGTGAAATATTTAATTTTTTCATGATTTTTCAGGCTTTTTATCAGCAGCTTTCTGCGGTTGAATTTTAGCCATTTCGAAACTGAAGTCCTTCAGGTTCACGTTTTTTCCCTTGATAGTTTTGCGTTGCATCGACTTCAGGGTGACATTCGCGTAAGACCCTTCAAGGTTTTTCATGAAATCAGCGATTGTGCGCTCATCCATGGCGATCCCTTTAACGGAGATTTTGTTACCCTTCAGTGTAAAACTGGTAAACCACATCCTGTCTGACACGATAAGCCGGGTCATGGATTCCAGCAGCATCACCGCTTCCGTACGGCTGCCATCAAGGTTATTGATAACATCAATTTTTTGGTTAAGAATGGTGAGATTCTTTTTTATAGCGGCAATTTCCCGGTTAATTTTATTATATTTTGCCAGTTGGGCCGTGGTTTCTTCATTCCGCACCTTGTGCTGGTTGATCTGCCGGTTCAGATTGATGTTGTAATAAACAACCACGACGAAAAGAAAGGCAAACGAAAGCAAAAACACGGAAATCTGTCGCCGGACATTCTCTTTCTTGCGTGCTGCACGAAATGGCAGTAAATTGATTCGTATCATTTATCGCTCACTCTTCTAATAGCCAAGCCCATACAAATGGATGCCTGGGGTGCGATTCTTTCAATGAACGCCGGTTCAAAATAATCCTCGCTCACGTGGATCTGCTCAAAGGGATTGATCGTCTGCACATCTGCCGAGGTTTCGACTGCCAGCAGCTGCCGAAATTCCTTGATCGCCCCCCCACCGCCGCTCAATACGATCTTTTTTATCTGTTCATCCGGGTAAGTGGAATAGAAAAAATCAAGCGCCCGGCGGATTTCCGTGCACCAATCCGCCACAACGGATGAAATGATGTCAGACAGATCTTCCTGGGAAATTTTTTCTATCTGGTTGCCGAATTTGAGTTCTTCGGCTTCTTCAAGAGAACAGTCGGCTATCGAGACGATCTTCTGGTTGATTTGACCGCAGCCGAGAGATACGTCCCGCATGAATACGGATGTATTCCCCTTGAGTATATTCAACGAGGTCTTGCTGGCCCCGATATCGATCAAGGCGACATTTTCATCTTTGGTGTCATAATTGATTTCAAAGATATTTTGGAGGGCAAAGGCATCGACGTCAATAATGCAGGGGTTAAGTCCGGCCATCTGGGTCAGGTTGATGTAGTCGTTGACCATCTCTTTTTTAGCTGCAACCAGAAGCACGCTCATCTGGTTAGGGTTGTGTTCGTTTTCCCCCAATATTTGAAAGTCGAGGTTTACATCGCTGATGTCGAAAGGAATGTACTGTTCAGCTTCAAATTGGATGGACTCCTGCAGCTGGTCCTCTGTCATTGTCTGAACATTTATTTTTTTGACGATGACCGAGTACCCACCAATGGATATGGCGACATTCTGTTCCCGGATGCCATGGGTGTGGTAAAGCTGGCGGATAGATTCGGCTATGGCCTCGGGGTCCTTGATCGAGCCATCTTCAATAAGCCCGGGGGCTATATCGATGGTACCGAATTTTTCCAGCACCTGCCCTCTTTTCGTGTGTCCTATCTCGCCGGCCTTTATCGTCCTGGAGCCGATGTCTAATCCAACGAGATGGTCTTTTTTCCTAAAAACCATGATACTCTCTTAATTACCAAAAATTTTATGCTTGTCTGATAGTTTAAACCCAAGGGCCAGAAGAATTTTTCGCTTTGTCTCCATACGACACGGCATACCCTGTTCGATGCGTGTGATCGTAATGGGTGAGACATTGGCCTCCCGGGCGAGTTCAGACTTGCTCATTAAAAGAGACTCTCTTATTTTTTTTAAGGAATTTTTACTCATACAAGATAAATTCTGCTTAAAAGGTTCTGGATGGATTTACCAAAAATGGCCAACACAATTGCAACGGAACTGAATATATTTTTATTTTTGATCGTATAATTTCTCGAAATGGTTGTGATGTCAAGTAAAATTATATATAAATTATATATAATTTTATTCAGTTACTGTATATTGTGCCTTGTTATTCGAAGTTACTATATATTGTGGAAAAAGAATTGGCCAATCCGGTCAATAAAATAAATCCCTTAAACTTGTGCGGTAACCTGCCGCAACTTGACTTTACGCCCATGCTTACCATATAGGGTATGACATGTTACAATTTTTCGAATATGTTGGAAAACCTTTTGTTCTTCTCATCGAAGCGTTTGGGAAGGTGATCCTTTTATTGGCTTCGACCATTCGTTGGATGGTGAGACCGCCTTATCGTATTCACGAGATATTCAAACAAATGGAATTCGTTGGGGTCAATTCTCTGCCAGTGGTAATCATCACGGGAGCCTTTACCGGAATGGTCCTGGCAATCCAGACGTACTACGGTTTCAAAATGTTCGGAGGTGAAAGCCTGGTGGGTGCAACCGTGGCGCTTTCGATGACCCGGGAGCTGGGACCTGCCATTACGGCCCTGATGGTGACCGGAAGGGTAGGTTCAGCCATGGCAGCCGAAATTGGCACCATGCGGGTAACCGAGCAAATCGATGCGCTATACACCATGTCGGTGAACCCGGTTCAATATCTTATTATGCCCCGCGTCGTCGCAAGTATTATGATGCTGCCCGTGCTGACGATAGTTTCCGACTTCATCGGTATTGTCGGCGGATATTTTGTCGGCGTTAGGTTGCTGAACATTAATTCAGGCATTTTCGTGGCAAGGATTATTGAATTTGTCACTTTGAGTGATATTGTCAACGGTCTCATCAAGTCGGCTGTTTTTGGTTTGATTTTATCCTTAGTCGGCTGCTACAAGGGTTTTGGTACATTCGGAGGTGCCGCGGGTGTCGGGCGGGCAACAACACAGTCTGTGGTTATTTCTTCCGTTTCCATTCTGATCAGCGACTATTTCTTGACGGCGGTAATGTTTTGAAAATTGAATTATTGAATGTTTGCAAGTCTTTCAAGGGGCAGGTTGTACTGGATAACCTCAACCTGACCGTGGAGCCGAACAAGATTACGGTTATTATCGGTAAGAGTGGTGGCGGAAAAAGTGTTTTGCTAAAGCATGTTATCGGGCTTATCAGGCCTGATTCGGGTTCCGTTTTTATCGGGGATGATGAGATTTCGGCACTCAATGATAAAAAACTCAATGAAATTCGAAAAAATTTCGGTATGTTATTTCAGGATGCGGCGTTGTTCGACTCCATGACCGTGGGTGATAATATCGCCTTTCCCATCAGGGAGCATACCCGCTTTTCAAAAGCGGAGATCGATGTCATCGTAAAGGAAAAGCTCCGCCAGGTCGGCTTGAAGAGGGTTACCCAAAAAATGCCCTCAGAGCTGTCAGGCGGCATGCGAAAACGTGTTGGCCTTGCCAGGGCGCTGGCACTCGACCCAAAGATCATTCTGTTCGATGAACCCACGACAGGGCTTGACCCGATCATGTGCGATGCCATTGACCGGCTTATCGTTAAAACCCAGCGGCACACCAATGCAACCTGCCTGGTTATCAGTCATGACATCGATTCCACCTTTAAAATTGCACATAAGGTTGCAATGCTGTATGATGGCAAAATTATTGAATATGGTTCCCCTGATAAAATAAAATGGTCTGAAAATCCGGTCGTTAAGAATTTTATCGAGGGCAAATCGATTTCCGAACACTGACTGGCCGATTATGTCGAAGTTGAGCGTTGAAGCAAAAGTAGGCGTCTTTGTAGTTATCGGGGTTATTCTCCTGGGCTACATGTCCATGAAAGTCGGAAAGCTGAATTTTTCAAACAATAAAGGATATGCCATCGAAGTATTGTTTGATTCAGCTACCGGCCTGGCCAGGGATGTAACCGTAGAAAAGGCGGGTGTGGAGATCGGCCGCGTTCAGGACATTTCACTACGAGACGGTAAAGCGCTGGTCGTCCTGAGAATCAAGCAGGCCATCAAGGTAAAAAAGGATGCCAAGGCAGTCATCAGAACCCGAGGCATTCTGGGAGATAAATATGTTGAAATTATAGCGGGTTCAGCATCAGCACCCGATATTATGGGGGGCGGGCGGCTGACCAGGACAATGCCGGTAACCGATATGGATACCCTCATGAATGTACTGGGTGAAGTGGCCAATGACATCAAGCTTTTGACCACCACCATGTCCAATGTTCTGGGAGGAGAGGAAGGCGAAGCCGCCGTCCGTGCCATTGTCAGCAATTTGAGGGGGATTGTGACCACCCTCAATCAGAGCATTGAAAGAAACAGCTCGGATATCGATCGCATGATTGACAACCTGGCAGGTTTTTCCGATACATTGAGATCCATTGGGGATGACAATCAGGGTGACATCAAAGAGATCATTACCAGTGTGCGCAGGGTGTCCGGTTCCATGGAATCACTTGTGGCCGACCTGGAGGAAATCACCGAAAAAATCAATACGGGACAAGGCAGTATTGGCCGGCTGATCAATGACGACAGTACCATCGACAACCTCAACGAGACCCTGGCCGCGCTGAAGGAAATCGCCCAAAGCATCAGCCAGGGAGAAGGTACGCTGGGCCGGCTTATTGCCGAGGACCAGACCATTGACAGCCTCAACACAACGCTGGCGTCCCTCGATGAAATTACCACAAAGATAAACAGCGGCGAAGGGACCCTCGGCCGACTGGTCAACGAAGACGAGACCGTCGAATCGCTGAACACCACGCTGACCCAACTCAACAACTATCTTGAAAAACAGGATACCTTCCGAACGTACCTGGATTACCGGGGGGAATACCTGTTTAACAGCGAAGCGCTGAAATCTTATGTGTCCCTCCGTATCCAGCCGCGTGAGGATAAGTATTACCTCCTGCAGGTCATCGATGACCCCGAAGGAAAGGAGAGCGTTACCGACACCTACAGGGAGATCAACGGAACCGTCGTCCAAGAGCACGAAGTAAAAGTCGAGCGCGATGTTCTGAAATTTTCCGCCCAGGTGGCCAAGCGGTATTACAACCTTGCCATAAGAGGCGGGCTGCTGGAATCCACCGGCGGGTTCGGGTTTGATTATTATTTCCTGGATGATAAGCTTCTCATGTCTTTGGAAGCCTTTGACTTCAGCCTGGATCGCAACCCGCACCTCAAGGCAAAAATCGACTACACGCCTTTTTCACACCTATATCTCACAACCGGGTATGATAATTTTGTCAACGAAGAATTCCGTTCATTCTTTATCGGGGGCGGCATCAATTTTTCGGATGAAGACGTAAAAACACTGTTTACAAGTATCCCCCTTCCCTACTAAACACACGATGACGCTGATTTTAAAATGACCGACAGGGAAACAACCGACCAGAGCGAGACATCAAACGAAATAGATGAAAAGACAAAACCTTTTCGTCTGTATAAGTTTTTTACGCTGACGAGCTTTGTAATCATTTTTGTGGGGACCATTGTACTCTCTTCTCTCAACATGCACTGGGCCAGAAAAATGCAGTTCAGCAAGAGCGAGGATTATGCCCTTCTGCTGATTTCCAACCTGAACCATCAGATCTTCAGACAGTTCATGCTGCCGATGCGCATCACGGGCGAAAAAATAAAGCTGCGTGAAAAATACCAGTTCGAAAGACTGGACACGATTGTCCGCGGCACGCTGCATGGGTTCAACATCGAAAGCATTAAAATCTACAATCTGAACAACATTATCATCTACAGCTTCGACAAAGAGATCATGGGCATAAAGGATATCGGCGGGCCAGGCTATCAGAACGCCACTATAGGTAACCATACGTCAGAACTCGAACAGAGTGGCAGCTTCTGGCAGATCCTGCTCGGGTTTCCAAAAGAAACCAGGATCACCACTTTTGCCGCCCTGCATGCGGAAGAATCACTGGCTGTCACGACAGGTCCGATCTTTGGTGTCGTCGAAATCGTCCAGGATAGCACGGATGACTACCGCACAATATTCAAGTTCCAGGTAATGGTCGTTCTGACGATCATGCTGGTCATGGGCATCCTTTTTATTGTACTTATTTCTGTGGTGAAGAAGGGTGAGGAAATCATTGAAGGCCGGGCGCGGGAACGACTCAGGCTCATGGACAAACTCAGCCGGGCGGAACATCTGTCTTCAATCGGCGAGATGGTCGCCGGCGTCTCCCATGAAATTCGCAACCCGCTTGGCATTATAAGAAGTTCGGCAGAACTGTTGAAAAAGAAAGTACAATCGTTGGATCCGGCCAATACCATCCCTGATGTGATCATTGAGGAAGGGGCTCGATTGAACAATATCATCACCGATTTTTTAAACTTTGCAAAGCCTCGAAAACCCAGCCTGGCAGAATGCCGGGTTGAAGAAATCCTCCGGAAAAATATAGACTATCTGTCATCGGAAGCTGAAAAAAAGGGCTATACCCTCGATCATTACTTCAGCGAGGATGTGCCTGCGATAATGGCCGACGGGGATATGCTCTACCAGGCCTTTTTAAATATTCTGATCAATGCCATGCAGTCCATGCCCGACGGGGGCAGGATAGAAGTTGACACCGTCGGAAAAGACAACACGGTCACCGTGCACTTCAAGGATAACGGCGGGGGTATTGACGAAGAGATTATCGATAAGGTCTGGGCGCCGTTTTTTACCACCAAGGAGCAGGGAACCGGCCTGGGGCTGGGAATCGTGAAAAATATCATCGAAGCTCATGCCGGCAGGATAAAGATCGTGAACCGTGACGATCAAGGGGTCGACGTAGCGATAACTTTACCGGAGAATCAAGGACTCTGAATATGGAGACGATACTGATTGTTGATGATGAAAAAAACTACCCGCCCATCCTCGCCGCGGTCATGGAGGAAGAGGGGTTTGAAGCGCTGATGGCAAACAGCGGCGAAGAAGCCTTGAATATTCTGAAGCATTCCGATGTCGACCTAGTTCTCACGGACATGAAAATGCCTTCAATGGATGGCATAGCACTTTTGGAAAATGTAAAAATAAAGGACCCTGAGCTTCCCGTCATTATGATGACCGCCCATGGGACCGTTGAAAAAGCGGTTGAAGCAATGCAGAAAGGCGCCTACAGCTATATTATGAAGCCTTTTGACAACGAAAGCCTCATCCTTTATGTAAACAAAGCCATTTCCATGTACCGCGTGATAAAGGAGAACCGCCGTCTGAGGCAGACGGTCAAGTCCCAGTACAGCTTTGGCAATATCATCGGTAAAAGTAAAAAAATGCAGGATGTGTTTGAGATTATCCGCAAGGTAGCACCGGTCAGTGCAACGGTGTTGGTCGAGGGCGAGAGCGGGACCGGAAAAGACCTTGTGGCAAAATCAATTCATTTCAACGGTCCCCGACGGGACTATCCCTTTGTGGCCGTCAATTGTACCGCCCTGGCCAAAACACTGCTTGAAAGCGAGTTGTTCGGTCATGAACGGGGGTCCTTCACCGGAGCTATTTCGTCAAAAAAAGGCCGGTTCGAACTGGCGGACGGGGGAACCCTCTTCCTGGACGAAATCGGGGAGTTGTCCCCTTCGCTTCAGGTGAAGCTGCTGCGTGTTCTTCAGGACAAGACTTTCGAGCGTGTCGGCGGGGTCCGCCAGGTATCCGTCAATTTTCGCCTGATTGCGGCCACCAACAAGCACTTGAAGGAAGAGGTGCGAAAAGGGCGGTTCAGAGAAGATCTTTTTTACCGGCTGAATGTCGTGCACATCGAACTGCCGCCTCTCAGGCAGCGCCCGGAAGATCTCCATCTCCTTGTGGACCATTTTATCGGCAAATATTCAAACGTGAGGAATCAGGACTCCCCTGTAAAAGGTATCGAAAGACAGGTTGAACGCTTATTTTTTGATTACAATTGGCCAGGCAACGTGCGTGAACTGGAAAATGTAATCGAAAGGGCCATGGTGCTCTGCCCTGATGAAATTCTAAACGTGGATGACTTGCCAAAGGACTTCAGGAATTCAATTTTCGAGTTTCAACAGCTGGACGGTATACCGGAAGATGCCGAGCTTTTTAAAACCCTGGTCGACATAGAGAAAAAAATGATATTGAGAGCCTTGAAGATAACCGGTAATGTCCAGAGCGATGCCGCTCAACTGCTGGGCATTGGTAAAAGTGGGTTGAATAAAAAGCTGAAAAAGCATGGTATCGGGGTGAAAGAACAATAGCCCGGTTTCCACTTGGATACCGTCTGATTTCCACCTGGAAACCGATGCGGGCTGTTTTTTCCGGATTCTAACCGGGAAGGGTGTGGTGAGCATTCTTAACGCCTTGAAATAACAACCATTAAAAACCTGTAAAAAAATCAGAGGAAAATGCTCGGTTGGCAGGGAAATTGCTACTCTATTAGACCAGACAACCTAATAATTTTTTCATCTATTCTCCTCCTAATTGGCTGACCGGTATTTTTACCGGTCAGCCGATTTTTTATTATCCCGCAATTTTTTCATTTACTAAATCGTAATAAACAGAATTCTGAAACTCAGAAATCAAACGGTTAAAAGCTTCCCGGCTCTTTGCCGGTTCGCCTATTTCCTCATACAGCCGCCCTATATTAAAAAGGGCCACGTCCTTGGCAACCGGGTTGCTGCTGTCGGTGATTTCTTCAAAATAGGTCAAGGCTGTTTTAAGATCTCGCTTCTGTTCATAGGCGTAGCCCAGGCTGCTCAGGATCAGGTTGCGATACCCCCCGTCAGCTGGGTTATCATCCAGCGCTTTTTCATAAAGAAGGATCGCCGTGTCTGTATTGCCGGCTTCATAACTCAGGTTGGCATAAATCACCCCCGCCATTTTACCGGCATGTTTATTTGAATATTTTTCCAGGATATATTCAAAATCAGGGCCCACCTCAGCAAAGGCCTTGTCCGCATCAGTGTCGTTGCGCCGGGTTTCATATTTCTGCATCGCCTGCCGGAGAAGATCGGATGCAGTATCCTCGGCCCTGTTGGAAAAATAGCGGAAGGCGACCAGTGCGATGACAATGATAAAGAATGCGCACGTGGCGTAAGTGAGTTCCTTGTGATACCGCCGGCCGAACCTGATAAGTTTGCCGGTAAAGGTGATAAACTCATCGGGCTCTTTTAATAGTTGTTTTCGGGTCACGCGCTTTTTTTTTGCCATTATGCCTCCACTGTTTTTTTAATTCTTGCCCAGCCTTCATCCGGGATATTTGCACCGATCACACGACAGACTTCATAACCACAAGCCGATCCGATTGTACCGCATTTATCGAGGGGATAGCCGTTGACGATACCGTAAAGGAAACCCGCCGCCCACAAATCTCCGGCACCGGTTGTATCCACCACCGGCCCCTGGCCCGTTATCGGTTCAATTTTCAATATTTTATCCTGCCTGGCAACGTAGCTGCCCCTTTCTCCGACTTTTAACACAGCGATGCCGGCTCTCCGGGAAAGCGATTCTATGGCCTTATTTTCATCCTTGTGGCCTGTAAAAGCACGGGCTTCATCTTCGTTGGCGACAAGGATGTCCACAAACCGGTCCACGATATCGTCGAGAATTTCCATGGATTCTTCGACAATTGTAAAACTCGCCAGGTCAAGCGAAACCTTCGCCCCGGCGCTTTTTGCATTTTTAAGCACAGAATATATCAATTCTTTGTTGAATAACAGGTACCCTTCGACATGGACAAGTACGACATCTGAAAAATCAGTTCCGGCCACTTCATCCGTCGTAATTTCAGAAGAAGCCCCCAGGAAGGTGAACATGGATCGTTGTGCATCCGGGGTTATTATGGATAGCACCCGTCCCGTAGGTGAGGCCGACCTGAACAGCTTGGGCCGGACACGGTTCTGTACCAGATCTTCTTCAAAAAGAGCCCCCATATCGTCCTTGCCGCACTTTCCGATAAAGCGCGCATTCCCGCCCAGTTTTCCGATGCCGACGGTGGTGTTGCAAGCCGACCCCCCCGGGACAATGACGGGTTTTGCAGAAGTCAGGGCAAGTGCTTTATTGATAAAGGGCTGATCCACAAGTATCATCCCGCCCTTGGCGGCGCCGGTTTTTTCAAGAAAATCATCCGCTTCGTATACGAGGATATCCACCAGGGCGGAACCGATACCCGCAATAACATCTTTTGGGTTCTTTGCCAGCATAATCTTTTTCCGGGCGCGTGTCACCACAACAGGGATTTATGAATCCACCCCTTGTCGCCATCCGCATGCAGGACCTGGCGCCAGTTGCCCTTTTTCCCTATGATTTTAAATGGAATTCCGCTGCCAACCGAAAAAACGACCGGATTATTGGTCCCTGGACCTGACCTGACATTGCACTTTTCCTTGATGGTGATCACCGTAGGGATGTTCTGGACCAGGGATTTGTGCACCCACCCTTTGTCTCCTTCGTAATCGGCAAAACTGTACCAATCGCCAGCTTTACGCTCCACCTGAATCGGATGGTACTTTTCGACCTTCCAGAGAACTTCATAATTCTTGCCGGGGCCTGAGCGTATATTGGCGATGGATGATGAAATGGCCATCCGTTCGGCAAGGGCGACGCCACCAGCCATCAGTGCCCAGAAAACCATAACGGCTGTAAAATATTTTAGTCTAATCATCACTGATATCCGCTGATCTAACCATAATTTTTTCAGCCAGCCCGCGTCCCATGACCAGCCTTTTGTTTTCGACGGCTATCACGAGTTGGCCCTGATTAAGATTCGTGATGATGTCAACTTCATCACCCACTCTCAACCCCATGCTCATCAGGCGCATGCGTGACCCGGCTCCCCCGGTAAAATTTTTAATGATCAGCCGTTCGCCCTGCCTGGCAGCCATCAACGGAATGAAATCCATGCGTTTCTTCAAACATTCAGAGCAGATGCCATAAATTTCCATCTTATGCTGCAGCATGTGAAATCCGTGGGTAGCGGTAACGCTTACCTGGAGATTTTCGATTTGATCGTTCTGAAACTCAATGATTTTTTTACATTTTGTGCAGACCATATGGTCATGGTGCTGCCCGAGGTGCCTGTGCTCATAGCGGAAAACACCATTGTCAAAAACGTGTTGTTGAGCAAATCCATAGCGGCACATGAGCTTCAAGGTGTCGATAACAAATTCCGGCTCCAGGTCCATGCCATTTTTACGAACGAGATCAATGAGTTCAGCTGCGGACAAATGTTTTTCCGTTTGCAGAAAAACCGCCATGATCTTTATCCGCTCTTCAAGATGGGTCACCCCTTCCTGATCAAAAAGCTTTTTCAGCTGATCTTCTTCCTGAACATGGATGTGTTGCATCTGACAAACCCCGATATCAGTTCAATCGAATAAAGTGAGATCTTCAACCATTGGGCCCAGGGATGGTGTACGTTGTACACGACCCGCTGGAGCAACTTCGGGTTTGAGATGTGGCACCGCTTTTGGGTCCGCTGCCGGCGCCCATGGCGAAACTCGTTGAACTGAGGACCCTTTCGAAGTTTTCAGACTCGCATTTCGGGCAACTTAGGGCCATCTCGTCATTGTTGTTCATAACCAGACGTTCAAAAAACGCGTTGCATTTTAAGCATTTGAATTCATAGATCGGCATGTTTTATATCCTTATGTATATTTTTTCTGCGTAAACTAATATTTTTATAATGATAATAGCTGCATTGTCAAGAAATGTTGTTGCCGTGCGAACAGCGCTTCAGGGGTCAAGGTCGGCCGCGTGTGTATGCACAGGGGAAATCGCCTTGTGAGGGTTGACGGGAAGTTTCACCTGGAAAAGGGTACCCTTTTCCGGATCGCTTTCGATGTTGACATGACCATTATGCTTGTGAATGATTTCGTGGCTAATATACAAACCCAAACCTGTGCCATCGCCAACTTCTTTGGTTGTAAAAAATGGTTTGAACATATCTTTTCGGACAACCGGTGCTATGCCGGGACCTGTGTCCAGGCAGGAAAATACGACATGGCGGTGGTGCGGTTCATAATCTGTCGAAAGGATGATCCTGCCCTCAACCGGAGCCGCCGCCTGAATAGCGTTTTTGATAACATTGACAGCAACCTGTCCCAGGCTAGCATAGTTCCCGGGTATCCGGGGAAGGCCGGCATCGAACCGGGTAATGATCTGCGGGCAGGCGGGGTTGAACTGGTTCTTGAGCACACGCACGGCATCCCCAATGACCGCATTGAGATCAACCTTTTCATTATATGTCCGGGTCTGTCGCGAGAGCCCCAGCAGACTGGCAATGATGGTTTTTGCCCTTGTGAGCTCTCTGCCTGCAAAAAGAAGGTCTGCCATGATCTGAGTATCGTTGGAGATGCTGACGTCGGGTTTGTCCAGGTCCTCTATCGTGGACTGAAGGAGGCTGATGGCCGAGGTCAACGGGTTGTTGAGTTCGTGAGCCGTGCCGGCAACGAGCAGCCCGATAGAAGCCAGACTCTCGGAGCGAACAAGCTGTTCCTGGGTTTTCTCTTTCTCGAAAAGTGCCAGCTGCAGGGCTTTTGTTCTTTCGTCCACGCGAAGTTCCAGCGTTTTGTTCAGATCGTTCAGCTGTCGGTAGGATTTTGCGTTTTCCACGGCCAGAGAGGTCTGCGAGGTGAGGGTGGCCAAAAGGTCGATGTCTTCAAGACTGAAAAGTTCACCGCTTTTTTTCTGACCGAAAGAGATGAAACCGTTGAGCCGGCCCTTAAAAACCAGCGGAAGTACAATCTCCGCGGAAATCGTTTCCATGTCCGTAAGCACATTGACAACGGTTGTATCTTTCAACCGTTCCATCAGTTTTGTCTTTATGACCGCTTTTTTATGTTTTTTCATATAGCCGATAAGCGGCGATGAATGGGCCAGGATTGTTTCAGGTGGAGACAGTGCCATGGATAAAACGGCTGAAACCGCGTGGAAGTCAGGACCTGAATCATTTTCCAGGAACAAATGGCAACCGGTCAGCATAACTTGATTCACGGTGGCGTCCGACAGGTGACCGGCAATCCTGTTTACATTCATCGTGGCGGAAATTGTCTGGCTCAGGTTCTTAATGGTCTTCTGATAGTCGTATTTTTTTCTGTAGAACATACGGTCGAGGTATTGCTGTATGCACCTTTTTACCGGACCGAATATCGTGGCCACCACGAGGAAAAATGTCAGGTTGTAGGATAGGGTGCCGCCAAGCCCGTAGTGGCTCAAGGATATGTTTGCAAGGGTGACCACCAGGGAATATATGCATATCAGCAGCGCTGTCAGCATGGAATAAAGAAGGCTCTTTTTAAGAATGACGCCCATGTCGAGCAGGTCATATCTGAAAAGGCCGACCGCAAAAACAGCCAGGGGAATAAAGCTGAAGGTACCTGGTGGATAAACCGGGTATCCCAAAATCGGCAGAACGTTCAATCCATTTAAAATCCCCATCGTACCGAAGCCGGCGCATAGGTATTTCAACCTGTTTTTTTCCACACTGTTTTTTTCACGGCAAACAGCCTTGCCAATCTGAAAAAGGCAGTAAAGCAGAGCAAAAGCGGCACCAGCACCAATAAGCGGATAGAACGGTCCGCCGCGGCCGAAATACCCGAAAGTATGTTGCTGCATTTCTTCGATTAAGAAGACAGTAAATGCAAACGGCATAAGGCTGCAGGCGTAGGCATAGGCGAGCCACAAGACCCATTTATGGGCGCTGATTTTTAGGTAAACACGAAAAAAGTGAATGAACAGCGGAATGGTGAAAACCACGCAGCAGTGGTCCAGGCGGCTGGAAGTAAGGGCAACGGACCTGGCGCCGACATTGAAAATGATGAGGATATCCACATAGAGGAATGTCCCCATGAGGCAGATCAAAAAGAGCAGTTTGTTCGCAAGTGTTTTCAATCCCTTGTGCAAGGTCAATAACCCAAGGGCAATATAGCATAACAGAGTCAGGAACGGGGGTATGGAATAAAGCAACATGATATGATGATGTTTGCATCCAATGCAGGCGGTTGCAAGACGGATTAAATACCCGTAAAAAACGGAGATAAAATAAGTATTACGTGGTTCTGGGCGAGTGGATTCTTTTGCAATGAAAACAAGTGTCGTGCCGGGTCAGGAAGAAATTTCTTCCAGCATTTCCCGGGCATGGTCCAGGGTTTTGGGGGTAATTTTTTCTCCCCCCAGCATCCTGGCAACCTCCTGAACCCGGTCTTGTGCATCCAACCGGTCAATGACTGTTTTCGTTCTGCCGTCGCGCACTTTTTTTGAAATCAGGAAATGGGCGTTCCCGAACTTGGCAATCTGGGGCAGATGGGTAATGCAGATAACCTGGTGGACGCCGGACAAATCTGCCAATTTTTTTCCGACAACTTCGGCAGCCCCGCCCCCAATGCCTGCATCCACTTCGTCGAAAACCACGGTTTCAACAGCATCATTGTGGGCAAGAATCGCCTTTAGTGCCAGTACTACCCGTGATAGCTCACCACCGGAAGCGATATCCGACAGCGGTTTAAGGGCTTCTCCGACATTGGGAGCCATCATGTAGGCGGCACGTTCTAAACCGGTTTCAGAGATGACATGACGCCCGGCCTGCAAATGTTCATCGAGATCTTTACCTGCCTCTGTGACCGTCAGTCTGATCCTGAATTTGGTATTCGGCATCTTGAGGGTAGCAAGTTCTTTTTCGACCTTTTGAGCGACGGCTTTGGCTGCCTTATCTCTTTCTTTGGAAAGCTGCCGGCACAGTTGAGCTGTTTGGGCGTGTGCTTTTTTCAACGCGGTTTCAGTCGCTTTAATTTTTTCGGATAGATTTTCGACAACGGAGAGTTCCTGTTGGATAACATCGGCTTGATGCAGCACCATTTCAAGGGTATTGCCGTATTTTCTTTTTAAGGTATTCAGGAGATCCTGGCGATCCTCTATTTCCGACAGTCGTTTTTCATCTGTCTGGATTCGAGGCAGATAGGTTCGTAACTCCTGGACGATGTCCTCTATCCGGAAGGTGATTTCGGCCACGCTGTCGGCAGGTACGGACAACAGGGGGTCTAGCCGAGAGACGTTTTCCAACTCTTTTTTTACACCGGCAAGCTGTTCGACAACAGCCCCGTTGGCGCTGTACAGTGTCCCCAGGCACTCGTAAACCGACTGGTATAGCTTTTCGGCATGTTTCAAGCGCGAGGCCTCTTGTTCCAGCTCGGCATCCTCACCGGGGTGAATTCGGGCAGCCTGGATCTCCTTTAACTGAAAATCCAGCAAATCGATCTGGTCGGCCTGGTTTTTTTGCATGCGGGTAAGCGTTTTCAATTCATTGAGCAGCGGTATGAGCCGGTGATAGGCATCGTACACTTTGTGCCGGTGGGGCATAAGCCCACCAAACTGGTCGAGGGTCAAAAGCTGCCGGTCTTCCTTCAGAAGTCCCTGGTGGGCATGCTGTCCGGAGATGCTGGCCATGTGCCGGGTAATCGCTTTCAACGCCTGCATGGTGGCCAGGCGCCCGTTTATATAAATGCGATGACGGTCATTCCTGGATATGATCCTGCGGATGAGCAGGCCCTCTTCGATATCGAGCCCCTGGCCAAGCATGGCTACAGCCGCCGAGCTGGCAGGCAGTATATGAAAAAAGGCCTCCAGTTCAGCTGTCTCAGCCCCTGTTCGAATCAGGTTTGCGGATGCGCGGCTGCCGAGGAGAAGGTTGACGGCGTTGATGATAATGGATTTACCGGCCCCGGTCTCACCGCTCAAAATGGTCAGCCCCTCGGAAAAATGAATACGCAGATCGTCGATAATGGCAAAATTTTTAATGAAAAGTTCCCGCAGCATAGGAGGCTTTATCGTATAATGTCAGATCGCTAAAAAAAGATTCTTCTCAAATAATCAATATCTAACGCCCAATGATCAAGTTCGGCAGGGCTGAAGCCCTGGACTACTTTAAAGATGAACGTCTAACATCGAACATCCAACGCTGAACATCGAATATGGTATTCTACCTTTT
>Ga0164313_10000950_pt1 | contig 24767 bp, 16 predicted proteins | sample GuaBasSedimGuay4_FD_113735 | JGI IMG/M metagenome (GOLD analysis project Ga0164313, IMG submission 113735) | Subseafloor sediment microbial communities from Guaymas Basin, Gulf of California, Mexico - Guay4, Core 4569-4, 0-3 cm | ecosystem: Environmental > Aquatic > Marine > Hydrothermal vents... | reverse complement strand
TTTTATACAGCGGCTGTCAGCCAGATTGCCAACCACGACGACCGGACCATCGGCCGACCTCATTGACTCGTCCTCCGGATCTTCGCGTATCTCCGAACGGACACTCAGATTCTGCAACGCAAGATGGATGCGGTTCGCAGCCTTTCGTCCGTGCAAAGAATTCGGCGCGGCAATCAGCACCGGTGCGTCGTTCTCAAGTGAGGTCTGGGTTTTGAGTACGCGTGGTTGTTTGATCATTATCTCACTTCTTTCAGGATCAACTGCTCCTGCTGGACGCACAGGAGTCCGGGGTTGTTCGGGTGTGCATACCATCCCAGCGGATTTCCTTCCAGACGGAATCGTTCCGTCGGTCGATCTCCTCGGGTGAGGTGCAGCTCGTCCGGACTCCAGAGCACCAGGCCGCCGGTTGGCACCGCGTGCATATCCTGCAGAGATCGAGCGAGATGGGTTGCAGACACGCGTTTTCCGGCACCGTCGAAACCGACCAGCCATCCGAACTGCTCCGCCACGTAGCAGCGCGCCGCCGCCGCCGATTCGCCCGGGATCACCGCCAGGGCCACAGGCGCTCCACCCAGCGTTGCATCCCAAAGGGGGTCACCGGTGGCCTCATCGTAGGCGGTGATCTGATTAACCGCGCCATGTCGCAGCACAATCATCCGGTCGGGCATGCCATGGACCAGGGGTCCAACCTGGAAGTCGACAACCCCGCATGTGTCCCATCCATCCGTCGACCGTCCCATGGGATCCACGCTCCTTTCGTAGCAGACCTTTTCCCGGGCCTGAGGAGGCGGAGTCCACGCCCGAACGGTCGAGCCGCAGGTGAGCTTGGAATGCCCCACAAGAAACCGCAGCTTCCCGGAGCTCGCGGACAGGTGAGCCCGGATCCGGTCCGGCAATCCGTAGCGACTCACGACATCCTCCATCATGGCCCCTGTTTTCGCATCGAGGAAGACCAGATTCGTGCTCCCGGTTCCAGCCGTCACCAGATCCTGACCGCTCGCGGGATCATGCCCCGCGGCAAGCGCGGCGATGACGGGCGTCTCAAGAAACCACCATGGCCAGAACGAGCGTTCCGGGCGGAACTGACACGCGTGAAGCCATTGCCTGGACCCACCATTGTCCAGGCGACTGACCTGCCCGGAACGAGTGCCGACGATCAGATCGCCCTCGAAGAAGGTCAGCGCGGTGACGGCTGTGTCGCACCGCGTGGTCCACTTCGCGTTTCCATCTGCGTCGAGGACGAGCACGTCTCCCTGTTCCAGTCCGAACGCCACGGCAGATCCGTCCGCCGCCTGGGTCCAGGCCGACACCCGGGCCGGTAGTTTGAAGGACCAGCGCGTTGTCAGGAGACCGCCCCCATCGCCACCGGGTGACAATAGATCGACCGGCTCTCCTTCTGTATGACGGCCGTTCGTCCGGCCTGCCGGTGGGGTGATCCCGATTTCAAGTTCTCCGTTCCCCGGTCCTCTGCGGAAGCCGAGCGTCTCGTCCGGACCCTCGACGATCCAGCCTCCGTCGTGACTGTCCAGCTGATAACACGGGCCACTTGTCCCTCTGACGGCATGGAGCAGGGTTGCCACCTCCACTTCACCGTTCCGGCTGCTGCGGTCCATTGTGGCGTGCAGCAGCACTTCATTGGAAGGCGGGGTCCCTGGAGGCGAACCCAAAGCCGGATAGGTGTTGGTCTCGGCTGTGAGATTCAGCCCTTCGCTGACCTGGAGGTGGAACTCTTCGTCCATCCCGGAGTCGAACCCCAGGGTCGCCAACCGGCCATCGAGATTCTCCACTTGTCCGGCGCAACGCCAGTTGACCCCAAGGGTGAAAATTCCCTCGTCGTCCACCACGACTCGATCGATGACCAGAACGTAGGCAGACGGTTTCCAGTAAAGGAAACGGACCCAGTGGCAAAGACCGGGTGTATCCATTCGATACGAGAACAGATGCCCGCCTTGGGTCTCACCCTTGGCGAGCTGCTCCGCCCCTTCGAGCATACCGGCACCCAACCCGCCGGCATTGACACTGACGGTCGAATGTCGCCAGGGACTGGCACTGCCCGGATAAAGGGAAACGGAATCGGAGGTGATCAATCGTTGGCCGAAACGTTCATAGGCGGCGAGCGATCCCACGTTGGGCAGGCTCTTGCCACCACCACGGACGCCGATGATCATGAGATAGTCGTCGTCGACCTTCCAACCGCCGCGAGCCACCGCACGATCGAAGCCCCTGCCCGGTCCGATCGACGGCGCTTTCCACCGCCTCAACCGTTCGTTCATGGGGGTGGTGATCAGCCCGACCGTGTCCGGTTCGCAAGCTTCGACATCTCCGGCGAATGCCTGGCCGGCCGAGAACTGCATGACGCGATCCATGCCCCGATTCACCTGGCGCTCCCGCAGATCGGACACGAACAGATAGCGCCCGTCGTTGAGCAGGTAGGCCAGCTTGCGCATCAGATTGTATGGGTAGCGACTCTCATCGGTTTGAGGCCCGAGCACCAATTGGCCGGTGTTCGTACACAAGCCCATCACCCGCTCGGCCCACTGCTGGATGTGGGGGTCGCCGGCGATCCGGTCAGGACAACTCAAGAGCATCCATTCGAGATAAACCTCGAGGTAACTGGCGTATCCTTCGGTGAGTCCGGTATAGGGTACGTCGGTCCCTGCTTGAGCCTCAAAATAGGCGTCGGCCACCGATCGTTTTTCCAGCCAACCGGACTCGCCGGTCTGCCGCCAGAGCCAGTCCGCGCCAACCCACAGGTTCAATGCGTCACAGGCCAGATGGCGATTGAAAATCTCCGACCCGATGGACGCCTCGCGTAATTCATCGATGTTCGCAACGCCGCTTTCCTCCAGCAGGTAGAGACGGATCGCACGGTTGATCTCCCCACGGTCGTCATCATCAAAAACCGGGAGGTTTCCCAGCAGGGACCATAGCTGGAACATCCTCAACGACTTGTAGTGATAGAGTTTATGAATCGCGCCGGACCTTGCCTCCGCCAGCAGGGTCCGGCGGTAACGTTGAAAATCCTCCGGGCGCCCTGAATACAGGGTGCGGAGTCCCAGCTGAGACGAACGCGACAGGTGGAAATTGTCGGCGTGCGGTCCGTACATGCCCAGGCGCAGCAGGTGATTGCGCACGGACCCGCCCCCGAAACCGGACTCATATGGCTTGTCGGGCAGGGCACTCTCAGGTTCCAGAATCTGGCTCGAAGCTGTGCCCAGAAAATCCATACGGTCTTCGGGAAGTGGCAGGTGGTCATCCCCGAGCTGCACCTCGAACTGCCAGGGGATTCGCCCGTTGGCCCCCGTTTCGAGTTGCTTGATGAGTCGCCCGGCAGCAACGCCGACTCCCTGAGGATCACTTCCACCAAGCAGCAATACATGATCCCCCTGCCTGAAGGGCGACGCAATCGATTGAACCACCCAGCCCCCGATCCCGGGGTACCAGCGATCGACCAGGGTGTTCCAACGGGTGTAGAGCGCTTCGATAAAGGGGTTGTCCGCGAGGCATCCCAGCGCGATGGCGTGCCGCGTCGGCAGCTTCTGAAGCGCCCGATCACCGGCCATGACGGCAAGCTCAACCTCGTAGCGCGCACGGACCATCTGCACGATCCGTCTGGCTTCATGGTCGAGCGAACCGTCCGCAGGTACGATCACGGTGGCGCCCGGTAGACCCTCCCGGGCGATTTCCAAAACCGGTGCCGAATTTCCCGCCGCCACTGATTGCATATGCTCCGCCCGGGTTTCTCTCATATCGGGTCAGAGTCGGCTTGCGTCTGACGGTTCCAGAGCTTTTCGCAATGCCGCCCGCGCCAGCAATCTCGTCGAGTCCAGGGTTGGCAACGGGCAATCATCCGGCCGGACGATCAGAGGTATTTCAGTGCAACCAAGAACAACCCCATCGCATCCCTTGTCCTTCAATTCCCGGATGACTTGATTGAAGTAGATTCGGGACTCCTCCCTGATGATGCCATAGACCAGTTCATTGAAAATAATGTCATCGATTTTCTCCCTCTGGCTTTCAGTCGGAATCTTGCACGAGATACCGGATCTCTCCAGGGTCTCAGGGTATACGGGACCGGTCATCAGGTATTTCGTTCCGGTGATGGCCAGACATGAAAGACCCGATTCCCGTGCCTGAAGAGCAACCGCATCAGCGATGTGAATCCAGGGAATCGGAGACTCTTTGATCACCATGCCGGATGCCTGGTGGATCGTATTGTCGGGTGAAATGGCAAAATCGGCACCGCATTTCATGAGCTTCCGGGTCGATGACAGCATCAGGTCCGCGACCTGTCTCCAGTCTCCCGATCGAATCCCAATCATGTATTCACCAAGTGGGTGGGTGTGCATGGTCACTTCCGGATGCATGTGCTCCCCCATCAATTCTTTTGCCTCGGAGCAGATGGTCCGATAGCATAGAGCGGCTCCTTCAGCGCTGCAGGCGACGATTCCTATGTGTTTACTCATCACGAATGAATGCTCTTGTGCAGTGAGTTATTAATTTCTGATATATATTAGTGGAGGGTAGTGCTTCTGCGCGACCGTAGATGGGGGTTATGGGCTGTGCGGCTGCCCTGGAGGACAGCCCTCCACGATGCAAGAGAATGGTCGTGCTTCCGTCTACGCATAGGCTACGCCGGGACATGCCTGCGCGATCTCCGTAGCTCGATAGAGCGACGGATAGACGCGACTGCGAATCCTGAACAGACGTTGATCCTGCCCTTGGATGACTGTTCATTTTCATCTGACTCACTGCTCCAGTTCGCAGGATTTGCCGCGTCACCATCCGTCCGAATCGCGTTATCGCTCCATCAATCGTCCGTAGGTATCGGGCCTTCGATCAGCGAGGTACATTTCGCGGTAGTCGTCCTCCATTGAACCGCTGAACCACGGTCGATCGAGTGGTTCGTCCAGGTCTATGCTGCCAATCGCCAGGCCCGGTTGAAATCCCGCACTGAAACGCCACTCTCCACGCGGGCCGATAAGACCACTGCGAGAAAGGGCTCGGTTTGAGACCCACGGTTGACCGGGTTCGGGGCCAAGAGAAATCGAGGCCAGAAATACCCCGTTGTGAACCGCGGTGGCCCGCAGCAGGGCCATGATGTAATCGTCGCCCCACAGTCCCGCATAGTGGGTCGGCCAGAAGATGATCTCGGCGCCGTTGAGGGCAAGACAGCGCGCCGACTCCGGGAAATGCATATCGTGGCAGATCATGATGCCGATCCTGCCGAAATCCAAGTCGAAGACCGGCCATGAATCACCGCCGATCTTGCCGGAATCCCTTTCCCCCTTCGTGAGATGCACCTTCTCGTAGATGCCGACCGTATTTCCCTTGCGGTCCAGCACAACGGAGACGTTCTGGAATTTGCCCTGGTGATGACCGACCGTCGGCATGATGAGATAAAGACCGTGCTTGGCCGCCTGTCCGGCCGCCCATTTCATGTCGGGTCCGTCCAATACGTCCTCGTACGCATTCCGGTTTTCCAACGTTGGTTCGATGCCGTGGCCAAGTGCGTTTTCGCAGAAGCAGATGATGTCGGCCTTCTCTTCGCCTGCCTGGGCGATAAGTGGCTCCATCTGGCGATGATGGTGTTTCCGAATTCCTTCAGGCGGGGCATTTTCCGGCCATCCGTTGGGTTCTTGCCCCAGAGCAATCCTTACAATTCGGCTCATTCCAGTTTCTTTTCCAAAAAGGGTGCTGCCGCTCCGTGTCCTCCCTGGAGGCGGCATCCACTTGATGATGGGGGTGATTCCCGATGTCAACTGGTTGACATCAACTTTCGCCGGTTTACGGGTCGGCTTGTTCGACCACCAACCGAAGGAACCTGGGAAACGCCGGTTCGAAAGGCCAGTCCAGTTCGACTTCGACCCTCTCGGTCGCTTCATCGATGGGAGTCACGGTGGTCTGAGTGACGGACAGGGGAACCCATTCCTCGAGCCCATTCGATCCTTCCACCGTATGGGTCACGTCTGTCCTCTCCTGAGTGCGGGCGTAGGAAAACGACACCTTGGAAGCGATGGACCCGGTGAGTCTCAACTCGGGTGGAGGGCTGGACCTGGTCGGGTTCAATCCGAAGAAGTATTCGATCAGGTTGCCCAGGCCGTCCAGGTCGGGATCGGCGGTTTCTCCTGAAATCGCGGGATCATCCCTTTGCTCAAAGGTAAAGAACCGATTCGACCAGCTCGCCAGGACATCATCGATTTCGGAAGACGTGAGCACTTGGAAACCGACTTCGAAAGAGGGGTCTGCAGTCCCACTGTAGGTGACATCGATCCGGTAGTCGCCGGTATCCTGTTGCGAGACCTTTGGGATGTGGATGGACGTTCTTGTCTTCCCGGGGAGGTTCTCCTCGTCTTTGACCCATTGGATCCCAGCTCCGGCCGGTTGACTCAATACCACGATGAGCTCCACCATCTGTCCGACAGCTAGGATGGTCGAACCCGGATCGGCAGCGTTGAACGGTGGGATGACCCGTGTCCCGAGGGACTTTGGATTGAAGGTATTGAATGAAGTCGGCTCAATATCAGGTGGTCCGTCCGGCACTTGCCCGCCCAGGGGTCCACCGGTAAGGGCCAGACCTGCCCAAAGGCTCATTTTCAGGAGACGCCGGGTGGCGGTTGTGATCCGATTGATGGGGTGGAATCTGTCGTCGTTCATGATGGATGCGGCTGTGAAGGGCAGGGCATTTATCCGGGTCCGGTTCGTTCCGGCCAGGGGGATGGGGATCTCTGTTTCAAGGCGCCCTCACGGTAAATAGACCAATGTCTCAGGGAAGAAGTCCTGCCATGAAAACCAGAAGGATCCCACGCCGTTGTTGAGCGGTTCGCCCGTCGCCGCAACGGTGACCGTCACCGAACGGGCCTGGGCGTTCAGGACCAGGTTCAGTGCAACACCATTGACCGTATCCCGGGTTGACTGACCGTTGACCAGACGGGCCAGCGGGTACGCTTTGGCGACGTCGCCAACCGTGATTCCCCAGACCCATTCCTTTTCGGGCAGGTCTTTCCGGACGGGATTTTTCGTTCGGAAGAGGGGCAGGGGGCTGTCGAAATAGGCGGCATAGGGATCGATGTCATAGCGGCGGCTGAATCCGGTGTTTGTCGACAGCAGCTTCCCATCCGGATACTTCTGTTTCCAGTCCTTCCAGGTCATCTGTTCGCTGAGTCGCCATTTCAAGCGGGTCTTCTGCATCGTGTTCGAGACCGACTGCAGCATGAACTGCGACCACAGGCTCTCGGTTCCACGGTCGTACATGAGCACGTTGTTTTGAAACAGCATTCCGGATACACCGAAGTTGCGGACGATGCCGTTTACCCGGGCATCGAAGACGATGGCCGTGCCACAGAGCGGGCAATAGGTTACCGCAAAGTAATCGTCTCCGATGTGGTCATTGACGATTTCGTGCCAGTTCAGGATGCGGAATGGATAACCCCTCGTTTCGTCTCCCGAGGTGACACTGATCAGGATGTCCCTGCTTTCCATATAGTTCACCTGGTTGATGGAGAGGAATTTCGGGTTGCTGATCGACGGTATGCCATCTTTTGGCGGGCCTCCGGAGATGAGTCCATTGGGAGGGATGGTGACATTCCTCAGATTGAATCCCTCAATGGACGGATCAAAGGAGCTGCTGTTCAGGAATTCGATTGTCTGGTCCGTCACGGAATCCTGGAAGATGCGTGGGTCGGCGGTTGAGGTGTCGTAGCGCAGCCAGCTGTTTCTATCGAACGAGAAAAGGTTCGGATACCTTCTCTGGTCGAACCAGATCCACCCCAGGGTGGCGTCAAATATGAATTGGCCTGTATTCAGATTGCCTTCTCCCAGGTACATCCATCCGTGTGATTCGTGGAAAATCCAGGGTAGTTTTTCGATATTGAAGGACCCAAACCACGGGATCCATCGCCAGTCGCCCCCAAGGTCCGCTGCTTCCTCTATCGGGTCGGCCGGCGGTTCGGCGGCGGCGGCCGAATTGATGATATCCTTCAGGAAATCAGCCCCGGGATAACTGGGCGCATTGTGCATGACCTCCCACTGCTCGTGACTGGGCGAATTGTCGACGCCGTTGATGATCACGAAAAGTGGAATCCCGTTGACCTGATTGTACAGGTTCCAGACCGCGGCTTCCGGATCGTCAACCACCAGATCCAGTTCGGTGGTCGAAATAAACGCGTCCGTCTTGTCGGGGTTCCCGTTCTCGATATTGACCGAAAGAACCTGGACTGGAACTCCGTTTGTGTTTCCATCCTGGTTTTCATAAAATCGCTGGATTTTCTGCTCGATATCGGGAGAGGAAAATGCACAGGGCGCACACCAGTAGGCAAAGAAGTCCAGGACGATGATCTGTCCCTCGAAATCACTCAACGAAACGGTCGCGCCGGTTCGTCGGTCCTTCAGTGAGAAATTTCCGGAAATGGACCCCTCGGAGAAAGGTTGCCCATTCAGTTGAATGCCGGGCAGCGCCCAGATCAGCAATCCGAGACAACAGACGGCAATCTTGCTCAGGGGTCTCGTTTCAGGTTTTTTGCAGGAGTTCATGGCGTATGTTTCCGCGTTCAGAAAATGTGGTTGAAGGAGGCTGCTGCCGAGAGCCAGTCGCGGTCCCGGTAGAGGTTTCCGAATGGGCGGATCGGTGAGGCTATCTCGTCATACTCGGTGCGGTAGGACCCGAGAGAGAGGCTCCATGAGGTGACTCCGCGCTGGTGTCGCAGACTTACACCCAGATGAGTGGTCTCCAGGGCGGGTGGGCCACTGGAGATGAGAATCGAAGTTTCGATCTGTCCATTGTCCTGATATCTTCTGCCCGTGAATCCGAGAAACCACCTTTGGTCCCAGTCGTATTCCACGGTCACACCTCCGGAATAGGACGTGAAATCGGTCTCGTCTTCCGCTTCCACTGCCTCGTAGGTGATGGCTCCCTCAAAACGCATCACCCAGTTCTCGGCGAGTGCAAGATTCAGGTTTCCGTTGTAGCGGTAACGCAATTCCCGGTCTGTCGTTTGAGTTAGCTGAACCTGATTGCGCACCCGGGCTCTCTTCGAAATGACACTCTCCTGTTCGAAGAGCAATGATCCTGTATAGAGTCTGTCGTTTCCCCGCTCGAGTGGTTGAAAAAGAGGCCGATCGTACCCCGGAGACACGTCATCCTGCTGGAAAATCGCCGCGACGCCAAGGACGCCGACGGCGGATCTCGAATCCCACTTGAATCCCGCCGAGAGATTGAACCCCCACGGTTCGGCTTCGATGTATCCGTCCAGACCGGAGAACTGTTGCCGATAATACTCGTTCAGCCACAGGCTGCTATGGTCGGTAAATCCATAGTAACCACCGCCTGAAATCCGGTATTCAAGGAAGGGCGTCCTGATAAAACGCTTGGTGAGCTGGATCGATGCGTTCGGTTCCTCAAGGCGGGTCGCCTCGCCGATCACATCCGCTTCAGGAACCGGTTCATAATCAATATGGATTCGTCCGTAGGATAACCACAACTCCCAGTATCCGGACTCCTGGACTTGGCGGCGCAGGGCATCCGAGTTGAAAAGGAAGATATCGGACGACGACAGGCTCTCGAAACTGGCGGTGTATTCGATTCCCTTCTCAACCGGCGGGGGTACATCGTTTTCGGTTATGTAGTTCAGATCATCCTCGGCTTCTCCGGATGCGGTTTCCAAGGGGGACTCACCGGTCTCGGTGACCTGTTGGACGGGTCCGGGGGCTGATGCCCGAGTCAAATCGGAGGTGACTGGGAATGCGGACTCGGGCTTCGCGGTTGCCGACCGTTTCACAGGTTCACCCGACGGATCAGTTTCCTGTTCATCCCGGTCGCCTGGCAGGATCTCCGCGGTCAAGACCGGCATCCTCAAGATTCTGTTGTCGAGGTGTTCCGGAGCTGGTTCGGAGAGTTCGATCGAGTCGACTGCTGAACGGATCACCTCGCTACCGGGGTATCCGGTGAAACGAAACACAGATTCCCATCGGATGCCGGAGGCTCCCTGGCTACCCTTCAGTATTACGATGTAGGGCAGGGCCGTGCCGCCCAGTTGCGCAAGGACTTTCCCTCCGGAATCATCGAGGACTGAGCGGATTCCGGCTTTTTGAATGAAGGCCTCGGTTTTGTCCGGACGACTTCCCTCGACATTGATCGAAACGACTTCAACCGGCAGTCCGTGGGCATTGCCGTATCGTGTTTCGTAGAACCGGTTGATCGAGATCTCCAGGTCGCGTGACGCCTGCAGGCAGGGACCGCACCAGAAGGCAAAGAAGTCGAGAACCAGTATCCCTTCTTCCTGCTCGGACAGGTCATAGATCATGGCATCCGACCATTGCGGAAGGGAGAATGGCTCGAGGGTGCGCCGGGTTTCGAGCCCGGGTGTGTCGGCACCCGACACCGGGCCCGCGAAAGCCAGGGCGCAGGCGGCGCCGATGATCAGATAGGTCTTGGGTTCTGTGATGATTTTCGATGCTCCCTGAGAGGCTGTCTTCAAAGTGCTGAAGCGTGTCGCAGAGATTGATTTGGGTTGTTGGGCAAGGCAGGCATGAGGCGCCCAGGCCGGTAGGCCTTGGTCCTCGTGTCCAACGCCGGCCACGACCCAAAGCAACTCTGCCCGTAGGGTTTGGACGGGAACGACCCCGGCGCGGCGTTCCATTCGAAAGAGATGGCCCTATGGGGATACCCCATTTCGAATGTGCCTTGCGGCGAGGCCTTCCCTGTCCAAACGACACATTTCATCACTTTTAAGGCAGCCTCTAAGTTGTTATTTACAGGATGTGCATCCACTGGCCTGTCCTCCACCGGAACCAGCGGTTCCGGGTTCGAGCCGTGAGTGAAAATCCATCGAATAATCGAAGACCGAGGAATCGGAGAAGGTCATATTCGCTTTTGAGACCAACCTCTGTTCCGCCACATTGACTGTTGAGCAGCCACCGCATCCAGCGGCCATCGCCAGAACGACCAAGCCAGTCGGAACAGGGTGGGTTGGCGGGCTCAGAATGCGTTTTCGAATCATTGGATTGCGGGTGATGAGAAGCCGGATGCCACCAATCTGCGCTGGTAGGATTAAGATTGGCCACCGCGTGAATTATTCCCGCTTTTTGGGGAAAATGGACCGACTTCCAGACCTTAGGGGCATCTGGCGGGAACAAACTACGGTTCGAAACCATCTTAGGAAGTCGGCTTTGCAACCTTTTTGCCCGCCGTCCAATCAGAGAAATGGAGTGAGCGCCTGAAAGGGTGCTTTCATCACATCACTGTGGAAACAAACCGTAGCTACGTTGCATGCTACGGTTTGTTTTGCACTGTATTCGGGAAAGGGTGGGACGGACCCGTCGAGTGCAGACAGGTCGGACATAGCTCAACCAATGTCCGGCCCGTCCGGCCCTCCTTCACATAAAGCTTCAGGCTTCGCGCGCTAGGCCCGGACGTGCCGGCGGGTAGACCGGTCACGCTCTATCAAAGAGTACAGGGCCATGGGCGGCGCCCAACCGGGTAGCTCTTCGAGGGCGCACACAAAGCAGGTCCCTACACGGAGCCAGTTCTTTCTGTAGCCGGGGCGTGCCTTGCGTGCGCCCTTGGATCTGTATGGAAACGTCGGCCCGGTCACCGGAGAGAACCTCACGGTGTCCTTCAACCAGAGCTTGCTTCAGGACACAGTTGCTACGTTTCAATCAGCTCGTCCATCGAGAGCCCCGTCCTGCACCCCCCGTCAGAACAGGCGATCAGGTGCTCTACGACTCCTTGGTCAGCAGGTAGTCGAGCACGTCCGAGGACCGATAGGATGACCGGTCGGGTCCCAGGATCCGGGTGATGCCCGAAAGGTCATCTCCGCACGTGACGAGAGGCCGTTCAAGGGTCTTGTCGCGGCGGACCTGAGGCAGACCGATATTGGCCATCAACCCGTTGCAGAGACATTTACGGCCAACCGTGTCTTCGAGTTTTCCTCCGTGGCGCACGTAGGTTTCCTGGTTTTCCGCAGAACAGCGCCAGGCAGGGGTGCCATCGGCGCGAAGATAGGCCTCGCGCAGATATCCGAGGTCGCAATTGCGGCTTCGCTCTTCATACACGTCCGCTTCCGAGAGACTGTCCGCAATCGAGAGAACCTTGAACGGGAAGCCGGTCGGAGACGCGATCGGATCCGTGAAGACGGACTGCGTGCCACGGCGGCAGTCGGCGATGGCCTCACGCTTGATCTCCTCGGCCAAGCCGGACTCTTCGCAGAACGCAAACAGGGTTCCCACCTGAATTCCGGTCGCGCCGGCGGAGCAGGCTTCCTGGAGGCGTGCCGGGCTGGAATACGATCCGGCCAGAAAGAAGGGGAGCCCCAGGGCCTTGATGGCCGGAAGATCGATCGCATCGCGGTCCCCATAGAGGGGCTCGCCCTCAGGACTGAGGACCGTTTTCCCGCGGGGCGGGGCGTTATGGCCGCCGGCCAAAGGTCCTTCGACAATCAAACCATCCACCGGTCCTTTGCATTTCTTTACCAGGAGACCAGCCAGAGTGGCCGACGAGACGATGGGGAAAAAATAGGGGCGCGGTGGAGCAGGAAATGGGGTGTCGAAGGGGCTGGTCGGGTCGAACGAGCTTTCGTAGGACTGTCCACGTGGGGCATCCCGGACATATAGCTTGAGTTGGGCGGGCTCGTTATGTGAGAAGGCCTCAAGGACCTCTGGAATCTCGAGGGGGATGCCGGCACCCACCAGGACAATGTTGATACCTGCCAGCATGGCTCCGTAGAGCGTGGGTAGAAGGGGGGCTTGAATCTTTTGGAGGAAGTTGATCCCGACCACTCCGTCATGCCCCTCCTTGGCCAGAAAGACCTCTGCAAAACCCGAGGCGACCATCAATTGCTCGAGGAAACGATTTGACTTGTGACCCACCATCGGCTTGCGGGCAAACGGCTGATCCGATGGTTTCCCACCGTCGATGAAGTAACGCTCGATAATGCGCCGCGCTACACTCTGATCCGGGAATGCCTTGAGTGCGCGTTGCATGTGCCCCCCGGGGTCTCCCAACTGGAGCCTCCGGGTAAGAATAAGGTCCAGCGCTACCCCGGATACCACGCCGATCTGCCCTTGCGACGAAACCGAACGGGCAAGCCGCCAGTCGGAGACACCTGCACCCATTCCGCCTTGGATGATCTGAGGAAATTTCATTGTTGAATTGGGATCCCCGCATTTGATTTCTTGGGAATCAATGCGAAAAACCTGATTGCTGATAGTTCGCCAATGGCTCGGGGCGCAACGAAATTGCGCCCCGATAACAAAGGATGGGCAGTGATTGCCAAGGAATGCCGGTTTGGATCTGTCGGGAATTTCTGCCGTCAGTCGCCATGGGCGTCCGGTCTCTCCCGTCGGCGCAGGGACAAAATGGAGGCACGCATGGACACGTCGCTCCGACCGGAACCACATTCGTATGACTGACCTGGTCAGCCGCAACGTTGCGGAACCAGATTTCCGAGGCGCCTTGGCGATGGAGACCAGAAAGAATTCGCCCTGCTTTGGAGGCAGCGCTCAAAGAATGATCCCGGTCCGATTGTCAGGCACCCCCAAAAGGGATCATCCCTTCTTGGCGCGCTTTTCTGCGCGCTTTTCTTTGACCGTTTTTTGTGGAGCCTTTTTTTTCTCTTTTTTTGCGTCTCTTGATTTACCCATAGGTGATTTCCTGTTTTTCCCTCATCATTTCGGGATATCTTGAACCAGGTTAGCAGGATGCATACCGAGAATCAAGAAGATGCGCGGGATTGTAACGGACGGCCTTGGGAACGCTCTTACACCAGATCACAGGCCTCGGCCGGCATCCAGTGGGCGTCCCTGCCATCCCACTTGACGTTGCAGCCGATCGGATTGGTGACGGGCTCGCGGAGCGATCGTCCCGCGAAATGGTCTTCAAGTGCGTTGGCGAGATCATTGGTTTTCATCCGCGAGGTATTGCGTGGGTTGTCGACTTCGCGTCCCGTGTAGATCAAACAGCGCTGCTCATCGAACACGTAGAAATGTGGTGTGCGCAGCGCCCCGTAGGCCCGTGCCACGTCCTGGGTCTCATCGTGCAGGTAGATCCAGGGGAAACTGTGCCGGCTCATGCGCTCGACCATGTGTGGAAATGAATCTTCATCGTAGGTATTTGCGCTGTTCGAGTTGATGCCGACAAAAACGACGCCCTGCGATGCGAACCGATCGGCGGTCTGGCGGGTGACTTCGTCCGATTCGGTCACATACGGGCAGTGATTGCAGGTGAAGAAAACCACGAGGACCCTGGCGTCCTTGAAATTGTCGAGACTGTAGGTTTTTGCGTCGGTGGCCGGGAGGCGAAATGGCGGCGCCGCGGCGCCGATCTGCAGGGTGAACGAATTTCTATCAGCAGAGGTCATACAGGTTACCTTGGGCCCGACGCTCTGGATGGCAAGGCATCCGAAGGGGCCAAACCTGAATGGTGATAGGATAACGCCGATCCGGAGCTATCCGACGAAGAATAGCCCACGGGGTGTCCTCCGACGCTTTATGCGAAGGCGGGGGTCATTGCTCATTATCTTGCATGCCAATGCGAGTACCGAGGCAGCCACTCTGCCGACATCAGCCTATGTGCTTTGACCCCTTCAAATCGAACGATGCCATTCGAAGGGGTCATTCCTTGCATTCCTGCATTGGCATGCACGAATGCAAGGAATGACCCCGTGGCCGGCATGTATGACCACAAGAGCCCACGGGCATTCCTCTAGGTTGTGATCGGTCCAAATGCTTCAATGCGATCCTTGATCTGTTCCAGGCGGTTGAGATCGGCCTCGGGAGGCACGTTGTCGGCAACCCCGAGGATCAGGTGGTCGCCTTTGCCAAGGTTGTCAAAAAGGCTGTCCAGGTAGAAAGTGAAATCCGGGCCAGTCATTACACTGGGCATCAACACAATTGAGGGGATGCCGCCCCAGGTGGTGATGCCGGGAATTGCCGAACGGATTTCGGCGAGCGTGCATTGTGTCATGGGATGCGGACACACCGATTCCGCCACATCAAAGCCGCAACCGGGGAACTGCCGAAGCAAGCCTTTGTTTTCTCCGTCGGTATGGGTGAGCAGCAGTTTTCCGGCTGCGTGCAATCGGTCTGCGGTCCGGCGCAACCAGGGCGCGATTTCAGTTTCGAAAAACGGGGGCCAGGTGAGATCCTGATCGTAATTGGCGCCCCAGAAGACCACCTCCGCCTCGCATTGCACCAATGCGTCGAGAGCCGCATCGAAAAATGGGGTCATGCGTTCAGACAGGATCTGCATCTGGTCACATACGTCGGTGTAAAGGTAGAAGAACTGATCCATGGCCACCAGTTCGTGGAGCATCAGATGAACCGGCGAAGCGGCCAATGGACCGCGTGCGACAGCCAGACCGTGGTCGCCGACGCGGTCCTTGAATGCCTGGTAAGCCTCCGGTGTGGGGATGACTTCGAGGTGTTCGAAGATTTCACCTACAGCCTCGAAATCGTCCGGAGAATTGATGGCATGGGATTCAACGAAGGGGAGTGAAATGCCTTCTTCCTGCATCTGATGGGTCCGATACAGATGAGTGGTGATGTCTCCGGCGGAAGTCTGTATTCGCGTCGTGAGATTTTCTCCATCGTCATGCAACTCAACGGGGTGATCACGCAGTTCAACCCGATAGGGATAATCGGGATGATTTTCAATTCCAAGTGCCCTGAGTGGAAGATTGCGGTCCCCTGTGCATGTGAAATCCGCGCCGACGGCATGGCAGGCTACGTCGAGTTCCCTGGCGATCTGTACGGTATTCAGATTTTGAAATCGACCGGGTAACGTGCCCCGCGCTCTATGCGCGATGTACCATAGATCCATTCTCGGGGCCCAGGGGATTCGGTCGGTGGGTTCGCCGTGAATGGTCGCAAGCATGCGCTCTCGATGGGTCATGACGGGGCTGATCGGAGATCAACAGATGACAGGCGGGATGCCCGCCAGATATTTGCGGGTCCCGGAACAGATTGGAACATGACCGGAGCCTGGTAAGCTCCAGTGCATCCGTCGAGCGATTCCAGGAGTGAAGACCGGGGAATTCCCGGCCGGCGTTTCCCCGCCCGTCACCAAACCACTGAAAATGCCCCGCCTTCTGATCTTTGACCGGGCAACGGGGGTGGATTCACGCCTTGCCGCGCTGACCGTCTCGAATTAATCAAAGTGTCCCTAATCAAAGTGCCCTGAATCAAAGTGCCCAGAAAATGATCAACAAGCTTCGTCGAAACAGAAAACACGTCTTTATCGATTGGTCGCTGGTAGAGGCCGGCGGTGGTAATTCCTGGTCTGCCGGCACCGATCCATGGCTGATGCCCTTTGGCGTCGAATTGAGAACTTTTGCGCCCGTTGTCCACCCGGATCCCATCCTGATTCCTGAAACTGCCTGGGAGGGTCACCTGATCAGTTCCTGGTCTACGATCTTCGAGGATGGTGGTCTGTTCAAACTGTACTACGAAGGATATCATCACCCGGATGCCCGCTTGGGCAAAGATATAGGCAAACAGGTATCGCAGGTCTGTTATGCCGAATCGACGGATGGTATCAACTGGGTGCGGCCCGAGCTTGGCATCATCCCTTTTGACGGGGATACCAACACGAATATCGTGTTCAAAGGCATCGAGTCCATCGGGATCGGGCCGCATGGATCGACGGTCATCAAGGATCCGAACGGCTCCGATGAGGAACGCTATAAGATGATCTTTGGGACGGTCAATGAAGAGAAACGCACACGCCACCTGCGTGGGGCGACTTCACCCGATGGGTTGCACTGGACGCCTGTCCCTGAACCTCTCATTTACCATGCCTGTGATACCCAGTCTGTGCTGGCATGGGATGAGGATGAGGGCTTCTATCGAATCTATACCAGAGGTTACCGAAATCAGTCCGAATTGACCGATGGTCGTCAGGTCTGGCCGGAACGTCGAACGATCGACCATTCCCGCTCCAAGGACTTCCGGTCGTGGCCCAAGCCGATGCCCTGCCTGGTCTCGGAACCAACCGATCCTCCATCCTGGGATCTGTATTCAAGTTCCTATGTCAGGTGGCCCGGAGCGCAGGATGCTCATCTCATGTTCCCCAATCTTTTCCGGCGTGACACCGAGCAAATGGAAACATCACTTGCCGTGAGCCGTGACGGCAATTTATGGCATCGGCCTATCAGGGACGCCCTGATTCCGGCGGGGCTGCCGGGCAGTGATACCCATGGCGGCAATATCACGGGCCAGGGGCTGATCCAGTCAAAGCCGGGGGAATGGACTCAGCTCATCCAGCCTCGGAAGGTCACCCACATCGAACCTTTCTACAATAAGAACTCAAACTGGCGCGGTGGCCTGTGGCGTGCGACCATCCGCGAAGATGGCTATATGGCGGTTGAGACCGAAGCGCGGGGAGAGTTCTGGACGGTTACCTTTGAATTCGAAGGGAGGAAATTGACGACAAACTCATGGACCCATTTCGGCGGTTGGGTCCGCATTGGACTGACCGATGAGGATGGAAATCCGATCGAAGGATACGGATTGGAGGACTGTGATCGCATCTCCGGTGACACCATGTGGGAGACCGTTTCCTGGAAGGGGAGACCCGATCTTTCGGCCTTCGAAGGGAAACCGATCCGACTGCACTTCGAGATGGTGCGGGCCCGGATCTACGCGTTCAGATTCGAAGGCTCGGCATAGGACCGTTGTTCGCAGATGGCTGAGGGTAGGGACGGACCGCCGGGCCGTCCGTCGAAGGTCCTGACGATGGTGGGGCCGTCCGCCCGAACCGGACATTCTACCAATATCCCTGTCTTCTACCCCTCCAGAAGGTGGCCAGGTAGGAAGCCGGCACCTCACTGCTGAGTACACTCTTGATATCGGCATTGTCCGGAACGATCTGTTTTTCGTCGGGGTCATGTTGCCATTTTATCCGAATCTCATCGACGTTCTCCATGATGCGTTTGGCCAGTTCAATCGAGGGGGCATGCATCGAGGTTGAGTGTTCGGCTGTGATGACCGACGTTACCAGGAATCGGGCGAGTGGCTCCATCCACCTTTTCCGGGAGGTATAGGAAAGACCGGGTTGCCCGAGAATCCATTGGTCGCGCGGCAGGCGTTTGGTCCTGGGAGCTGGACGCCAGGTGTCCTTTTCCACATCGACGATGAAATAGTAATAGGGCATGAGATCCTCATCCATGCCGATCGGCCAGGTTTTCCACCAGGTTTCCAGCGTCTCCACAAGCTCCGGCTCTGATACGATATCCGGGTAGAGCTTATGGATGATCTCCGCGGCGACTGCGGTGAATTTGCAGTGGATCGTCGTTTCCCAGCAAAGGAACTCGTTCGGCCCAAGGTGATCTTCGACCAACCTGTTGAACATCCAGTCCCCGATTTCACCACTGCGGATCTTGCGCTTCCAGGCACCAACCCCGGTCTCCGTTTTCCATCGGGAGATCTTCTGAAAACGGTCTGATTCCGCCTTGTAAACGGGATCTCCGGTCAGGTGATAGGCGATCAGATTGATCGCCATGAAGATGGCGTTGTAGGAATGCTCTTCGTGCTTGTTGCTCCAGGTGTGCTTCAGGTAGAAGATTGTGTAGTCGATCTTGCGCCAGTGGTCGGCGAATCCGATCAACATCTCTTCGGCGCGCCTGCGTTCCTGTTCGGGCGCGATTTCCAGAAAGGAAAACAGCCCCCAGGTCGCATCGTGATACTGATCACCGCTGGTCTGGTCGGAGAGCCTGAATCCATAGGGTTTGCCCATCCATCCGGGACGATCGTCGTCCTCCCCGAAGCGATAGATCAGGTCGAGAGAGTGAAACGCCTTGAGGGCCTGGGTCATCGCCTCATCGTCGCCGGTGGCAAGATACCGATAGACCTGGGAGGCCAGGTAGATCCCGGAGGTGGTGATCGAATTTTCGTTGTTTCGATATTCCCAGGGACCCTTGGGCCTGATTCTCCATCCTTCGAAATCAAAGGATTCGATGCCTTCGAAATCACGCGGTTCGAAAGGCCGGACTGTATCTCCGTCGATTTTCATCATGGAATACATGATCCCGCTTTCGTGGAAAACGATCCGCTCGTAAAACGATTGGATCAGCGCAGCTTTTTCTTCGATCGGTGCTCCGGCGAGGGCAGCCAGTGGATTGGGGGCGGGGTGCATATGAGGTGTGACGGTTGATCTAGTGTCCTGTCTCCAAGACCCGGAATTTCGCCTCATAATGCAACCTTATTGGGTGTGCCGGGCTGCGGGAGTTCCGGGACGGATCTGCGCTTTCAATTTCCAGGGCAGGTCATGGTGTGGGTGCAATTACCATAAGCGCCTCGGCCCAAAGGGCTGTGGGCCGAGGCGACAGCGGCGCGGCGTTGCAACCGAAAGAGAAAGCCCTTCAGGGAACCCCATTCCAGTTGTGCGACCTTTTCTGCCAAAACGATAACCCTCGCGATTTTCTGGCAGGCCCCTACCAAGTATCCCGGTTTCTTCCTCTGCTTTTTCCACCCCTTATTGTCGCCTGATGAAACTCGGTATCGACACCTATTCCTTCCATATCGCTTTGGCCGCCGGGTCCTACGATGTCTTCACGACCCTCGACCGTCTCGAGGAACTCGGGTTAAGCGGGTTGCAGATCAACATCAACGGCCCGAATGGTCGGTTTCTCGGTGGTGATCCGGCCGATCGAGACCATCTGCGGCGAGTGCGTCGGGCATTGGATGCAAAAGGGTTTTTCGTCGAGATTGGCGGCAGTGGCACGCAGCCCGCACGTCTGGAATGGCAGTTGCGGTTGGCGGCTTCAATCGGAGCGGATGTCCTGCGTACCCTGCTGGTTTTTTCGGATTCGCCTGCCACGACCTTCAGCCGTGCCCGCCGCGATCTGGCGCCCATGCTTCCACTCGCCCGTGATCTCGGGGTGCGGATTGCCTTCGAAAATCACGAGGATGTGACTGCGGAAGAACTCCGTACGTTTCTTGACGAAGTGGACGATCCGCAGGTGGGCGCGTGTCTCGACACAGGAAATGACCTGGCTGTCTATGGTGATCCCTTGAAAGCGGCTGCGCTGCTCGCCCCACGGGCGATATCCACCCATATCAAGGACCAGAAACTGGTTCGGGTCGGGGATACGGTCTACAGCTTGGGCGTGCCGCTGGGATCCGGCGATCTCCCGCTCAAGGACCAGTTGGCTGAGATCCTGCGGGCCGGGTCGCTCGATCGGCTTCTCGTGCAGGATACAACGGGTTATGCCGCGGTGCTCAATCCCTTTGGCCGGTCTGACCTGAAATCGGATTCAGACTACGCCGGGCTTCCGGCCTTTCCCGATGCGGATGCGGCAGCGACTGCCGGTTTCCTGCTGGGTCTTGACGGATTGTCCCCCGATGCCTTGCGCGATGAGGCCCGCAGGCAGGACGAACGGATTGCGGCCGATGTCAGCGCGCTGCGGGAATGGATCAGTAAGCTGGAAGAAATCAGCCCCGAATAGCACTGAGCTAAGCGCCTATCTGGAGTTTCCCGACGAAGAACAGGCCACGCAGTTAGCGGTGATGAATGAGATAGGATTTATGCGGAAAGTAGGAATTAAGAATTTAGACTTATGAAGTGTTCAGAATGATGACTTTCGTGTCACGCCGCAGGGAATTCTTAACCCCAACGTTTCATAAATCGACAGAAGGCGCCCGCTAATCTACCCAAATCATCGCTAATGAAAGCCGTCTCTATCTGGGATTCGCGTCAATTCGCGTAGATTAGCGGGCAGAGATCAGTGGGTTCTTCTATCCTCACTTACAGTGAACATGCAAACACGACTTGATTCGGACAGAACCTTCTATTTTGCAACAGGTTATGTAATTATTGCACTGCTCTTATGAGACTATGAAGATAACTCTTAATTCAAGTACTTCTCCAACGGTGGATTAAGGAGTTTGGCGATTTCGGGGTCCTCAAAATTGTCGGGAGTCACGGTGAGGACGCCGGTATCGACCCAGGGATCGACTGTCTTGCCGTCGATGTGGTCGATCAACGTCTTAACGCCGAGATAGCCCATCATGAACGGATTCTGGACGATCAGTCCCTCCAGATCATTGGTCTTGAGGGCACCGACCAGTTGTTTGCCGCTGTCGAAGCCGACGAATCTCACCCGCCCGTTGGCCAGGCCGGCATCGCGCATGGCCAGGAGCATCCCGACCGAGGTTGATTCGTTCGGCGTAAAGATTCCGTCGAGATCGCGGCCGAACCGATTGAGCAGGTTCTGGGACGCGCGGTAGGCGGTGTCCCGGGTGGCTCCCCCGTGCTGGTCTGAAGAGACGATTTCAATGCCCGGATGGCGCCCTCGCAACTGATTGAGAAAACCTGCTTCCCGTTCTTCGGTGCTGGCCGAGCCAACCTGGCATCGAAGCATGAGTGCCTTGCCCTTGCTCCCGAGCAATTCGGCCAGGCGGTCGGCCGCCAACTGCCCCCCTTTGTAGTTGTCGGTGGCGATATAGCTGATAATTTTATTCGTATTCAGGCCGGAGTCGATGATCACGACCGGGATACCGGCGCGGTGGGCGGTTTCGACCGGACCGGCCAGGGCCTGCGAGTCGAGAGGCGCCAGGACCATGCCGTCGATACGTCGGCCGATAAAGTTCTCCACTACCTGTACCTGCTGTTCGCGATCATCCTCCCGGAGGGGGCCTTTCCAGATCAGGTTTATCTCCCTTCCTTCTGCTTCGGATTCACGCTCGGCCTTGATCGCACCGGCGTGAATCGACTTCCAGAATTCGTGGCTCGTTCCTTTCGGGATCACCGCTATGGTCAGCTTCTTCGCCGGGCCGGCGGTGAGAATCGAAACGAAAAACGAAAGGAGGAGGGAAAGCAGGAAGATCGGTTTCATAATCGAGGTGGGTGGTTCCCATCAGCTACCCATCAGGCCACCGTTCGGTCAAGTGGATTGTCCGTCGAGGCCGCTCCTTCGGACAGCTTGCCCATGGTGGCTCTGGCGTCACCAGAAAGGGTAGGGCGTGGCCGCCGGACGCGCCGCCCATCTTTCCTCTTCCCTCTCAGTATTCCCCGTGCTCCTTGACCATTTCGATCAGGGCGCAATAGGTTTTCCAGGAGACCTGGGGCGGAACGGAGTGGTCGGAATGGTAGATATAGCCCCTCTTTTCCTTGCCGGCTGTGATCTTGGCCACGACTTCCGCTTCGATCTCTTCCAGGTCGTTGCCGATCATGGCCATGACGTCGACGTTGCCAAAGAAGGACATGTCGTCACCGTAATCCGGAACCAGGTTTCGGATATCCATGTTGGCCTTGCACTCAAGCGGTTGCAGGCAGTCGAATCCAGCCTTTCGATACAGGTCCATCACGCCGTTCACATCTCCGTCGGTGTGGTAGATGAACTTCATGTTGTTCTGGTGGGCCCAGTCACACAGCCGCTTGTGAGACGGCCATACAATCCGCTGGTAAAAGTCGGGCGAGCACATGGTGGCATGGTTGTAGGCCATGTCTCCATAGACCCAGAGACCGTCCGGCTTGATGCCGGCATCGACCAGTGCCTGGAGGTTCATGAGTGAGTTATCCGTCGTGACTTCGCAGATGTCGGCAATCCACTCCGGGTCTTCGGCCATGGCCATCAGGGAGGAAACATCGCCCAGGAGTTTCCTCAGGATCTCAAAGGGTTCGATCCCCGTGATATGGCACCACTTCGCCTCGCGGGATCCCTGCTCTTGGAGCTTGCGGGCGCCATCGATATCGATCCGGACCTCCTGGTTGACGATGGCGGGCCGGAACCGCTCGTGCCATGTCTCGGCGGAGTCGCATTCCCAGCCCAGGTGTTCCGGTGTTGTCTGGTGGTCCTTGAACGACTTGGTCGACGCGCCCCATTGGTCGAGGATCGAGATGGTCTCATCGTCCTCCGCGATTACTCTTTTTTGATCCGGGAAGGGGTGGGGCCAGTAGATCCCGCAGATCATCCCGAAATCGGATCCGAGCCGGGCGTGGGCGCCCGCGTGGCTGCCCTCGAGTCCCTCTTTCTCCCATCGGTTGATGGTATCCTGCCAAAAAGAGTCGTGGCGGGGGACGCGATCCTGGTCGCGGCGTTCCATGGCGCGGGTGACGCGTTCCTTGCTGGTGAGTCGGGATGTCATGAGGTTCAAGAAGTTGAGTGGACGCTGGTACACCGGCAACCGTGAAATGATGGGCGACTTCCATACGGCGGACGTGGAAGTCCGCCCTCCGAAAAGTCAAAATCCGGAGGGTCAAGTTCCACCTCGACCGCATAGATGTCCAAAACCATCAAAGCGTTGCTCCCCATCATTTCACGTGTGCCGGAGCACTTAAATGCCTCTGATCGCATTGGAGATCACCTCACATGCCCGGTCGATCGCTTCTCCTTCGTGTGCGGTGCTGATGAAACAGGTCTCGAAGGGTGAGGGCGGGAGGTAGACTCCGTTTTCCAGGCAGGTCTGGAAGACCGCCTTGAAATGTTCGGTGGTGGAGCCTGTTGCGTCGTCGTAATCCCGGACCGGTGAGGCGCTGAAGAAAAGTGCGAACATCGAACCGACCTGGGGTACCTGCAGAGGCAGGCCCTTGGACCTGGCCGCCTCTGTGATGGTGGACTGGATACGTCCCCCGAGAATATCCAGCCGGGCGTAGGGTGGCTCAGCATCGAGCAGATCGAGCGCCGCGATTCCTGCGGCCATGGCCAGGGGATTTCCGCTGAGCGTTCCCGCCTGGTAGACGGGCCCGATTGGCGCCAGTTGATCCATGATATTGGCCCGTCCCCCGAGCGCGCCGACCGGCAGACCGCCCCCGATGATCTTGCCCAAGGTGGTCAGGTCGGGCGTGATGCCTTCGACTTCCTGAACGCCGCCCGCGGCCACGCGAAACCCGGTCATTACCTCGTCGAAGATAAGGACGCTGCCGTGCCGGGTGCACACGTCGCGAAGATGTTGCAGGAATCCGGGCTCGGGTAGGATCAGGCCGACATTGGCCGGGTAGGGTTCGAGTATGACACCGGCGATCGAATCGCTGTGTTCGGCAAATGCCTGGTCGATGACGTCCGCATCATTGAACGGCAGCACAATGGTTTCCCGGGCGAATGAATCCGGGATCCCCGCGCTGTCGGGGTTGCCCATGGTGAGGGCGCCGGATCCGGCCTTGATCAGAAGCGAATCGACGTGACCGTGGTAGCAGCCGGCGAACTTGATGATCTTGTCGCGGCGGGTGAAACCCCGCGCGAGGCGAACAGCGGTCATGGTGGCTTCGGTCCCGCTGTTGCACATGCGCACCTTCTCCACCGATGGCACCATGCGTACGATGCGTTCGGCCATGTCCACCTCGAGGGGATTGGGCGTACCGAAGCTGGTGCCTCGATCCAGGGCGGCAGCGATGGCATCCCTGATTTCCGGGTGGTTGTGCCCGTGGATGGCCGGACCCCAGGTGCAGACGAAGTCAATCAGGGTCCGGCCGTCGACGGTCTCGAGGGTGGCGCCCCGGGCGCTCCTGGTAAAAAAGGGTGTGCCGCCTACGGAACGAAAGGCACGGACCGGCGAATTCACACCGCCCGGCATCAATTGAAGAGCACGTTCAAAGAGGGAATCGGACGAATCGGACATAAGAACACGGGGTCATTGCTCGGATTCATGCATGCCAATGCATGAATTGAGCTTTGACCCCTTCTGGGTTACGAAGGCTGGAATAAGATGAGCGCCGTGGATGGGGAGGGGACGGGGACGGAGACGGAGACGGAGAATTATGATTTAGGAATTATGAATTAGGAAGTGGATGAAGGTTGTTTGTTTCAGGTTCCAACTTCTGCGATCTTAAGTCTTAA
>Ga0164313_10000949_pt1 | contig 24770 bp, 14 predicted proteins | sample GuaBasSedimGuay4_FD_113735 | JGI IMG/M metagenome (GOLD analysis project Ga0164313, IMG submission 113735) | Subseafloor sediment microbial communities from Guaymas Basin, Gulf of California, Mexico - Guay4, Core 4569-4, 0-3 cm | ecosystem: Environmental > Aquatic > Marine > Hydrothermal vents... | reverse complement strand
CTGCCGTACTTATACCGTTTAATAATATCTCATTATCAGCAACTTTCACGTCGAAGTAAATATCATCTCCAAAATTTGATAATGCCTGAAGCTCCTCCTTAATTTCTGGTAAAACAAAAAGTGAAAGAAATTCCGGCAACTGTGCCAGGTCTATATATAGATTGCCCTCATCATTTTCAAGTTTGGAAAGATCTTTTAATGTATTGATCCTGCTGCTGAAACTGTCGTCAAACGATTGGTTTATATTACGGATAACATCTTCAACAAGAAATGGGGTATAACTTCCTGCAAAAATATCCTTATAAACAATGTAAGAGAAAACCTTATCTGTATCTTCCTTTTTCAACTCCCTTATATCTATCCCCTGAAACACCCGTTTGCCATGATGATAAATCTGCCCTTTCTCGAGATCCTTCAATACATTTTTTAATGCACTTTTATCTCCTTCCTCTCCCTGGTCAAGGAAAAACAAAAAATCAAAATCTGTAGAGGAAATTATATGGGCCGTAACGAGAAACTCATGATTGCGAAATAATTTATCCAGCATGCCCTTTTTCCCACTCAGGCTATCCAAACTTACCATGGCTGACTCAAAATTAGCAAATCCAGGCAGTTTTGTATATGTTTCCGCTACCGGAGAACCTAACCTATTGTTCCAGTGAACTACTGCATTCCTGTTTTCATAAGCAAAAATTGCATGCCCGGGCACCAATTGCCAAACATCCACACGCTTTCCATAATCGTGCTGATAATAATAAAAAAAACCTGCCCCTGTCACGAGGACCAGTAAGCCAATGATAATAATAGATTTTTTCAAATTGATCGTGGTTTTTCTGTCTTTTTTTATACTGGAAAAATACCGCTTCTTATACGCTTATGCAACTATTAAAACACAAAATACAAATACCAAATTTCTCTTAGACATATAAATTCCATTTTTATTGTAACTTATCATTTGATTGGGGTTTTCCCCCTAAAATTGACTAATTTGTGGTTTAGAGTTTAGAGTTTAGAGTTGAGTTATGAGAATTCAAAAAGTTTACAAACTGACAAAGAACCCTGTATACTCAAAAAATTATGGATTGAAAAATCAAATACAAGTTGCTTCAGGCTCTTCCCAGCAGCATATTGCCGAGGGATTTGATTCGGAATCCAATGCAGAATTCATTAGATTTCTTCGTTATGCAAAACGATCATGTACAGAAGTTCAAAGTCAACTATATGTTGCCATGGACGAAAAATATATTTCTATGGAAGCATTTAAAGAAACATATGACCTGGCAGGGGAAACCAGAGCTGCAATCACAGGATTCATTAAATATTTAAAAGTATACATTAAGACAAACTGACAACTCTGAACTTTTTAACTCTGAACTCTTTAATCACATGAAACTAAATACACTAACCGCTATTTCTCCCGTCGATGGACGATACAGGAACAAAGTTGATGCTTTAAGCCCATATTTTTCAGAATTTGGCCTGATCAAATATCGTGTGCTGGTAGAAATTGAATATTTTATTTCATTGTGCGAACTTCCCCTGTCACAACTGAATGAGATTGACCCTGCTGTCTTCCAAAAACTAAGGCAGATCTATGAAAAGTTCACTGAAGAAAATGCCCAAAGTATAAAAGATATCGAAAAAACCACCAACCACGACGTAAAAGCAGTTGAGTATTTTATAAAAGAACAATTTGATTCATTAGGCCTTTCAGAGTATAAAGAATTTATCCATTTCGGCCTCACCTCGCAGGATATCAATAACACTGCCATTCCTCTATCTTTTAAAGATGCCATGGTACTCTTTTTAGAAGTACTTAATAAGAACAACGAGTTGATACATGAGTTCGCAGCCAAATGGAAAAACATCCCCATGCTCGCCCGAACACACGGTCAGCCCGCTTCTCCTACTACATTGGGAAAAGAACTATTGGTGTTTCACGAGCGTATCAACAAGCAGCTAGACCTGCTCAAACTAGTCCCCTACCCTGCAAAATTCGGTGGCGCCACCGGCAATTTCAACGCCCACCATTGCGCGTACCCTGATATTGACTGGAACGCTTTTGCCAATGAATTTGTAAATGAAAGGCTGGGACTAAGCCGCAGTTACCCTACTACACAAATTGAACATTTTGATAATCTGGCTGCCATATTTGATAATCTGAAGCGCATTAACACCATCCTGATTGACCTCAGCCGCGATGTCTGGCAATACATATCTATGGGATACTTCAGCCAAAAAATCCGGGAAGGTGAAGTGGGATCATCAGCCATGCCCCACAAAGTAAATCCTATCGACTTTGAAAATGCCGAAGGCAACCTGGGAATGGCCAATGCCATTTTTGAATTTTTATCTGCCAAACTGCCCATCTCCAGATTGCAGCGCGACCTGACAGATTCAACCGTACTTAGAAATATCGGCATGCCACTCGCTCATACCCTAATAGCACTCCAGTCGCTCAACAAAGGTATGATGAAACTTCAAATCAACGAGATCAACATAGAAAAGGATCTGGAAGACAACTGGGCAGTAGTTGCCGAGGCCATTCAGACTATCCTTCGTCGTGAAGGATATCCCAAGCCATTCGAAGCACTTAAAAACCTAACCAGGAAAAACGAGAAAATTACAGAAGAAAAAATCATGTCTTTTATCGACACATTGAATGTTGATGACAATATAAAGGCTGAACTAAAAGCAATATCACCTTCTAATTATACAGGAATAGTACCGGAGATGTAGAGGTTCAGGGTTAATAGGTTCCCTGTTCAAAGTTCAGAGTTATCCATTGCCCATGGATAAACATAGTTGACATAGTCACAATGATTCACCTCTTCAAATTTGATTACATAACCAGTCTTTAAACCGAAGTAAACTTGCCCAAAAAATCCAGATATTCCTGAAAATTAATAGCATTGGCATCTTTTGTAAGCGGAAAGGCTTTTTCTGTCATACAAATCAAATTTGCTCTCTGCATGTTCAATCCTGGAAATAGTTTTGTAATACTCTGGATAGATTTTACCATGGCAGGCTTCGGAGTTTTGGAAATTTTAATCTCAAAAGGATAGATTTTCTCCCCGGACTGTATCAATAAATCAATTTCCTGATTATTACTTGTTCGTAAAAAGAAAATACTATTAAACAAACCATTATTATTTAGGAACTTTAAAGTTTCTGATATTACAAGGTTTTCGAATAATGCTCCAGCCATTATTCCATAGCGTATTTGTTCCTCGTTCTGTATTCCAGTTAAATAACATACCATTCCGGTATCAAGCCAATATATTTTAGGGCTTTTAACTATTCGTTTTCCTAAATTTTCATAATATGGGTTCATTAGATAAATAATTTGGCTTGCTTCCAAAATAGATATCCAACTTTTTACTGTACCCACACTAACCCCAATCTCTTTTGATATCGATGAATAATTTACTATCTGTGAACACCTGGCAGCCAGGATCCTTAAAAATTGCCCAAAAGTTCTCAAATCACCAATGTTATATATCGACTTAATATCCTTCTCCAAATATGTTTGCACATAACTACTATACCACATTCGTGGTTCAATTTTTTTGTTAACACATAATTCAGGATATAGACCAACTAAACATGCATAGTTAAAAAATCTCTCTGTATTAAGGTTGCTTCTTTTTAAAATATTTGAAGCGGCTAACTCTGTATATGAAAAAGGATATAAGTTCAGTAAAGCTACTCTTCCAGCCATTGTTTCACTAAGCCCTTTCATCACAGAAAACTGCTGAGAGCCTGTCAATAAATATTTTCCCGGTTGTGATCTGTCATTATCAATTTCTACCTTCAAATATGAAAGTAAGAGAGGTACATATTGAATTTCATCAAAGATAGCCTTGTCTATTATCTCTGTCATAAATAGAGCAGGATCGTTAATAGCTCGTTCTCGAATCAATATGTCATCAAAACTAATGTATTGGTATTCACCTCCAAATAACTTTTTTAATAAAGTTGATTTTCCTGTTTGTCTTGCCCCTGTGACAGCGACAGATGAAAAACCTGAAAGGCTTTTTCTCAAATGGTTTGTGACTTCTCTTTCAATGTACATTTATGCATATTTACAATGGCACTGTAAATATACATAATTTACTTGGATTTATTTACCTCTTTCAGATTAGTTCTATTTGAAGAAGTTTTATTGATAAACTAGATAATGATGATCCAATCCTCTTATTCAAATTTGATTTTCAGCAGATCAAAATTAGTAAAAATTATTTCTACCTCATCACCGGCATTTGCAGGCGGTGCATCCAGTATCGAACCGGTTATTACAATATCGCCGGCATGCAAATGTAGCCCATACTTGGGTAAAGTGTTAGCCAGAAACAAAACTGCATCTAATAGAGAATACTTTTTTGAATTCCCTGTTGATATTATTTCACCATTTATTTCTACGCGGGCTCCCTCATTTTTATAATCAAATTCTTCTAAAGAAAAAGTTTGCTGGGGTTGAATAAAACCCCCATGAGAAAGTCCATCAGCAATAAAATGTGCAGGAGTTGCATCCTTACCCCCTTGGGCATCCAGAGTTCTGATTGAGATCAATTCACTAAAACCGCCAACACCTTCAATCGCCTCGATCAACTCATCACGTGTAGTAACCGGACCCGGCAAATCTTTTTTTATCACAAAACCAACCTCCGCTTCTATCAAAGGGCCACCTTCCACAAATTTAGCGCTGCTTGCTGTATTACCGGATTGGACCTCATTAGAAGCTAACATAAAACCAAACAATGGGTTAAAATCATTCACTCCGGCGCCTCCCATTTTCCACCCCACCAATCGTTCGCCCTGCTTTTCCAATTTGGATAACATCAACATCTGAATTTGATAAGCCTCTTCCTTTTCAAGATTTGGATAATGTATAGCTAATGCGCGGGTAATGCCAACTGTTTTTCTTACCTCAATCAAGTGCTCTGCAATAGTTTCTATATCTGCCCCTGCTGCTAATTGTTCTGTTAGGTCTTTTTGAGTCGTCGATGATTTATCTGTTTGACACCCACTTAAAATCACTATCATAGAAATAGTAATAAAATGGAAAAAATATCTGTGCTGAATTCTTAGGTTTGAAATGCTCATAATACTTCGTCTTTTATTAATTGATTATAAATATTATCTATCTCCTCTATTGACAATTTCACTAATCATATTTGACAATTTGATAATAACACTTCAATCTAGTAAAATTCCAGAGAAAAACTCACTCCTTAATCAACCAAGCCTCAGAAACAATGGTTCCCCACCCTCCCGAGTTTCTCCACTGCTCCACTGTTACCCTGTCACCATTAGCAACATCCGGGGCCTTTTCAAACCGGATTTCCAGCTCTCCGTCTTGTGTCGCTTTTTTAGAAATTTCGAAAGTAAAAAAATCACTCATCTGTAAAGGTAACTCCACATTATCTGCAATAAGGATATCATCTGCATAAATAGATTCTGATTTTTGATTCATTCGCATAGCATAGCGCTCCTGATACCAGGGCCTGACAAGTGTAAAACGTATTTTATACTCGGCATCAGGATCGAGATCCCTGTATTGCAGAGTAACGCCCTGACTTTCATCTTGCGTGAAATGCATAGAACGCTGACTCGGGCGGTTTCCTTCCGAAAGCATCTTTGAAACATAAGGTTGTCCATGGTCATAGGAATAACCAAAAACTACATTCGGTGCTATGTTGGCAGTGCCGAGGTTGTCATACACACCACCTTCACCTGGATTTTCATAATCTGTGATCATGGAGAGAAACTCTGATCTTTTACTTTTTGGAGCATCTAAAGCACGATTTAACTGACGTTTTAGCCATCCTAAACCAACATAATCATGACCGAGATTAAAAAAACCATCATTGCGAACACCAAATATAGTATTGCTTTCATTCCCAAACTTCCCGGCTTCTTTACGTAAACTTACCATTTCAGCGCTTTCATTGTTTTGTTTATTCATCATCGCTAAAGCTTGTTTAATATTCTCTTTCATCTTCCCGTTATTCATAGCTAATGATACGATGTTTTCAATATCATCCTGAAGTCGAATTTGTTGCTCCACCGATAATTGGACATACCTGTCCAGAGCACCTTTTTGCATATACATACGCCACAGCCAGTTGTCTTTCATCATTTCTGCAGGCATTACCTCCCCTGCTTTTTTTACCAGATTATAATAATTCAATATTCCTTCTTTTTCTGGTAATGGCTTACCGGGTATTTCCTCAATATTTTCTTCCAACTGAAAAAGTGCCTTCGCCATATATGACGCTGCTTCCCGTCCAAACCAGGTGATACAATATTCATCAACAACCTCCTCAACCGACATACGTGGTGACCACAGCAACCGTTGCCACATCCATTGATTGAAATGATCGTGATGACCGCTGGAATGCGTAATGTCTCCTACACTATATGGCATCACATCATTGAAAACACGATGGTAAAATCTTGGCCAGGCATAGAAAGTAAGCCTGTTATATACCATGGTCAGGAACTGATCTGGCTGTCTTTCATATATTTCATGGCTCCAGTGTGGAGGCAAATCCCCATTTCTGTCTGCCCTGGGATACATCTGGATATAGGCATGTTGGGCGTATTTCCAATGTGTTATTTCACTGTAATAAATCAAAGAATGCCATGGTGGCAATTGATGAAGGATTTCTTTCGGATATAGTCGATAAGGACCAAATCCCGGATATCTGAACAGGTCCATACGATGAGTTTGTCTGTGTCCCGGCTGCCATGAAGTGGCGTCAGATCCCGGCCCGTAGCCCCAACTCCATAACCACTCTCGTGGTTTTTCACGTAAATATTCAAAAATGGCATTATCATCGTCATTATCGAATTTTTGATTTGTGAATTGAATGCGCGTTTCGGGATGATAACTATGAATAATCCCGGCCATTTCTTTTACCAATTTAATAAATGTCAATCCATAGGGATCACATTTATCACATTCACAGCCCCCGCCATCACCTCCGTGAAAACTTATTACATCAAATGAGGGGCTGTTCTTAAAATACTGATCACACTTCTTCAACATGTACTTTCTTGCTTCGGGAACTGACAAGCAAACATAGCCTGTTCTCCCTATTGATTCTGAAGCATTCCATTCCTGAGGTACTGACCCTCCTGCAGTATTGGCACCAAAACCTCCTTTAGTCAGTAATCCATAAGATTTAATAAAATCAAACATTGGACCGGGCTGAGTAGCAAAAATATTCGCCCCAGCCAAGGCATAATCAAGAATAACTCTTTGAGTCTCTTTATCTGTCCAATTACGAACATGTAACAACTTCTTTGCCACGTGACTCTGGCCATATTGAGTTCCTCGAATTTCAAAAGCGGGTGCAGTACGAATATTTAATTTTTCAGGAAATACAATTGATGTTTTATCAAATTGCACCTGTCGCAATATTTCGCCAACTGCATAGAGACATCCACGATCGTCAATACCTGCAGCCATTAATCGGTTTTCCCCTATCCATCGCAAAAGGAACCCTTCCGGCCCGGGAGCTAAATCAGTAAGTTTTAGAATCCGGAATTTTTCAAATTGATCCGATATAATACTATGATGATCAGGCCGTCCCAGAAAGATCAATAGTTCATTTTCACCAACATTAGACAGCTCACGATCCAACCTTATTTCAGGATGACCTAATTCCGTCAAACGATACTTTAACAATTCAGCAACTCTTACCTCTACATCGTCAGAAGCCTGACCAATGCTGATCGCGATTTTATCAAACGACTTCTGAGCATAGACAGGTATACTGAATAAAAATACAATTGCAAAAAATGTCACATATCCTGATGCTTTCATATTGCGCTTTATTTTTTTGTGAAAGTGTGCTTTTCAATAAAGTTTTAAAAAAAACAGGAGATCTCCTATTATGAAACCTCCTGTTTTAAAAAATTCAAATACTCATTTATTAATCACTATAAGTAATTTTTACAGAAATTAATCCGGTTTTTACCATGGCTTACCTGTCCCTTGCAGTAACCACATCTTTGAATATGAGTGATCTTTGCTCTGACCTGTGGGCACATTCGGTGTAGCCTCAAGCCTGTCAACAGCAGCATTATAATTCACCAGATATTTTGGATCCTGGTTTGGAGATGGATAAAAGAAACGCAATGGAAGCTTGTTGCCAAACATGGTAACAGGGCCTGTTTGTAAATCTGGGAATCCGGTTCTTCTCCAGTCAAACCATGATTCAATGCCCATCCAAAGCGATATCCATTTTTGTTCCATTATACGTTCCAGCTTATCCGGCGCATTAGTCAAATTTACATCCGGATTATTATAATATGCATCAAAATCAAAACCACCTGTCGCGTTTTCAACTCCGTAATCATCAAAGGAAGCCAATATTCCACTCCTGTAATGATCTTCAGCACTTCCCGGAACATTAAATCCTCCTAAAAATGCCGCTTCCGCCAGAATAAACTCTACTTCATTCAACGTCATTAATCTTACTTTCACATATTCGTTTGCATCTTCCCTGTACCTGTCATGAATATATGAAACATATGGATTTTTTTCTGAGTCATATGAAGCGGGATCACCTCCTTTATTGTAATCCAATGCTATACTACCCGCCAATCCGGGAGGCAATCCAACATAAAGAGATGTATCTTCAGTAGGCGGCAAAGGTGGCACATAGGTAACTACCTGAGATTCACCATAAACGTTAGTAATCGTATAGTCCGTCTCCACTGCGACACCATCATCCCATTTACGTAACACAGGCAACATCCAACGGTGCAACCTTGGATCATCGATTGATTTTAGTTTATCAACAATCGTTTGGCATGGCTTATCACCAAAACCCGGATTTGCTGAATTTAAAGGCCCGCCAGGTGCTGAATCATTACCGGTTATCCCTAGCCATTCCATAACAGCATTGTCGTCATTACTCTCAAAAACAAAACTGCTTGCATCATTAAATTCGTTTATGATATTCATGCCTATCGCATCCATATCGGAACGCTTATTATACAGTCTCATGCAATATCTCAATCTCAGCGAATTGGCAAACCGTCTCCATTTGTCAGGATCTCCCTGGTATATTACATCTGCCGATGGAGCTATGGGTGTAACTGCGGCATCCACGTTAGCCAGCAATCCACTGGCAGTTCTCAAATCTTCAAGTATTCCTTTATAGACATTTTTTTGCTCGTCGTATTTCGGAAAATAAATCTCATCATTAGCACTTAAACTCTCCGAATAAGGACAATCGCCATACAAGTCTGTCGTCAATCCAAAAATGAAGGATTTCATGACAAGCGATACTCCTTCGAAAAAAGGATGTTCGTCTTTTACAGCCTTTTCATAAATCATTTCATTGTTTCTCAGTATATGATAATAATAACTCCAGCTCCCAGGCGACCAATCGTAGCTGTTCACTCTCAAAGCATTGAAATCCGTACCCCGTTGGGTATACTGCATAGCGCCGGAGATATTATCTGCTTCTTTCCCAAGAGTATTATAAACTTTAGAGGTTTCTGTTAATACATATGTCAAAACATAATTTGAAGATACCTCCTCAGGACTGTTAGGACTCACATTCATATCATCAAGATTGTAGCATGATGATAATGGCACAAAAAGCCACGCAACAAATAATAATATGGTTATATATAACTTTTTCATCTGTTCGTATATTTAAAATTCAATATTCAGTTTAAAACCGAAGGAAGCTATCCAGGGCAAAGCGTTATAATATTCAATCCCCTGTACCCAGCGTGACCCTCCTTTAAATGCCCTTTCCGGATCAAAGTTCACACCTGCTTCAGTCCATTCAAATATATTTTTAGCAATAAATGAAATGGAGGCATTTTGCAATCCCAATTTTTTAGCAAATGGTTTAGGAAGTTGATAGGCAAAAGCCAGCTCTCTGATTTTTACATAAGTAGCGCTATAGAGATTTTCATCTGCTAATGACCGGACTATTTTTTTGTTCGCAGTAAAAGGGGTTAACCAGACTGTTCCCGGACCTCCAAGATTTTCCACGAGAATCTTATTACCGCTACCATCTATCTCTTCCCTGACACCTGGATGAAAACATGCATCATTTTCTCTGCCAAGACTAGGATCACCCCATGAAAAACCACCGAGATCTTCGGTCCTTCCACCTATCCAGTATCCTAAGTATTTATCAGGGTCTTCTCTGATCTGATCTTCAATGCTTCTATTAGGATCATAAGGAGTCCCCGAAAATGTACTCTCCAACTGACCATTGTTCCTCAAAAAAGTCATTGTTCTTGAAAAGAATTCTCCGCCCTGCCGCCAGTCGATATTTGCATACAGTGAAAATGATTTGTAAGAAAAAGTCGGTTGGATACCCATGATAAAATCATGGTTAAAATTGCCGATCTTCTCGAGATGATCAGGATTATTGTCTGTTTGTATGATCCCTCCACTGGATATGATCGGATAACCATAATATGGAGAACTTTTATCCGTAACTGTAAGCATTGGCTTCTGGTATATATCGCCTATGGTTTCCCCAACATAAGTCCGGACATAAGCGCTGCCTTCCTTTCCGAAATGAAAATATGAAATACCATCTGCTAGCTCCAATATTTTTGTCCTGCTCCTGGTTATATTGAAATTCAAATCCCATCTGAAGTCTCCTGCAATCACCGGGGTAGTTTGTAACGTAATCTCCCATCCCTTACTTTGTATGAGCCCTGCATTGATTTGTTTGCTACTTGCACCTGACTCAATCGGCAATCCTATATTCAGCACCTGATTTTCGTTGTCAATGACATAATAGGTTGCTTCCAACCCTATCCTGTTTTTTAAAAATTTCAGGTCAAAGCCAATTTCTTTTGAAGTGGCAATCTCGGGTTTTAGGTTCGTGTTTTTCAATGTTCCACCCATATACATTCGTTTTGCATTGCCCCAATCCTGTGCAGTAGAATAATACTGATTAAGCTGATAGGGACCTACATCATGACCTACCTGTGCTATACCGCCTCTAAGTTTTGCGAAAGTTAACCATTCGGGCATAGTAAACATTTCGGAAAACAAAACACTTACTGACGCTGAAGGATAGAAATACGAGCGATTTTCCACCGGCAATGTACTCGACCAATCATTTCTTGCTGTCAGATCAAGATACACCATATTTTTAAAGCCGACAGAAGCCATACCATAAATGCCGTAGATTGTTTTTTCATACCATGAACTCCCGTATAGAACGGTTCCGGGTAAGCCGTTAGATATAGTGTATAGGTCGGGAATGACCATTGATCTGGCTTCATTACTCATAAATTTCCCGTACTGGTACATATTATTAGCACCGACTAAAGCACTTACATCCCACACCTCATTAAAATTCTTATTGTAAGAAAGCATCAAATCATAATTGGATTCCTTTCTGTATTCTGATTCAGTATTGTATCCTCCATCCCATTGTCCATAGGTACTAAAAGCCTTTTTTGCCTCTCTGCCTTCAGAATAACTATCTCTTGTATAACGCCCCATAAGTGTTAAACCATCGATGATTTCCCAGTCAAACTGTAATTTACTAACAGTCCTGTCACGATGGAAACCTATTGTATTTTCATGGGCCAAAAACCAGGGATTATTTTGCTTGTGCTTATATTTAACCTGTTGAATATTCTCCATCCCAGGCACCCAGTAATCTTTCAGATCCAGGATATTTATATGGGCTGACTGTTCATAAACACTCCTTACCACAGTATTTCGTCCACCATCTACAACAGGACGGTTATCCGAACTGGATTCGACAACACTAATGCCACCTTGAACTTTAAGATTAGGATGCAAATTGTAAGTACCGTTTACCATCAGTGATGTTCTGTTTAAATCTGTATTTGGAACGATACCAGTATTTCTCATGTCACCTACCGACACTCTAAAGCTTCCATTTTCGTTGCTACCATTAAGAGCAACATTATTTGTAAAAGTTTGTCCTGTTTGATAGAAATCGGTAAGCCTATTGTCGTACGATATCAGCGGTGCCAATTCACCATTTGTATTCCATTGTGTCCACATCTCTCCAGCATCAAGCCGGGGACCCCAGTTCTCATTTTCACTCTCTTCAAATGTATGTACTCCCGCTTTTCCCGGGCCAAACTTAGTTTGATATTGAATATATTTATAAGGGACATCAAAAGTTACAGCTGAATTGAAATTAACACCGATGCCTTTTCTTCCACTACCTGATTTTGTGGTGATAAGAACAACGCCATTACCCGCTCTTGAACCATAAAGAGCCGCAGCACTGGGACCTTTAAGAATAGATACGCTTTCAATATCGCTCGGATTAATATCTGATATAGGATTACCCAAATCAGCTCCCTTATAAAAATTATTTAAACTGTTTGCCACCGGCACACCATCAATCACAAATAGTGGCTGGTTGTCGCTGTTCAGAGATGTTGCACCCCTGATGATCATACTCACCGAGGAACCAACTAATCCGTCCATCTGTGATATGGTTACACCTGCAACTTTTCCGGAAAGGCCATTCAGTACATTTTCATGAGGTGTGTTGTTTAAATCTTCACCATCTACTTTCTCTATGGAATATCCCAGAGACATTTTTTCCCTTGATATTCCCAGGGCCGTCACCACGATTTCACTCAGAGCAGTCAGATCCTCTAGCAAAACTATATCAATTATAGTCAGATCCCCAATCGTGACCTCTTGCTTCATATAACCGACGGAACTAAAAATAAGTATGGAATTTTCATCAATTACCTCAATGGCATATTGTCCGTCAATATCAGTGACGGAACCCATAGAAGTTCCCTTTAAAATTATATTGACACCGGGAAGTCCTTCACCATTCTCATCTGATACCCTGCCTGTTACACTTCTTTTTTCGGGCTGCAATGATTCAATGACTGCTTCCTGGGTTGATGCTTTTTTTACAGGTTTCTTTTTCCCGATAATTATTTGCCTTCCCTTTATCAAATAACTATTTGAAGAGTTTGCAAATAAACGGTCAAGTACATTATTGATATCCTGATTCTTCACCTTGATATCAACTTGCCTGTTAAGATCTACTTCCTTATCCTCATAAAAAAATATAAACTCACTTTGATCTTCGATTGCTGTAATGATCTCTTTTACAGTAGCCTTTTTTAAATTCAACGATAATTTTAGATTTTGTGAGTAAGTGTCTGTGCTAAAAGCCAATGTTGAACTTACTAATAACAAAATGAAAGAGATTCGCATAATGAGAAATACTCTGAGGAAAACGCATGGCGTATTCCAATTAGTTAAAAATTTTTTCATAACTTAGCATGTTAAAATTAAACAATTGACCTCACGGTCAGTTAATTGATTTCAAAACCGGGGTCTGTTTGGTCGCACATCCCGGTTCTTTTTTTACTAAAATTTTCCTTTTTCCATAGGCACTATTTTTTAAGGATTAAACATTCTTTTTCTTTATCAATCTTGAGAGATGATGCAAATGAAATGTATTCAAGAGCATTCTCTATTTCTTCATTCAAATCAAGCTTCCCTGAAAAAGTAATATTATGAAGCTCTTTTGACACCATTATTTTTTGGTTATAAAATCGCTCAAGCTTTTTTGTGACTTCTTCTAAAGGCGCTTTATTAAAAATCAAATAACCGTGTATCCAGGACGAATATAATCTGACATCTACTTTATCTGTCGTAAAAGCAGAATTGACTTTAGTGTACACACACCGTTCTCCCGGCTTTATATCCAGACCCTTAGACAAAAAGTTGTTTTTTCGGATTCTGACTTTTCCCTCCAGTAATACGATTTGTGTAGTTTTATCATTGCTGTAAGAAGAAACATTGAAGCTTGTACCCAAAACCCTAATTTTTACATCGTCTGTATATACATAAAAGGGCCTTTGCTTATCTTCTTTCACATTAATAAATGCTTCTCCCGAAAGATAAACCTCCCTTTCATTTTTAATAAACTTTGCCGGATATGACAACTTACTTCCCGAATTAAGATATATGTGAGAACCATCCTGCAGCATTACTTCAGACTGCATACCATAAGGAATTATTATGTGGTTGAGCGTTGAATTCTGATTAGCATATTTCTCTTCATCACGTGCAAGTGTATCATCATTAATGGTTAAATCACCTGTTTTCAGTTGCTTAATAACCGTTTCCTCAGTATCAAAATATCTTATCGAACCGTCCGAAAGAATAATCTGTCCTCTTTCATCAGATTTGACATCAACGACTTTTGGCATTATCTGATCTGAATTATTTATGAAATAATACAAGCCCCCTGCCCCTAGTAAGAAAATAAAAACCGCAGCATATTTCAATAGTGAAATGAATACCCTCCTTGTGCCGGCTGATTGCTTTTTATTTGCATTTTCCCAGATTTGAGAAAGTTTATCGCTGGATATCTCAGGTTCTACAGGTTGAACTGCCTTTACTAAATATGCCGCATTTACAATTTCGGATCTTAAATTCGGATACTTTTGCTGTAAGTTGACAAAAAATATGTCACCATCCTGATCTGGCTTTAGCACCCAATTGACAAACCGTTCATCGTGAATAAAATCTTCGATCTTGTAATCTTTGTAATTCTCCATATATATAATGTTCCTATATTATAAAGACATCAAACTGAAAACATCATCAGTTTTTTGGAAATATTTTTTCTGAAAGTATTAAAGGGGCAAAAGATATCAATATATACCAGATCCGGATTTTTCTTCGATGGAATTTTTTAGCGACTTAATTGCCCTGTAAATAAGATTTCTGCTGGATTCAATATTCATATCTAAAAATTTCGAAATCTCATCATAGGTGAGCCCGAGAGTAAACCTGAGGTAAATGCCTTCTTTTTGGTGCGTAGAAAGGTCCTTCAATAGCTTTATAAGCAAACTTGCTTTTGAATGTTGGTGCTCATCAAGTATGATATCATGCTCAATGGAATAGCGAACTCCAAAAACATAATCATCTGAATTAAATGAATGGTCATATCGAAGTTCCCTTTTTAATAGCCGAATTAGCCTTCTTTTAAAGGATATTAGTAGATAAAACTTTATGCTATCAGTATCGCCTATATTTTTTCTGTCAGCTAGTAATTTTGAAAAAAGATCCTGGATGGCATCTTCGATAATTGAATGATTTGACGTAAATTTCAAGCCATACTGATACAATATCCTGGCATTATCAGTATAAATAGCAGATAATACCTGATCATCCCCGCTTTTATACCTGTTCCATTTTTCTGTATCAGTTAGCTTTGGGCTACTCATAATATTTTAAAAAATAACTTATTTGTGTAATCAATAGAAATTACTATTCACCTATTCTACTCCACAAACTTAAGATAGAAAAACTTCTTTCAAAAGATTTGATTTTGAAATGTTTAGGATTACGTCTATTTCATTTACCCCAGTATAAATTTCAATTTTACTTAAAAATGTCTATATATTTGTCCAGTCCTTTAAAAACTTTTTTATGTATAATTCAAATAAATATCTCATCATATTTTTTCTGATTTTCCTGATTTCATCAAATCTTAATGCATCGATGTCAGATACACAGGAAGTGCAGGGCTTTTCAAATGCGACAATTTATACACCTAAACAGCACAAAACCGAATTGAAAAAGGTGATTGAAGTGCTGCAGGAGGAAGTGCAAAAACGAAGTGGAATCGTATGGCCGGTATCTAAAAAAATCAACAAAAAAAGTCAACCTCAAATAATAATTGCATTTGAGGATGACAGAAATAATCTGCCAGAAGCCTGGAAAAATGAAATAAATCAATTGGAGGAAATTGGATCTGAAGGATACCAGATAACAGTATTATCAGATGTGAATAAGGTTATAATCATCGCAAATGATAAAAGAGGCGCATTGTACGGCGTTGGAAAATTATTGCGAAAAATGGCCATCAAAAAAGGTGAGGTTCTCATCCCCAAAGAAATGCAAATATCCTCCACACCCAGGTATCAGATCCGGGGTCATCAACTAGGATATCGTCCTAAAACCAATTCCTATGATGCCTGGTCTATAGCACAATTCGACCAGTATATCCGGGAACTGGCCATTTTTGGAGCAAACAGCATTGAGATTATGCCTCCTGGGACTGATGATGATTTTACCAGTAGACACATGCAAATCCCGGCCATCGAAATGATCGTTGCCCAATCTACGATATGTGATGCCTATGATCTGGATGTTTGGATGTGGTATCCTAATATTGGATCTGACTTTGCACATCCTGATTCCATTCAAAAAGAACTTGAAGAGCGACACGAGGTGTTTTCAAAGTTGAAAAGACTTGATCATGTGTTCGTTCCGGGAGGTGATCCCGGACACCTGGAACCTGACGTTCTCTTCAACTGGCTAATAAAAATGTCTTCAGTATTGCATCAATCACATCCTAATGCAAAGATCTGGGTTTCTCCCCAACTATCACGTCCCTCCAAAGAATGGGTCGATAAATTTTTTATTCATATTAATAAAAAATATGAATGGCTTGGGGGGGTTGTTTTCGGCCCCTGGGTTAAAACACCTCTAGAAGAAATCAGGAAAATTGTTGATGCCGACATTCCCATCCGGCGATATCCGGATATTACACATACCATGAGTTCACAATATCCAATACCAAAATGGGATCTGGCCTTTAACAACACCCTTGGTAGGGAATGCATTAATCCTCGTCCAAATGACGAAAAGATGATCCACAATGCCCTGGATCAGTTCGCCAATGGTAGCCTGAGTTATTCAGAGGGCACCAACGATGATGTAAATAAATTTATATGGAGTGACCAGGACTGGGATCCGGAAACACCGGTAATTGAGACTCTCCGGGATTATGCACGGTTTTTCATTGGCCCGGACTCCGAAGAAGATATTGCACAGGGCTTTTTATCTCAGGAACAAAATTTTGATGGACCGCTTATTGCCAACGAACACGTTCAGAATACCCTTATGCAATGGCAAGATATAGAAGAAAGAAGCTCATCTGATGTCCGTGCCAACTTTCGCTTTCAAATGGGGCTCATTCGTGCTTATTTCGATGCTTATATCCAAAAACGATTGATTCACGAAACATATCTCGAACAACAAGCAAAGGAAGAGTTAAGTAAATATACAGAAACAGGTGTCGGTGTAGCCATTGAAAAGTGCAAATCTACGCTGGCGAAAGCATGGCTGAAACCAGTATCCCCTGAATATAAAATAAAATGTGAAAAACTCACTGATGATTTATTTAAAAGTATTGGGGCGCAATTGACCATTGAAAAACATGGCGCTCAACCCGGGCGAGGCAATTTCATTGATAATATCGATCATCCGTTGAATGATGCTGCATGGATTCTTTCAGAATTGGCCAGGTTAGAAAACTCAGATTCTGAAAATCATAAAATAGAAATAATAAATGGCATTCTTCAACGAACCAATCCTGGTCCCGGTGGTTTTTATGACAATTTTGGCAATCCGGCAAGCTGGGAAAAGGTAATTATTCACCAAGACATAACCCAGGATCCGGGCAATCTTAAAACACCCCGGGTTGGCTTTGGAGTCAGGGTAAAAGATATAGAATGGGTTCATAATATCACCGCAAAAGGCTTTGTTGGTCAGGCAGCTCCCATGTCGTGGATGAACCAGATAACTGCCTTATATGATCAACCTCTGGAAATAGCGTATAATAATCTCAATCCTTCAGAATCATACACGATCAGAATTGCCTATACCGGGCGCTTCAGAACACATTTGAAATTGATGGCCGATGATATCCAAGTACACGATTATATAAAAACCGGCGTGCAGCCCCTTTATGAATTCCCGATTCCACAGGAAGCTCTTAAAGATGGAAAGGTTATTTTCACATGGACTTGTGGAAAAGCAGAACGGGGCTCCCAGGTCTCTGAAATATGGATCATTAAAAAACCCTGAGCTACTTCAAATTAAACAACTCCACAGCATTATCATAAAGTATCTTTTTAGCAATATTTTTAGCTTCATCCTCGGAAAAATATCCGATCCTCACTTTTTCAATCAGTACCTTTGAAACAATTGCCCTTGCCATCAGCGAATGTCCGAATGTATTTTCAACATTATGGTAATCACCTCCAAAGGCCATAATTTTATTTGAGGGAATAGTTTCAAGCCATTCATGCAAATAGCGCTCACTGTATGAAGGAGAAATGATATATATCCAACACAGATCGATGTAAACATATTCTCGTATTCGCTGTTCAAATCCATCTTCAGATAACGGCCTGAATTGAATCTGCGCTTTTAAGGGAAATAAGTGGAAAACAAAAATTAAAATTAACGATATGTATTTTATGACTTTACTTTTTTTGAGTCGCCCTGATACGACTTTCAATTTCTAATACTTTTTGAATTAATTCATCTGCAATATTCTGATAAACAATATCAAATGGAAGAATTGGCTCTCGAACTTTTAATGTTGGATAGATTCCCTGTTTCCATAATAATCTTTTAAAGAAATGAATAGAAATATCGAGGTGTTGATTGGAGAAGGCAAGTATTGGTAAAATCTCATTAAAAAGCAATGTTGCATCTTTTTCATTACCCTGATGGAAATCACTAAATATTTTAGTGTAAATCCAATGCATTCCCGTGGGCATGAACGCATGCACTCCGCGTTTTAACCCCTCAATCATTTGAGTAACTGCCCAACCTCCACTCACATTTAATTTGCCTTCTGTAAGCTTGAGAATCCTGGTATACTTAGGCCCGGCAGGGACTGTTTCAACCTTCAGGCATCTAAATGAAGGAACAGTTTCAAATAATTCAACGATCAATTCATCCTTCAGACCATATCCTGTGGCATCCCAATCCTGTAGCATGATCACTTCCGGATCAAGTTCGACAAGACGAAAAAAATCCTTTTTAAATTGTCCTTCTGTAGAATACGGTAACTGTATTAAAATATGCCGGCAACCCAATTCCAAATATGATTTTAAGACTTTTAGTGAATCATTCACAGTAGCTCCGCCAGTACCAGCGAAAACCGGTACTTTCCCGTTAACGGCTTGAAGCACCCTTTCAACCATTTTCTGTCTTTCATCAAAAGTCAGTTTATGCACTTCAGAAGCCATGGCAGGAACAAGGAATCCTGCGACACCGGCTTTTAGAGCAAAATCAACATTGAGTTCTAATGCTTTATAATCCACCATATCATCATGATTAAATGGGGTATTTAAAACCGTAACAATTCCATGAAGGGGATATAAACTATTCATATGTAAGTAATCTGTTGTTCATGTAGAGTCTGTCTATTTAGGGTCTGGATCAGAATGTTCGCTATCAAGGCTTGCGTAGACCGAAAAATGTGAGTTTACATTTCGTAAATGACCATTTTGAGGTCAAGCGTAACGCAGATAGCGGACATTATGGACAGACACTATTTAGCCACTTTTACTGACCAATCCTCAAACTCCACCCAATAAGGCACCTTATCAGGAGAGCCTGCTGCCAGGCCCAAATCAATTTCTTTCGCCAGGCCGGGTATGTCAACAGATCGTTTTTCATTAATCCAGTTTTGACCATCCAGGCTAATGAATCCCACGAAATAATTGCCATGGCGTTCCAGCTTCAGCCAAATGGGAAATTTGATGTTTTCAGGCAAATTCTGACTACTCGCTTTATGCATGCAGCCATTTGCAAATTCATCGTAATTGATGCCTGCCCGGCCCGGGGTACCAAATAAAAGAAAAGATCCCTTACTTCCGGGTTCTGTATCAAAACTTTTGGTCATATCGTTTCGTGCAAAAAGCCCTGCTCTAAACCATTCGTGTGTCCTCTCACCAAATTGCTTTATCTTGACTGTGGCTACAAAATCTCCCTGGATCCTTTTAAGAAATACAGCTGCATAGGAATCTTCAGCATGATAAAAGTCAGAGCCACTGGCTTTAATACGGAATTTATTTTGCTGTTTATTTGCTATAATTTCATAGGGCTTGGCTTTTGCAGAGCCATATTCAGACAGTTCGCACTTAGTAATATCAATAATTGTATAATCCTGAACAGTCAAATCTGCTTCATTGCTATTTCCGACTCTCACTTTATGCACACCTAAAGCAGGCGAAACTATAAAACTAATCGGTTTTGCCTCACCCGGCTCAAGTTCTATACTCTTATTCTTAACCATCTTATTCCCTATAAAAAGGTTGGCCTGCACGTTTTGCCGGATATTAGTCAGGTTCTTTGCAATGGTATTTGCTTCAACTATTTCATCTTTCAGCATCCGGTAGTCAGATAATTCCAAATTCTCAAATACTACCGCTGGCTTTGACCCTGAGATAGTAATTTCCTGATAATCGGTACTTCCGATTGCAATTTGATGCCTCCCTTCACCGTACAGTCTCAGATCAAACTCTACCCTTACGATATTGTTGTGAATTACGGGAACATCTTTGATTTCAAATACTTTCCCATCGAGATACAGTTGAACCGGTGCAATACCTGATGATCCCTCATTTAATACTTCTGCACTTACATTGATACTGCTACCTGATTTCACCTGCCCTTGACCCCCCATCTCAACTGCATGAATCTTCAAATCACTGAATTTAAACTCCGGTTCACCACTGATAAATGTCTCAGGGGCATTTTTAGGGGCCTCAATTACATAATTATTCTCATATAAATTATCGACTAAATTGGCAGCACATAGCTTCATCTCTCCCTGTTCGAGATTATAAAAGATATTATCTCTAGATACCCAGTCCAGGGACATATTATCAAACCAAAATCCTACATTATCATTAAAAAACCCAGCTCTGACGTCATGAATCAGATTCTTTTGCACCACGGAGTTAAATGTAGTCCCTGCTGTTTTAATGGCCCCCGAGTCATCCGCATCCCTCTGCACGTCGTACAGATGATTATACTCTACAGTATAAGCCCCATCAATGGCTTCCTCCAGGTTGCGCCACCCTCCCACCGAAATGGCATATCTCCCTCGTGTTTTCGTGATATAATTGTGTGATATGGTTGTGAAAATAGAAAAAGATGCCTGGATATTCGTTCCTCCACAATTGGAAATGTGGTTGTATGAAACTAAAGTTTCTCTTAAAATATCCTTGCCGGAAGCAGGATTTTCAGCACCATGAACCCGTATAGCCATATTATCTATACCATGTATTTTGTTATTCAGGATTTTTGTTTGATAACACCCATCATGCAATGAAATACCCGTGCCGGAAGCTGCTCTCAACTCGTTATCAACAAATTCATTGGCATGGGCGTAAGTATAACTTATTGCTGACTTACCACCTAAAACACCTTCGAAAGTCAACCCATAAATCCGCAGGTTCCTTACAGGCTTATCCCGCTCTCCTTTTACTATCAATAGCTCTTGCAATTGTGGTGCTGATATCACCACTTCATTTAAATCACCCATTTCTACCGGTGGAATGTAACTAAGCTCATGAGTCTTCTTATCAAAAAACCATTCACCTTGAGCATCCATCAATGCCTTCACATTTTCCACATAATATCTCGGAGGTACGATCAATATACCTTCCTGAGGTGAAGTCAGCTTTGCTATTCTCTTCTTTTCATCAATTTCAGTAAACGCATTCGCGCCATGATGCCACCGAAGCAACATATGAACACGATTTTGCCCCATACCTTTCCATGATTTTAATTCACCGGTGTTAAAGTATAGTTCATCCGTAGATTCTGAAATCGCGGGAGGGATAAAGTATCCTTCATTTGGCGTCCTGGCAAGTATCTGTTTGTTGCCATTGGCCACGAGCATAGTTACGTCAAAACCGGAAATATCAGCCACCCAATGGTTGCGTTTTTTCTTCCATTTGTCAATTATTTTACCACTGGAAATAACCGGCTTTTCACCCTTGTATGCCGCATAAGTTACGTAATGATCCTTAAGTTTATGATATTCGAATGCCCCGGTAGGAAGATTGGTTTCTATACGCTCTCCGCCATCCTCAGCTAAAAAAATAAGCGGTTCTTCCAATTCATAAAATCCTCCTCTGATCAGAACCAAAATATCCCTTCCTTTGCCATAGGGATGGGGGGAGCCGATCCAGCGCTTTTCAACGGGTTCATCTTTTGGCAAATACACATTTTGCTTCAAAACTCTTACCGCCTCCTGCGCCCTTTTAATTGTAGCAAAAGGACCATCCATCCCCTCATTATTTGGAGCCGGCAACGTGCCTGACCAGGTGTCATTTCCGTTTTTAGCCACATAATAATCCGCTTTCCCCGGTATAATAAAATGTTGCCATACCTCGCTTCTCAGTAGTTTGCCATCCCGGTGATGATCTTTTTTTTGCTGCCCAAAAACTAACGAAGGCAACAAAAAAAAAGTTAAGAAAATTAAACCGGTCAATTCAATGGTTTTATGTGTTTTCATACTTATTACTATTCATCTTTCTCTTAATACTTTACAAGTATAACATCTTCCTATTTTTAGTTCAAGAAAATTTCATTACATCACTCTGGTTTTTATGTCAATTTACGCTATCTATCATAAGTGTGCTTGTTACTGAACACATTACATATAGCAAAGAATTTATAATCCCCTTTTAATATAATTGTATTAATTTTATATTTGATGAGCAAGTATCAGATTTTTTTCAGACATCAAAACTAAATTATAAAAGAATTAAAATGATTGGTATTGTTGGCGGTGTAGGGCCATATTCCGGAATAGATTTGCTAAAAAAAGTATTTGATAATACACTGGCAAATAGTGATCAGGAACATCTTGATATAGTACTACTGTCTATGCCTTCAAAAATTGAAGACCGAACGGAGTACTTAGTTGGTAAGGCAAAAATTAACCCGGCTTTTGCCATTGCAGAGGTTCTTCGCAAATTACAGGAAGTGGGGGCCACAGTTGCCGGAATTCCATGTAATACTGCTCACTCAAAAGGAATATTCAATGTCATTCAAAGTGAACTAAAAAAAACCGGAAGTTCTATTAGGGTATTGAACATGATAGATGAAACAATCTCATTTATTACCTCCAATCATCCAAACATCACTAAAGTCGGAGTACTTTCAACCACTGGAACATATAAAAGTTCTGTCTATAATACACAATTACAATTAAAAGGATATGAGGCAATAGTCCCTCCATTAGAGATGCAGGAAAAACTAATTCATCCTGCGATTTACCACCCAACCTACGGTATTAAATCGACATCTAATCCTATTCATCCACAAGCAAGAAAAAACTTATTGCAAGGAGTTTCATTTCTAAAGGAAAAAGGTGCTCAAGCTGTGATTCTCGGTTGTACAGAAATACCTCTCGCCATAACAGAAGAGATAATATACGATATAATAGCCATAGACCCAACCAATGTTCTTGCAAGAGCATTGATATCCAAATTCAATCCCAATAAATTACGACCATTTTAAAAAAAATTCACCAAATGAAACCAAAAATCAATTATATCCGGTTATTGCAAACTTTTGTTCTATTAATTATCTGCCTGACCAACAATGTAAATGCTTCAAAAGGTGATGACTTTGCAAGTGAAGTTACCGTTATCGATTCCTGGCATTACAGTGAAGTTTTAGGCGAAGTTCGCAATTTCAGGATTATTTTACCTCCGGGCTACTCTGAAAAAAGCAAATACAGGTTTCCGGTAATTTATTATTACCATGGTTGGTCTCAGCGGTATTTTGGCAGTACACGGGGACCAGAATATCCGGATGAAGACAGCCTGAATATCGATAATATAAAATCATTTGTGGCTACACATGATGTGATCGTAGTACGTCCGGATGGATACGATCGAAGACCGAGTGAAGAATATGCATTAAGACCCTACAACATTGGCCCCAGAGAAAAAATAACACATCGTCAATTCCCTGTTTACTTTCCGGAACTAGTTGACTACATTGATAAGAACTACCGCACTATCCCTGACAGAGAACACAGGGCCATTTCAGGTTTGTCTATGGGAGGCTTCATGACATGGTGGATAAGTGGGAAATATCCGGATATGGTATGCGCTGCCGGAAATTTTTGTGGTTCACCAGAATTTACTACAGGTCCGGCAGATATACTGGTTGAATATCGGCATCAGGATATGTATAATAATTATGGAGGTGTAAGGGTACGACTTAATTACGGAGATGAAGATTTTATAAGGTTTTATCACGAAGACGTGAACCGGACCTGGTCAAACGTAATGGATAATTATGAATACAAGATTTATCAAGGTGTACATCTCGCTCTTGGCCTGGATGATATGTTTGAATTTATCATGGAAACATTTGAGTCCCCTCTTAAGAAACCCGATAAATGGAACCATATTGATGTCTATCCAAAATTCAAAGTATGGGGATATGAAGTAAATACAGATCGAAACATTTCGGGATACACAATTCTTGAGGATGTTGATAATCATGGTTTCAGATGCTCAGTTAGGGAATTCCTGCCCGATGGCAGTCTGATGCCACATGTAAAGGTTTCAATCCTTACACCACCTGTTTATAAAAAAGACAGCCAATACACAATAACAAGTAAGGATATTGGCCGTATGAATGAATTCAGTAAGGGTATTCAAAGCGATCATCAGGGGAGGTTAAAAATTGATTTAAACGGGGGGCTGTACGAAATCGGCATCAATGATCCGGATAACAAAATATCTAATATCTGCCTGGCTTCATTTAAAATAGAAAAATTGGGCCATGCAATTACAGGTCAGAAAGCAACACTTTCTGTTAGTCTGCTTAATAAAGGGCTTTTAAAAGCAAATGAGATAACAGCCTATATTGAGGCTCTCAGAAATGATGGGGTCACTAT
>Ga0164313_10000947_pt1 | contig 24785 bp, 16 predicted proteins | sample GuaBasSedimGuay4_FD_113735 | JGI IMG/M metagenome (GOLD analysis project Ga0164313, IMG submission 113735) | Subseafloor sediment microbial communities from Guaymas Basin, Gulf of California, Mexico - Guay4, Core 4569-4, 0-3 cm | ecosystem: Environmental > Aquatic > Marine > Hydrothermal vents... | reverse complement strand
TCGTGGTGCAGATCAAGGCGACAGATCGCAGGCGAATCCGTGGATTCGTCGAGATCTGGCAACGCAGAGCTGCGCCACGAGAGCGCCGCTGCGCGCGGAATGACTTGCGCCACGGGCTGCTAGATCAGACCGGGCAACTCCCGAGACATGTGGCGAGACAACCGCTAATTCTGAGCTCAAACGAGTTTTTGCCCCCGGGATCCTCGTTCGCCGGTATGTTGTGTGGCTCAGCAATGACCCACAACATGACTTTGCAGGATAAACTCAATCTCTGAGCCCCATCCCTGTCGGCACCTCCCGCCGAGGGGTCTCCGAATCCACGCGCGTCCAGCAGCATCCGGATAGCGGCCCGATCGATCTGCAGGGGATCGATGGATTGCTCTCCGAACCCGACACGTATCGCCCCTGGGGACTCCTCCCTCCCGCGACGAGCGGCCTCAGCGGGCGAGTCGGTAGCGCACGCAGTACCTCGGAAGCCGCAGGTGGTCGGCTGACGGGGCAATCCAAAGCATTCGGTTCCTTCATCTCTCTGAGGATGACATCTCGTGAATAGGTACTTCTTCCGGGCTTCGGCCCTTGCTGCTCTGGCGATCGGGCTCGCTAGCCCCGTCTCCGCTCAGAACGCAGTGAACTCCCATGTGCTGGCCAACAGCGGCGACGTGCTTTATCTGGGTGCCGGTGGGACCTGGGTCCCAGGTGAGGATGGCGTCGGCTACTGGCTCGACGGCGAAGAGATGCGTGGCAACACGCTCACGACGCTCGGCGACTTCGGCTACAAGCAATACGGTTGGCGCGAGTCCCCTTGCGTCTTGGGTGGCCCGATCGCTGGCCTGGGCATCAAGTTCCCTATCCTGCTGTTCATGGAGTACGACGGCCTGCACCCGTACGACCAGAACACGGGCGTGTGGAACAACGCAGCCTGCCCGGTCGCCTCGTCGCTTCCAGCAGGCACCTGCTTCCCCATTGGCGGCAGCGGTGGCCTTCCCTACGGCCCGACTGGCGCTTCGGCCAACTTCCTGCTGCTGGGATTTGGCTCCGGCTTCAGCCCGTTCATGCAGGCCCAGGAGATCCTGGTCCCGAACAACGGCCTGCAGGGCACCTCAAGCGCCGGCACGCTCACGCCGCTCGCGCTGGCGTCCGACGTCGCTCTGGGCATCGGCTCCACCGGTCTGTGCTGGATGGTCACGTTCAACTGGGTCCCGTCCGCTGTTCCCGCCTTGGATGACATCGACGGCTGGTACAAGTGGACCACCAGTTCGCCCGACAACAACCAGTACTACGTGTTCTCGGACGACGAGCAGAACATCTGGCAGTCCAACACCGTCGCTGGCGGTCCTCTGGGCTTGTTCGCGTTCCTCGGCAACGTGGAGATCGAAGCCTGGCACAGCGTCACGACGCCCACCACCAACTACGCGCTCGCCCCGAACGGTCTGAACGCCACGGCGCCGTACGCCGCGATGGGCGGATTGCCCTTCAATGGCTTGGGCCCTGAGTACCCGCCCTTCCTCGGTTTCCCCGCTGGCGGCCTGAACCTGAACGCCGGCTGGAACCTCGGTCGTCACGGCGGAATCAGCATGAGCGGCGTCGGTGGTGCGATGACGGAAAGCGGCTTCGGTGGTCAAGATCCCACCCCGGGTGGCTTCGCCAACGTGCCTGCGATCGGATTCGTGACCTGGAACGGTGGCCCGGCCACCTACGCCACCGGCGATGTGGGCGATCCCCGTAGCCACGTGACGTGGGTCCAGACCTGGTTCGACAGCCTCTTTGCCGGCGCGAACCCGTTCCCGCCGTCAGCTGCTGGCGATCCTGGCGATCCTGCCAACGCGCCTGACTTCCTCGTCGGCCAGGGTGGAGGCAACCGCTTCCCCCTGACTGCACAGGAGTTCATCGGTCACATCTTCCCGGACAGCGACGTCGCGTTCTTCAGCCCGATCTTCCTGACTCCCGTTCAGGATCAGGCCACTGTCTGGCTTGACCCGTACGGCTTCGGCGCGGGCGCTGGCGGCACCAGCACGGTCATCGGCTCGTCGGTCCACGTCCCCGTGGGCGGCACGCTGATTTCCTCGGCTGCGCTCGGCCTCCCGGTCGGTGTGCAGGTCGGAACCAGCCAGCTCAAGAGCTTCATGGGCCCGCCGCTGATCTGGAACCGCAACGCGAACAACCCGCAGGAAAACGCGGTCGGTACCAGCACCATCATCCCGATGATCGACTGATCCGGGTGATGTCCTGCTGAGGCTTCGGCCGACGCAGGCTGCAGTTGAGAGCCCCCCTCGCGAGCGATCGCGAGGGGGGCTCTTCCCTTTTGATACGCCCCTGGTGTCGGCGCGGCTTGAGCGCGAGGATGTCCGGCCCCGCCCTCCGGAGCCGCGATGTTCACTCAGACCTGGCGCACACACTGGGGCCTCTCCACCGACCCCTTCGCCTGCGAGGACGCGGACAAGGACTCGGTGCTCGGGCGCGTCGACCCCGCGGCCGTGCACTCGGGTTTTGATCGCATCTTCGGTGACCCGGCCAGCCCCGCGCCCGGCATCGTGTTTGGCGAGAAGGGCAGCGGAAAGAGCGGCCTGCGCCGCATGATGAGGCGCCGGTTGGCGGCCCACAACGAGGCCCAGCCCAACGCGCGCGTGTTCGTGGTGGAGTACGTCGACTTCGACGGCCACATCGAGGCGCTGCAGCGGCAGCTCACCGGCGGCAAGCGGCGCGCGGACGCCGACCAGGCCCTGGCGGCGTGGCGCCTGTCCGATCACTTGGACGCCATCCTGTCCCTGGCCGTGACGGGTCTGGTGGACGGGCTGCTCGACGGGAAGCTCACGCTGGGCCCGCCGGCGGCCAAGCAGCTGGTCGACCTGCACCTCGCGACGGCGTTGTACTACCGCTCACGTACGCGCACACCGAGCGAAGCGCTGATCGCGCTCGCGAGGCAGCTCGGCGCCCCCGGCCGCGGCGCGGGCGGCTCGACGATCGGCGTGACGCTGCTGTCGCTGCTGAGCCTGGCTGTCGGCGTCGCGCCCTTCGTCGCGCCGTCCATTCCCGAGCTGGCTGACTGGACCTTCCTGACCGACAACCGGGGCGCCTTCGCCGGCGCCGGCGCCGGCATGCTCGCGGGCCTCTGGTCGCAGCGCGCCTACGCCCGCCGCAAGCTGCGCCTCAGCGCCATCGACGCCACCCGCGCGCTGCGCGTCATCAGCGGCGATCACGAGCCGCTGCTGCGCGTCCTGTCGCAGATGGGCGCCAAGGAGCGAGGCGAGCTGCTGCTGCCCCACGGCGGCGAGGAGGCCGTGCGCTTCGAGTACCTGCAGCGCGTGCTGTCCCTGCTCGAGGCCAGCGGGCACAACGGACTGTACGTGCTGGTGGACCGCGTCGACGAGCCCACCCTGCTGACCGACGGCGGCGACCGCATGCGCGAGTTCGTGCGCAGCGTGCTCGACATCAAGCTGCTGCAGCATCCCGGCCTGGCGCTGAAGCTGTTCCTGCCCATCGAGATGGAGTCGATCTGGCGCGCCGCCAGCGCCAAGCAGCTCAAGCGCATGCGACTCGACAAGAGCAACCTGGTGCCCGAGCTCAAGTGGACCGGCCGCGAGCTGTTCGAGATCGCCAACCGGCGCCTCGCGGCCTGCACCGACGAGACCTCGCGGGCACGCTCCCTGAGCGACCTGCTGGGCGACGACCTCCCGCTGGAACACGTACTCGAGAGCTTCAACACCCTGGCCACGCCGCGCTATGCCTTCGGCTTCATGTCGGAGGTGTTGCTCCAGCACATGAAGGATCTGCCCGAGGACCTCTCCGCCGAAGACGGCCGTTGGCACCTCTCGCTGGCCGGTTTCGATGTGGTTCGCGCCAGCTGGATCGACCGCGCCGGCGTGCTTCGCCGCACGCTCAACTGAGCCCGGGGCCCGGGAGCCCACGGCCCACGCCCCGGTTGCGCCCCGGTTGCGCCATCGCCGCTCGGCCGGGCCTGCCGTAGGATCGAAGGCTCACACCGGCCGTGTATCCACTGGAGGAGTTCCCCATGCTGCGCAAGATTCTCGCCGTCGCTGTCTTCGCCCTCGTGCTCGGCGCCAACCAGGCCTCGGCCTTCTGCTGGGACAACACCGACGAGCTGATCGTCAAGCTGAAGCGCCTGCAGCTGAACACCGAGCAGCTCAAGGACGTCTTCCAGTACCAGCAGCAGCACCGCGAGCTGATCACCTCCAGCCACGAGGACGGCCTGGGCTGCCGGCACCACGAGGCCATGGAGCTGAACTTCGAGAAGGCCTCCATCGGCGTGCTGACCGACGCACAGTTCAAGCAGCTACAGGGCCGTGAGCGCACCGAGGACGAGATCCTGCGCTACGACAACTACCTGCTCAAGAAGGAGGTCGCGCGGCTCAAGAAGGAGCTGCTGGCGCTCAAGGCCGAGCTCGCCGCGCTGCAGAGCTGACGCGCGCGCCACCGCTCGCGGAGCGACGACGCGTGCGCCCGATTCTATTCGCAGGCCTGGGCCTCGCTGCCCTGATTGGCGTCACGGTGTCCTTGGGCGTCACGGTGTCCTTGGGCGGCGCGTCGTCGGCCGGCTTCGCGGGCGCAGCGTTGGCCGCTGCGATTCCGGCGGATTCAGCCACGTTCGTCGGAGCGCCGCCGCCGCCGCCGGCCGCAGCGGTCCACGTCACGATCAGCAACCCGATCGAGCCGCGCCTCCAGCAGGCCCCGGCCCGCTTGGCTGTTGGCGGTCGCCTGCCCACACCCCCGCCTGAGCTGGACGGCCACGCCGGCGTGCTGGCCGCGGCGCTGGCCGCCGCCCGCGCCGATCACCCGGGCCTCGACGAGGCCGCGGTCCGCGCGCGGATCGAGCAGCTCAGTCAGACCTGGCGCGACTTGCTCCCCGCGGACGCCTCGCCCCGGCAGCGCGCCCGCGCCTTCGCCACGCTGCTGTTCGAGCGAGAGCGCTTCGGCGCCGTGGCCGACCTCGACTCGCCCGAGACCCTGCACATCGACTCCGTCCTGGCGCGGCGTCAAGGCTACTGCCTGTCGCTGTCGGTGCTGGCGCTGGCGGTGGCCGAAGTCCTGGGCGAGCCGCTGCACGGCGTGGCCATGCCCAACCACTTCCTGGTGCGCTGGGACGACGGCACCACGCGCGTGAACCTGGAGCTCACGCGCGACGGCGCGAGCGTCAGCGATGACGTGCTGCGCGCGACGCTGGGTGACTTCCACCACGCCAGCTCGATCTACATGCGCAACCTCGGGGCGCGAGAGGTGGCCGCCGTGCTGTTGCACAACCGCGGCTTCGTGGCGTCGGTGCAAGGCCGGCCCGAGCGCGCCCTGGCCGACCTGGAGCTGGCGGCGCGGCTGCTGCCGGAGCTGCCCGAGATCCACCGCAACCTGGGCGTGGCCCGCGCGGAGACCGGCGACCTGCCCGGGGCCATCGCCTCGCTCGAGACGGCGCTCGAGCTCTATCCGGGCGACGTCAGCGCGCTGATCAACCTGGCCCTGGCGCAGCACGCCGGCGACGACATCCCGGCCGCGCTCTCAGCGCTGGAGACCGCGCTGCTGCTGCACCCCGGGCACGCGCGCGCCGAGCAACTCATGCAAGCCTGGAGCGCCGGCCACGCCCGCGGCGGCGCGCGCCCGCTCGACGATCCTCCGTCCGGACTCAGCCCCGGCCTGCTCGGCAGCTACTACGCGGGAACATCATTCGAACGCCTCGTGGCGACCCGCGTCGACCGGGAGTTCGACCTCGACTGGAAGCGCGGCTCGCCCCTGCGTGGCGTGCCCGCCGACCGCTTCAGCGTGCGCTGGGAAGGCTGGCTGAAGGCGCCTGCGGACGGCCTGTACACGCTCTTCGTGGTGGCCAACGACGGCGTGCGCATTACGCTCGGGGAGTCCCTCGCCGTGGACCACTGGCAGGACGCTGGCTACTCGAGCTGGACCGGTACCGGCGACGTGCGCTGCCAAGCCGGCTGGCACCCGCTGCGCATCGAGTACTACGACCGCAGCGACAACGCGCGCCTGTTCGTGCTGCTCAGCCGCGACGGCGACGACTACCCGCTCGAGCTGGCGCAGCACCTGTTTCATCAGCGGCGCTGAAGCGCTTGGCCTCGCGGCCGTCGAGCTCGCACCGCTGGGGCACCGCGGCTCGGAGCGATGCCGGCGCCGCCCCGGGACGACGCAGACCGGGCACGACTCAGGCGCGCGCTGGCCCCTGCGTGGCGCGTCTGGCCGCCAGCCAGGCGTGGGCCTGCTGCGCCGGGAAGCCGATCTCGACCGCTCGCCAGCTGCCCACATACGCGGGACCGGCCGCCACGAAGAAGCCGGTCTTGGGGCCCACGAAGCTGAGCGTCCAGCGCGCCGGCAGGGCCGCACCCAGGACCTCCCCGGTGGTGGCGTGCAGCCCGCTGGGCACATCCACCGCCAGCACCGGCGCGCCGGTGCTGGCCACCGCCGCCAGCGCGGCGGCCGCGTCTCCCTGCACCGGGCGCTCCAGACCCACGCCAAACAGGCCGTCGATCACCAGCACCCCGGGGCCCATCGCCGGCGCCTCGTCGCCCGCCAGCGGGCGCCAGCGCGTCAGCGGCCACGCGCTCTCCAGCAGCTCGGCGGCCACCAGCGCGTCGCCTCCGTTGTTGCCCGGACCCACCAGGCAGACCACGCGCTCCAGGCGTTGCTGCTCGAGCAACTCGGTCGCAGCAGCCGCCAGGCGCGCGCCCGCCGTGGCCATGAGCTGGGCGATGCTGAAGCCCCTCGACACCAGCCAGCGATCCATGGCCAGGGCCTCGTCCGCGCTGTATGTCACGGCAGGAGGCTGGGCCGTGTCGTGCCAGGCCGACTGCCCGGCAGACGCGGCCGGGTCGTCGCGCCGATGCTCGCTGTCCCTGGCCTCGCCGTCCACGGCTCACGCTCCGTCGCCTTCAGGCTTGCGAGGGGCGTCCACGCCCCCACAATGCTCTCGCCTGCATGCTACCGCCGCCACGCCCCGCACGGCGCTGGCAGCTCGCCCTCGATCGAGACGCCGTTGACGCCTCACGAACCCACGCCCGTCGACGGGCAGCCGCGCTCGGTCATCTCCACGCGCCCTGGCTGGGTGCGCCGGCTGCTGGCCTGGCAGAAACACACGCCTCTCAACCCCTACTGGTTGGACGTGCGTCGGCTGCACGACGCGGTGGCTCGGCTGGCGCCCCTCGCGAGGGGCACCATGCTCGACGTGGGTGTGGGCGAGCGCCCCTACGCCGACGTGTTCGCGCCGCACGTCTCGCGCTACCTGGGGCTCGAGTACCCGCCGGTGGTGTTCGGCAACCTGAACCCCGAGCTGGCCGGCTACCTACACGTCGTGCACGGCATCATCGACGTCTTCGGCGACGGCCAGCGGCTGCCCGTGGCCGACGCCTGCGTGGACACCGTGCTGAGCCTGGAGGTGCTCGAACACCTGCCGCACCCCGAGCGCTGCGTGGCCGAGATGGCCCGCGTGCTCAAGCCCGGCGGCCGCCTGCTGTTGACCGTGCCGTTCCTGCAGCCGTTGCACCAGCTGCCCTTCGACTTCCGGCGCTACACCCCGCGTGGCCTGACCGAGCTGCTGGAAGACAACGGCCTGGAGCTCGAGCTGCTGGAGCCCCGCGGCAACGTGGCCTCCGCCGCCGGCGCCGTCTGCGCCCAGTGGATGCTGCGCCACCTCGCCGCCCGGGAGCGCAAGCACGACGGGTCGGTCAAGTTGAGCCGCCTGCGGGGGCCGCTGGTGCTGCCGCTGATCGCCCTGACGCAGCTGTTCTTCGCCCTGGCCGAGCGCTACGCGACGGACGACGCCCTGTGCCTGGGCTGGACCGCAGTGGCCACCAAGCGCTGAGCCGCGGGCCGGCCGCCCAAGAGCTGGGGCCGCCATCAGGAGTCGCGCGGCCCAAGCGGAACGCTGCGCCCGGGGCGCTCGTTCGGCATCGCACAGGCGGATCGGGCCGCCGCTCCCCGGGCGCGTTCAGCTGCGCTCGACCGCTCCCCACGCCCCCCAACGGCGCGCGACAGCGTGGCGCCACTTGCCATCCCGGCGGATCGTGCGTGTCATAGGCTTGCATCCCCGGAGCATCCCCTGGCCGGCGAACCGGGCCTCTTGATCGCCGTCGGCCGGCGTCGTGGAGCGCCTCGCCATGCTGCAGACCTGGATCCTCGCCGGCTGCCTCGCGGCCGCCCCGCTGGCCCTCGTGGACGACGCCGACTCGCGCGCCGCCTACATCGACGGGCTGCACAGCCGCCAGCTCCACGACCTGCTGGTGGATGAGGCGCAGGACTTCCTGGATCAGCACGGCGACCACGAGCACGCGGATCTGGTGCGCTATCGCCTGGCCAGCGCCCTGCTGGAGCTGTCTCGCCCGGACGACGCGGCCGCCCATTTCCGTAGGCTGAGTCAGCGGCCCGGCTTTGCCTGGCGCGCCGCAGCCAGCCTGCGTCTGGGGCAATGCGAGCTGCGCTCGGGCCGCCCGCGCCAGGCCATCGCGCCGCTGACCGCCGCGCTGGAGGACGGCGACCCCACCCTGGCCGAGCCCGCCACGGTGCTGCTGGCCGACGCGTGGCTGCGCGGCGAGCGCCCCGATCAGGCCCTGCCGCTGTTCGATCAGGCGCTCGCGCGCTGGCCCCGCGGCGCCCACGCCCGGGACGCCGGCGTGGGCCGGGCCTGGTGCTGCCAACGCCTGGGCCGGCATGAGGACGCCGTCGCCGGCGCCGAGGCCCTGCTGAGCGAGGGCGTGGAGCCCGGCAGCCCGCTGGCGCTCGAGCTGCACTTCATCCGCGGCGAGAGCCTCGCGGCCCTGGGGCGCGCGGCCGAGGCGGAGGCCGCCTTCGCTCTGGTGGAGCGAGGTCCCTTCGCGGACGCCGCCCTGCGCGGACGCGGTTTCGCGGCCGACGAACAGGACCGGCCCGAGCGCGCCGCGGCGCACTTCGCGGCCCTGTTGGCTCGCCATCCCGAGAGCCGCTTCGTGGCCGAGGCCAGCTTCCAGCTCGGCGTGCAGCGACTCTCCGCCGGCGACGCCGAGGGCGCCTGGCAGGCCCTCTCGTCCCCCGCCGTACCGCGCTCCGCCGAGGCGCGCTACTGGCAGGCGCGCAGCGCCGGCGCCCTGGGTCAGACCGACGAGGCCCTGCGCCTGCTGGACGAGGCCGAGGCCCTGGAGCCCGAGCCGACCCTGGCCGGCCACGTGCAGACGGCCCGCGGCGACCTGCTGGCCGCCAGCGGGCGCTCCGCCGAGGCCGCCGGCGCCTACGCCCGCGCGGGCTCCAGCGACGCCCTGCACGCCGCCGCCGTGACCAGCCTGAACGCCGGGAACGCCGCCGCCGCGCTGCAGCTCGCCGACCGGGCCCTGGCCGCCGGCGGCGACGACGCGCTGCTGCACCTCGCCCGCGGTGAGGCGCTGTTTGCCCTGGAGCGCCCCGGCGAGGCCCGGCCGGAGTTCGAGCAGGTCATCGCCGGCGAGCACCTCGGCGCTCAGCCGCGGGCGCGCTCGCGGCTGGCCTGGTGCGCCTATCAGCAGGGCGAGCTGGCCGACGCCGGCCGGGACTTCGAGTCCCTCGCGCGTGAGCACCCGAGCGCCCCCGAGGCCGACGAGGCCGCCTTCATGACCGGGCGCTGCCGAGACGAGCTGGGCGACAGCGCAGGCGCCCGCGAGGCCTGGACACGCTACCTGGCCGAGCACCCCGCCGGGGCCTTCGTGCTCGAGGCGCAGCTCGGACTGGCCGGCGAGCGCTCGCCGCGGGAACGCCTGCCGCTGCTGCAGGCCGTGGTGGACGGCAGCAACAAGCCGGCGCAGCTGTCCGCGGCGCTGCTCCAACTGGGCGACACGCTCGCGGAGCTGGGCCGACCCGCCGAGGCGACGCCGCACCTGACCCGTATCATCCAGCAGTTCAGCCACACCCCCTCGGCCCCTTCGGCACGCTACAGCCTGGCCTGGCTGCAGCTGGACGCGGGCGACCCGCAGAGCGCCTGCGCCACCCTCGCGCCCGTGCTGACGCCGCCCCGCGACGGCCCCGCGCCCGAGCCCGAGCTGCGCCTGGCCGCGCACGAGCTGGCCGCGTGGAGTTGGTGCCTGGCCGGTCAGCCCGACCGCGCCGAGGCCGTGCTCTCCGACCTCTCGCGCCTGGGTGCCGAGCCCGCGCGACTGCTGGCCAGCGCACGCAGCGTGGCCGCCGCCTACACCGCGGCCGGTCAGCCCGACCGAGCCCAGGCCCTGATGGACGCTCTGTCCAGCGCCGCTCCTGACGCGCAGGTCGAGGCGGCCTGGATCGCCCTGGACGCCGGACACCTGGACGACGCGTCGACCCGCGCGCGGGCCGCCCTGGACGCAGAACCCACGTCCGCTTCCGCCGCCGAGGTCGCGTTCTTCGTGGGCGAGGCGCACTTCGCCGCGGGCGATGACGCCGCCGCCGCGCCGCTCTTCGACGCCACGGCGGCGGCCGGTGGCGAGCTGGCGGACGAAGCGCTCTACAAGTCGGGCTTCGCGCGCCTGCGCGCCGGTGACCTGGCGCTCGCGGCCCAGCGCTTCGACACGCTGGTGGCCGAGCACCCGCACAGCGCGCTGGTGGGCGAGTCGCTGTTCCTGGCGGGCGAGGCCTGCTTCCGCCTGGGCCAGTTCGAGCAGGCGGCCCAGCGCTGCCGACGCGTGCTGAGCGAGCACCCGCGCCACGAGGTCGGCGCCCGCGCGCGCTTCCGACTGGGGCTGTCGCTGGCCCAGCTCGAGCAGTGGCAAGGCGCATCCGACGCGCTGGCTGACCTGGCCCGGCGCCACTCCGACTTCGCCAACCTGCTGGAGGCCGAGCTCTGGCGCGGCCGCGCGCTGGCCGCGCTGGGCAACGGGCGCGCCGCCCGAGCCGCCCTGGAGCGCGTGGTCGAGCAGGACCGCGGCGTGCTCTCGGCCCGCGCCCGGCTGGAGCTGGGACACATGCACCAAGCCGCGGGCGACACCGAGCACGCCCTGAGCGAGTACCTCAAGGTGGCCGTGCTGCACGCCTCCGAGGACGAGGTGGCCCAGGCCCTGCTGCTGGCTGGCGACTGCCTGTCCACGCTGGGGCGCGCTGACGCCGCCACCGACCGCTGGCGCGAGCTGCTGCAACGCACACCGCAACACACCCTGGCCGCCGACGCGCGGCGACGCCTGGGCGGCGTCTGACGCGCAGCACACACACCCAACACCATCGAGACACACGACCACACACACCCGCGGCCACACGCAGCCTGACGGCCGGTCGCCGCAGACCACGCCACCCGCACCGCAGCTCGAACCCGAGCGCCCCGCCACGCGCGGCCGCACCCAGCCCGGAGCAACCCATGGACGAGAGCCAACTCGACTCCCTGTTCGGCATCCTCACGAGCGGCGGTCCGCTCATGATCCCCATCGCGCTGTGCTCGGTGCTGGCGCTGGCCTACATGGTCGAGCGCAGCGTGCGCCTGCGCCGCGGACGCCTGGCGCGCGGCGCCTTTCACCACGAGCTGATCGACGCCCTGCGCGACCGCGGCCCCGACGCCGGTCTGGCCCTGTGTGTCGGAGACGACACCAGCCAGTCGCGCATCCTGGCCGCCGGCATCGCCCGCGCCGACGCCGACTGGCTGCAGCGCGAGAAGGCCGTGGAGGACGCCGGCGCGCGCGAGGTCGATCGCCTCTCCGCCAACCTGCGCCCGCTGGTAGTGATCGGCATGATCGCGCCGCTGCTGGGGCTGCTGGGCACGGTCTGGGGCATGATCGAGGCCTTCAACGTGATCTCGTCGGGCGAGGGCATCGGCAGCCCCGAGGCCCTGGCCGGCGGCATCAGCCAGGCGCTGGTGACCACCGCCGCGGGCCTGGCCGTGGCCATCCCCGCGCAGGCGGCGTACTACTACTTCCGCAGCCGCATCGACGCCTTCGTGCGCCGCACCGAGGACCTGTACCTGGAGGTCTCCGACGTGCTCGCCGGGCGCACGCCGCCCCTCGCCGTGGCGCCCGCCGAGCCCGCGCCGGCCGGCCCCGCCTCGTGAGAATCCGCGCCAAGAGCGACGAGGAGCCGCTGCTCAACCTCACGCCCATGATCGACGTGGTGTTTCAGCTGCTCGTGTTCTTCATGGTGGCCACGACCTTTCTCGACCCCGAGAAGGAGATCGACATCGAGCTGCCCGAGGCCAGCAGCGGCCAGGCCGGCGAGGCGGACGACAGCGAGCTGATCATCAACGTGTTCGCCGACGGGCGCATCGTGCTGTCGGGTCAGGTGCTGGAGGTCGAGCAGCTGCTGGACGAGCTGCGCGCGGCGGCGCGGGCCGACCCCGACCGCCCCGTGACCATCCGCGGCGACCGCCTCGTCTACCACGAGCGCATCGTGTCGGTGATGGACGCCTGCGAGCAGGCCGGCATGCTCAACCTCGGCATCAGCATCACGGAGGGCACCTGATCCCGTGAAGCTGCCCGAGGGCGCGTTCCGCAACGCAACCATCGCCCTGTCGCTGCTGGCGGCGGGCTTTGCGTTGGCGTACCTGCGCCTGCTGCCGCACATCGAACGCGAGTCGGGCTGGACGGACGGCGTGCGCGAGGTCTCGCTGGACGACCGCGCCGCCCTGCGCTACGCCGTCTGGGACGAGCCGGTGCCGCTCGGCCCCGCGGTCAACGGCCCCGAGCGCGAGGGCCGGGCGAGCGTCTCACCGGACGGCACGCAGCTGGTGTTCGCCGTGGGCGAGCCGGGCCTCAACGCCGACCTGTGGATCGCCGACCTGGTGGACGGCGAGCCCATCGACCCGCGCCCGCTCCGCGTGGCCAACTCGCCCTTCGACGAGGTCTCGCCGGCGTTCGGGCCCGACGCGTTGTGGCTGGCCAGCAATCGCCCCGGTGGCGAGGGCGGCTTCGACCTGCTGCGCTGCCCCTGGCGAGACGGCGTGTTCGAGCCGGCCGAGCGCCTGGCTCCCGGCCTGGCCAGCGAGTACGACGAGCTGGATCCGGCGCCCGTGCCCGGCAGCCGCGCCGTGGTGTTTGCGTCGGACATGCCCCGCGGCCGGCGACGCGACCTCGACCTGTACCTGGCCGTGCCCAACTCGCCCCGCGCGCCCGCGGGCAGCGCCGGCGAGGATCCGCAGCGCGCTCCCGGACCGGGCGACATCGAGCTGCCGGGCGACGGCTTGCTGCCGGACGGCGCAGAGCCCCGCGGCGACGGACCCGAGCGTGAGCGCGCGCCGACCGCCCCCGAGAGCGCCTGGCGCGTCGAACCCCTGGCCGCGCTCAACTCACCCTTCGACGAACGCGACCCGGCCTTCGCCGCCGACGGCCGCGTGCTGCTGCTGGCCAGCGACCGCGACGGGGGCGCGGGCGGCTTCGATCTGTACCGCTCGATGCAGGGCCGCGAGGGCTGGCTGCCGCCCGTGCCGCTCGTGGGCGTCAACGGCCCCGGCCACGAGCGCGCGCCCATGGCCACCCTGGGCGGCTTCGGCCTGTTGCTGACGTCCGCGCCCGCAGGCGGGCTGCCCGACCTGCACCGCGCCCGCTCGCGCGAGCTGTTCCGCCTGCCCGGCCGCCCCGTGGGCTGGTTGGACCTGACGGTGGTGGGCCTGCTGCTGCTGCTGGCCGTGCTCACCTGGCTGGGCCGACGCTGGGAGGCGCTCGATATCCTGGCCAAGTGCCTGCTGGTGAGCTTGGTGGCACACCTGTTGCTCATGCTCTGGTTCCGTGAGGTGTACGTCGAGCAGGAGCCGGTCGAGCCGCCGCCCGCCGCGCCGTCCATCCGCGTGCGACTGAGCGCCAACCCGCAGCAGAGCTTGGCCTCGGCCGAGCGCGCGGGCGAACTGCAGGCCGCTCCCAGCCTGCGCGCGGCGGCCCATGCCCCCGAGCAAGCCGACGGCGCGGCGCCCGAGGGAGGCGAGTTGAGCCCCGCCGCGCGGGCGTCCCTGCCGGCTCCAAGCCTGGCCACGGCGGTCGCGCCCGCGCGCGCGGCGGACAGCTCCGCGTCCACGCGCAGCGAGCGCTCGCTCGACGTCAGCGTGCGCGAGCCCGCCACGCGCGGCGAGCCGATCCACAGCGCCGAGGCGCCCAGCCTGTCGCTGGCGGCGAGCACGGGACCGACGCAGGCGCGCACGCGGGCCGCGGCGGCCGACCCGACGCGTCTCAGCCCTGACGCCGCGGGCGCGAGCGCGACCCCACCGGCCAGCGCCCACGCCGCCGCGCTGCCCGTGCCCTTGGTGGCCAGCAGCGGACCGGCCACGTCGACGCACGCGCCGGTCGAGCTCATGTCGCAGGGCTCTCGCGCGGCGGCGCGCACGCTGGCCGTGGCGGCGCCGCCCGCCATGCTCAGCGCGGCGACGAGCGGCGCGTCGGCCGACGCCGGCGGGTTGCAGCTGGCCGAGACGTCGACCCTGGCCCTCGGGGCTCCCGCCACGGCGGCCACGGCGCGTCCCAGCCTGCACTCCGCCGTGCGTGACGGTCTGTTCAGCGGCAACGCGCCCACGCGCAGCGCCCCGCGTGGCGCGAGCGCGCCCGGCGCCGGGGCCACCGCGCGCATGACGTCCCTCACCCTGCCGTTGCCGGCGGCGAGCGCGGGCGGCGGGCCGGCGACGTCGCGCGGCGCGGTCGACATCGACCTGGGCGCGCGCTCGTTCTCGCAGGCGGCGCTGGACGGCGGGCTGACGAGCGGGCCGCCCGCGACGCTGCTGACCCCGGCCACGTCGCCATCCGCTGAGCAGGACCTGGGCGCGCTCGCGGCGAGCGGCGCGCACCCCACCGGTGCAGGCGAGGTCCCAGGCGCGCTCGCGCTGTCGGCGCCGAGCAGTCGGGCGGCGCCCAGCCGCGCGGGCGCAGAGCCGGCGCGCCCCGGGCGCTGGCGGTCGTCCAGCGACGTGCTCGCCAGCGCAACGCCCGCCGCCAGCCCCAGCGCGCGCCCGCTGGCGGCTCCCGTCGTGTTGGCCGCGAGCCTGCCGGAGACCCGCGCCGGACCCTTCGACCACACGCCTTACCGCACGCGCTTCGGCGAGGCGCGCATCCAGGCCCTGGAAGACGGCGGCGGCTCGGAGCAGACCGAGCGCGCCGTGGCCGCCGGGCTGGCCTACCTCGCGCGCATCCAGGAGAGCGACGGCCACTGGGGTAGCCCGGACGACTTCGACGACAAGTACGGCCACGTGGTGGTGGGCAAGACGGCCCTGTGCCTGCTGGCGTTCCTGGGGGCCGGCCACAGCCCGCGCTCCGGTCGCGAGCACGCGCCCGTGGCGCGCCGCGCGCGCGAGTTCCTGCTGTCGGTGCAGGACGCGCTGACCGGCCACTTCGGCTACAGCAGCAGCTACTCACACGCCATCGCCACCTACGCGCTGAGCGAGTGCTACGCCCTGGACGGCGACGCGCGCCTGGCCGCCCCGCTGCGCCAGGCCGTGTCGTGGATCGTCCAGCACCAGCACAAGAGCCGCGACGCCCGGCGCTTCGGCGGCTGGGGCTACTACTATCCCGACGACCGCAGCTTCGACCCGTGGCCGCGCACCTCGGTCAGCGCCTGGCAGATCATGGCCCTGGAGTCCGCGCGCCTGGCGGGCCTGGCCGTGCCGGATCAGACCTTCGAGGACGCGCGCACGTATCTGCTGCAGAACCACGACGCGCGGGCGGGCGTGGTGCTCTACAGCCGCGACCCCGAGCGCCTGGCCTCGCGCTACCCCACCCTGCCGGGCTCCACGCCCGCGGGCCTCTTTGCCCTGTCGTTGCTGGGCGAGGAGCTCGACGCGCCGCGCTGGCGCTCGACCATCGAGTTCACCCTCTCGCGCCGGCCCGACGGCTTCCGCGAACCCAGCAGCGAGCAGTTCGTGTCGCGCGCAGCGGGCAACCTGTACTTCTGGTACTACGGCTCGCTGGTCCTGTTCCGGCACGGCGGCAGCGAGTGGGAGCGTTGGAACCAGGCGCTGCAGTCCACCCTGCTGCCGGCCCAACGCCGCGACGGCAGCTGGCAACCCATCTCGCTCTACGCCGACTACGCCGGCGACGACAACCGCGATCGCAGCTACACCACCGCCATGTGCGTGCTCTCGCTCGAGGTGTACTACCGTTACTTCACGCCGCTGCTGTCGGTCGACGCCGGCTCGGGTGGCAGCCGTTGACGTAGGCGCCGCGCCGGGGTTCCATGGCGGCATGATGCGCGCACTGACCCTCGCCCTGCGTCGTTGCCCTCGTGGCTGGGTGCGCCTCGTCGCGGGCCCTGCTGGGCGCCCAGGCCGGGCGCTGCTGCTCGGCCTGGCGCTGCTGCTCGGTCCGGCGCTGCCTGCCTGCGACGAGCGCGCGCTGTCGTTCCGCGTGCTGCACGTGCCCGTGGCCCATGACGGTTTCGATCTGCTCGACGCGGCGCTGATGGACGCCGAAGGCGACGGCGATCTCGACCTGGTGGTGGCCACCGAGAGCGACCTGCGCCTGCTGCGCTTCGAGCCGGGCGGCTGGAGCGACGCGTCGTCGGGCTCGGGCATCTCGCGCGTACCCGCCGTACAGCGCGTGCACGCCGCCGGCCGCGACCTGTTGGTGGAGCGCGACGGACAGCTGCGGCGGCTGGTGGGCTCCGCGGTGGGCACCTGGACGGAGGCCGAGCGCGACGAACCCGGCCCCGCCCCCGCCGTGCCGACCGAGCTGCTGCTGGACCTCGACGGCGACGGCACGGACGAGCGCGCCACGCTGGACGGCACGCGCCTGCGCATCGAACAGCACACGCCATCGGGCTGGCGCGACATCACGGCCTCCACGGGCGCCGATGGCCTGGTCATGCCGAACCCGGGCACGCGCCTGCTGGCGGGCGACCTGGACGGCGACGGCCACCCGGACCTGGCGGTGGTGGGCGGCCGGCTGTTTGCCCTGCTCTCCAACGGCGGCGCGCTGCCCGGCGAGTAGACGGGGCTCGCGGCGCGGTTCGGTGTCAAGCCGCCCGTGAGCCCGCACCCCACGCCGGAATCGCGGCGCCGGTCGCGGCGCCGGAATCGCGGCGCCGGCCGCGGCCAGGGTCGAACCCAGGGGCCCCCGCGCCGCCGTGAGCACGCTCGGCCGTCTGTGCGTCACAACATGCCACCCCCGCACGGGAGTAGCCTGGACGGTCAGTGTGTTGCGGCCCCCGGCCTGGGGCCGGCCGAACCGTCCTACCGATCGGGAGATTGACCGCATGTTCGTTCGCATCGGAGTAGTCATCGGGGCCAGCCTGAGCTTGGCCGTGGGAGGCGAGGCCGGCACGCAGACGGCGCCCTTCGCCGGACACCGTCTGACCCACGACACGAACACCCACCGCAACGTCATCGGCGACATCGACGAGGACGGACATCGGGACCTGCTCACGCTCACCGACGGGACCCACCTCATGCTCGGGCAGCTGACGGCTCGTTCGTGACCGGCCCATCCTGGGCGTGAACGGGAGCAGGGCCCCGGCCCTGGCAAACATGGACGCGGCCAAGCGTCAGTCGATCAACGGAATGATGACGCTGGTGCCGACGGCGTCCTGCTGCGGGTTGGCAGGGTTCTTGTTCCAGAGCAGCGGCGGCGCCATGAAGTTCGCGAGCTGACTGGTCCCAGCCTGCACACCGACCGGGAGGCCGAACGCGCTCGCCGAGAGCGCGCCGCCGCCCAGCGGAAGGTGGACTGACGACCCCACGATCGAGGACGCTCCCGGCACGCCCACCCAGGAGCCGCTCTGATCCTGAACGGGGGTCAGAAAGACGGGTCCGAAGAACGCGACGTCAGCCGCCGGGAACGCAAACCCGAGGCTTTCCTGCATGGTCAACGGGAATCGGTTGGCGCCCCCAGTGCCCACCAGGATGTCCGGGTTACCGTTGGTGCCTGGGTCTCCCTGCCCAGGCGACAGGCCCGCGAGGACGCCGTCGAACCAGCCCTGCACCCACGTCACGTGGCTCCGGGGGTCACCCACGGCACCGGTGGCGACGGTGTTGGGGCCCCCGTTCCAGGTCACGAAACCCAGGGTCGGAAGGTTGAGGAAGCCCCCCGTGGCGGGATCCTGCGCACCCAGGCCGCCCGCCCCCGTGCCGGCCCCGCCGCGCCCGCTCAAGCTGATGCCGCTGTGACGCCCGAGGTCGAAGCCGCCGTTCGGACTCAGTCCGCCGGCGGGCAGACCGAAGGAGGCGATCGCCGGGTACTCGGGGCCTGTGCCAGCCATGGGCTGGCCGACCATGGACTGGTACGGCGACGTGCCGTTGAATCCGTTCGGCGCGGTCGCGTAGTTGGTCACGGGAGTCGACGCGACGCTCATCACCTCGAGTTCGAGGTTCCCAAAGAAAGCGAACAGGCCCAGCGAGCCGCCCGCGATGGAGTTGCTCTGCCACAGGTTCTGTTCGTCATTCGACCAGGCGTAGTACTGGTTGTTGTCAGGGGAACTCGTGGACCAGTGGTACCAGCCGTTGATGTCATCCAGAGCGGGAACAGCCGAGGGGACCCAATTGAACGCGACCAACCAGCAGCCGGCGCTGGCAGCCAGAGAGATATCCGATGCGAACGCGATCAGGGTCGCTGTGCCGGCGCTTGTCGCGCCTTGCAAACCGTTGTTCGGGATGACGATCTTGAAACCCTGGGCAAACGAACTCAGTCCCGAAGGCAAGTCGGTCAGCAGGAAGTTCGCCGAAGCACCCACGGGTCCGTAGGGGAGCCCTCCGCTGCCACCGATCGGAAAGCACGAGGGCCCTACGGAGGCGACCGAGCAGGCAGCCCTGTTCCACACGCCTGCCGCTTGGTCAAAGGCATGCAGGCCATCGAATTCCATCAACGCGATGATCGGGAACCTGATGTCGTAGACGCCGCCGCTGCCTGTGGGGCCGAACAAGCAAGGCGACTCGGTCCAGCCAGCCTGCTTGTAGCCGAAGTCACCGAGCGCGGTGAGTGTGTTGCCGCGCATCTCCTCACCATCCACCCAGTAGCCCACACCATCATCGCCCGGGATCCAGGTGCCGCCGGCACCGAACCCGAGGTAGACCACATCAGCGCCGTTGGTCAGCACGTGCGCATTGAACCCGTTCTGGGCGAAGAGCGGGCTTGTGAGCCCCACTGTCAGCGCAGCGAGAGCCGCGAACCGGAGTATCGACATGATCATTGGAGACTTCTCCACGGGAGGAACAGCGCGCCAAGGACCAGCCCAGCGGCCGCGATGTCGGGAACGCGACGCGCAAGGGTTGACTCACCCAGTCGATCCGCGCGGTTCGGGGTGAGGCATGCAGCACCGAGCCTCCGTAAGAACTCCAGCGCGCGGGCACTGAAGGAGACACGCATCATACGCCTGCTCCTGGATCCTGTGTGAGTTCGCGCACATGAGCGCGAGACGCTCCTGCGTCAGGTCGCGTGGTCGCCTCTGCGCGTGACCCACAACGCATGTGTCCTGTCACGGGAGCACACGCTCGCTGCGTCCCCATGAGCACTCGCTGGTGAATATGCACGCATGGAAACAGCACTCATGAAGAGCCTTCGATAAGCGGCAAGGCCTCGCTGCTGATCGGCGTGGGCGCGCCACGCAACGCGCCCGTGGTAGCCTCCACACAGCGCCCGCATACGGGCGCGTATCCCCGGCGTGAGGCCAGCCGTTGTTCCTGCACCAGGTGCGGATCGAGAACTTCCGCGGCATCCGGCGCCTGCGCCTGAAGCTCGACCACACCACGGTGCTGGTGGGCGAGAACTCGTTCGGCAAGAGCAACCTGATGGCGGCGCTCGACCTGGCGCTGGGGCCGCGCGCCCGCGGCGGTGAGCTCAAGCTGCTGCCCTCCGATGTCCACGTGCCCTTTGGCGCGGAGCGGCCCAGCGGTCGACCGGTGCTGATCGGACTAATCTTCCGCGAGCGCTCCGGCGGCGAGTGGGAGACGAGCTCGCTCGACCCCGTGCGCGCGGCCATGACCGAGCGCAGCGGCGGACGCCTGCAGCTCAGCCTGCAGATCACGGGGCGCACGTTCGGCGGCGAGCTGCACGCCGAGGCCGCGTTCCTGGACAGCGCCAAACAGCCCATCAGCGACCTGGACGACGAGCTGCTGTTGGCCTCGCTGCGTCGCGTGAGCCCGGTGGTGCACCTGGGCGCCGGCGGCTTCATGCCCAACGACGACGGCGAGCTGGACGACGAGGAGCTGGGACCCAGCCTGCACCCGGACGTGCGCCGCATGCGCTTCCAGATCCGACATCTGTTCCGCAAGCTCATGGCGCGCGAGACGCCGCCGGACCGGGCCGAGCTGGAGGCCGGACTGGACGCCGTGCGCGAGGCCCTGGGCTCACGCCCCGAGCTGCTGGTGCCCAAGAACGCCCTGCCCCTGCACCGTCGCGACCTGGTGCACACGCCGCTGCACCTGGCGCTCGACCGCCGCCCGAAGCGCGCGCTCGACCACCCCCTGGGCTCGGCCACCTCGGCCATCGGCCCGCTGGTGCTGCTGGGCGCCATGCTCGAGGCCATGGGCCCCGCCGGCCTGCACCCCGGCGCGCGCCCGCTGGTGGTGGTGGAGGACGCCGAGGCGCACCTGCACCCCACCGTGCTGGCCAGCGCCTGGGGCGTCATCGAGGGCATCAAGGCCCAGCGCATCGTCACCACCAACTCGCCCGAGCTGCTGGCGGCCGTGCCGCTGTCTTCCATCCGCCGGCTGGTGCGCCGACGCAGCCACACCGAGGTGCACCGCCTCAAGCGCCGCTCGCTCTCGCGCGAGCAGCTGCGCCGCGTCGGCTACCACGTGCGCATGCGCCGCGGCGGCGCCTTCTTCGCGCGCTGCTGGCTGCTGATCGAAGGCGAGACCGAAGCCTGGCTGCTGCCCGAGCTGGCGCGGCTGGTGGGCCTCGACTTCGCGGTGGAGGGCGTGCACTGCATCGAGTTCGCCCAGTGCGGCGTGGCGCCCCTGGCCAAGCTCGCCAACGACCTGGGCATCCCCTGGCACTTGATCACCGACGGTGACGACGCGGGCGCCAGCTACGCGCGCTCCGCCGCCTCGCTGCGGGGCGACGCGCCGCTCGAGGACCGCGTCACGCGCCTGGAGTCCACCGACATCGAGCGCTGCCTGTGGGACCACGGCTACGACGAGGTCTTCCGCCGGCAGCTGCCCGTGACCGTCTCCGGCAAGGAAACCACGCTGCCCCCGCACGAGGTCATCGCCCGGGCCGTGCGCAGTCGCCGCAAGCCGCAGCTGGCGCTGGACGTGATCGAGGCCGCCGGACGCCGCGGCAGCCCGGGCGTGCCGTGGCCACTGAGAGAAGTGATCGACACCGTGGTGCGCCTGGCCCGCGCGGCCGTGGACTGGGACGCGGGGCGCTCATGAAGGCCACCTTCCTGGGCGCGGCCGGCTGCGTCACCGGCTCCATGACGCTGGTGCAGACCGCCAATCGGCGCGTGCTGGTGGACTGCGGCATCCACCAGGGCTCGCGCGAGCAGCGCGACCTCGACCGCGAGCACTTCCCCTTTGACCCGGCCACACTGGACGCGGTGGTCCTGACCCACGCGCACCTCGACCACTGCGGCATGCTGCCGCGCCTGGTGCAGGCGGGCTACGCCGGACGCGTCACCGTCACCGCCGGCACGCGCGATCTGTGCGGCGTGATCCTGCCCGACAGCGGCCGGCTGCAGCAGGAGGGCGCAGAGCACGCGCGCCGCCACGGCTCCAGCCGGCACCAGCGCCCGCAGCCGCTCTACACCCAGGACCACGCCGAGCAGACGCTCAAGCGGCTCGACGGCGTGGGCTTCGACACCGAGATCGACCTGTGCCCCGGCGTGCGCGTGCGCTTCCTGCAGGCGGCGCACATCGTGGGCAGCGCGTCGGTGCTGCTCTCCAGCGACGAGGGCTCGATCCTGTTCTCCGGCGACATGGGCCGGGACGACCGCCCCATCGGCCCGTCGCCTGACCCGCCCGCGGCCGCCGACGCCATCGTGCTGGAGTCCACCTACGGCGACCGCCTGCACGAGCGCAGCGACCCGGCGGACACGCTGGCCGACGTGATCTCGCGCACGACCGCGCGCGGCGGCTCGGTGCTGGTGCCGGCCTTCGCCGTGGGCCGCACGCAGATGCTCATGTACCTGCTGTACCAGCTGCGGCGCGAGGGACGCATCCCGTTCCTGCCGGTCTGGATGGACAGCCCCATGGCCCAGCGCGCCACCGAGGTCTACCGGCGCCACGCGCCCCTGGTGGGCGTGCCGCACGAGCTGGTGGAGGACGTGGTGCGCATGACCAGCATCTCCACCACCCCCGACGAGTCGCGCGCGCTCGATCGCGACAAGCAGCCCAAGGTGCTCGTGTCGGCCAGCGGCATGCTGGAGGGCGGGCGTGTGCTGCACCATCTGCTGGCCATGGGCGGCAGCCCGCGCAACACGATCCTGCTCTCGGGCTATCAGGCGCCGGGCACGCGCGGCGCGGCGTTGGCCGACGGCGAGCGCTACCTGAAGCTGCACGGCAAGGAGCTGCACGTGCGCGCGGAGGTGGCCGCGCTGACCACGCTCAGCGCCCACGCCGATCAAGGGCAGCTGCTGGCCTGGCTGGCCCGCGCAGAGGCGCCGCCGCGGCAGGTGCTGGTGAACCACGGGCAGCCCGAGCCCGCCGCCACCCTGGCGCGGCTGGTGACCGAGCGCCTGGGCTGGCCCGCCCACGCCGTGCAAGCGGGGGAGCAGGTGCAGATCGAGCCGCGCGGCTCAGCCTGACCGCAGCCCCTCAGCGGCTCTTGATCTTCTTCTTGCCGCCGGCGCTGCTCTTCTTCCCGCTCGGCGTCCCGCGCTGCATGCGCACGCTCAGTCGCGTCAGGCCCGGCCCCACCCAGAGCTCCTCGTCATGCCGGACGAAGCCTCGCTTGAAGACCCTCACGTGGTATGTCGCCTCAGGCAACTGCTCGAACAGCGCCTGACCCTGCGCTGACGAGTGCAGGCTGCGGCGAAGATCGAAGGGGCGCTGCTTGCCAACCGAGCGCACGCTGACCGAGCCCCGGTCCAGCGGCGCGCCGCCCTGATCGCGCACGTCCAGCAGCAGGTCGCCGCCGGCGGGCACGCGCACCGTGCACGGCGTGGGCGCGCCGGGGAACACCAGCAGCGCACGCGGCAAGGCCCAGCTCCGCTTACCCAGGGCGACCTGCACGTAACCGCCCTCACCCAGGTTGAACGACGCGCGGCCCGCTGAATTGGAGCGCCGTTTGTTCACCTCGCGCTTGGGCTTGAGCTTGCCGAGCGCCTTGGGCTGCAGCGCCAGCTCGTCTGCAAAGACCTCCACCACGACCAGCTCCACGCCGCTCACGGGCCGGCCGCCGGTGTCGAGCACGCTCAGCTCGAGCACGGCGGCGCGGAACATCACGACGTCCAGCGGAGCGGGTTCGCGCAGACCGCCAAAGTCGATCGGCAGGCTCGCCACCGGGATGCGACCGGCCAGCCCCAGGGTCAGCCGATAGCGGCCGACCTCGGGCAGGCGCACCGTGTAGCCACCCGCGACGCCGGGCGTGGCCGAGAGACGCTCGCTGGTGTGGTGCCACTTGCCAGGGACGCTGAGCGACTCGCGCTGCAGCCGACCGCCCACGCCGTCCAGCGCCAGCCCGCTGCTGCCGTCGGTCACATGCAGCGCCCAGCTCACCGACGGCTCGAGCACCACCAGCACGTCGCGCTGGTCGGGCAGCGCCTCCGCCTCAGCCTGGCGCAAGCCCTCGGCCGAGACATGCAGCTCGATCAGCTCGAACTCGGGATCGATGGGCGCCAGCTCGAAGTAGCCCTCGGCGTTGGTGCGCGCGAACAGGCCGGCTGAGGCCTTCACCAGCGCCGCGGGGATGCCCACACCGGCGGGTCCGACCACGCGCCCCTGCACGCAGGCGCCCCGCTCGAGGTCGACCTGCAGCGGCTCGACCGGGCGGCCTTGAGACAGGTCGACCTCGACCCGCAGGCTGGCGCGCGCGCCGTGCCGCACCCAGGCCGACACGCGCTGGATGTCGGCCCCCGCCAGGCGGTGGGAGAGCTGCACCTGGCCCTGCTCGTTGGTCACGCCCAGGGTCGGGTCGACGTCCTTGCTGGTGAGCGCCACGTGGGCGCCCTGCACGGGCCCCTCGCTGTCCGACACCTGCACCGTCAGGTCGAGCGGCTCGGTCAACGTCAACAGCAGGCCCTCGTCGCCGCGGCGCACGAAGTCGCGGGCAAAGCGCCCCTCGGCGTCCAGCGCATCCACCAGCAACGGACCCACGCCCGACCACTCGCTGAAGGGCAGGGCGAAGGCGCCGTCGGCGCCGCTCGTGCCCCGGGCCAGCTCGCCGGAGGGCGCGGCCAGGGTCACGAGCGCGCCCGCCACCGGGTCGCCCGCCGGGCCATCGAGCACCTGCCCGGAGATGACCCGCTCGGCCACCAGCTTCAGCACGATCTGCTCATCGGGCGCCAGCACACGCTGCTCCCAGCGCTTGCGCACGGTGTTCACATAGCCCTCGGCCCGCACCTCCAAACGGAACGACCGCGACGGCGCGCTCTCGAAGCGGAACACACCTGAGGCGTCGGCCGTGGCGCTCAACTCGTGCAGCACCTGGCTCTGCTCCGGCGGGTCCGGCTCGCCAGCCGGGCGGGAGCGCGAGATGACGAGCAACGTGACCTGCGCCGCGGGGACGGGCGCGCCCGTGTCGGCGTCGACCACGCTGCCCTGCACCAGCCGACCGGGCGGCAGTTCCAGCTGCACGCCGCTGGAGCCGGCCAGCCGCTCGTCTTCCCGGAGCATGTCGTAGCCGGGCGCCCAGGCCCCCAGGTGCAGCGCCCCCTCCGCCAGCGGCATGAGCACAAAGCGGCCCTCGCCGTCGGCCTGAGCGCGGAACTGATCGTCGCCCGAGGCCACCCCCACGTAGGCGTCGGGCACGGGCATGAGGCTCTCCGCGCTCACGACGCTACCGGAGATGGACAGACCGGGCTGCAACGTCAGCACCAGC
>Ga0164313_10000945_pt1 | contig 24828 bp, 19 predicted proteins | sample GuaBasSedimGuay4_FD_113735 | JGI IMG/M metagenome (GOLD analysis project Ga0164313, IMG submission 113735) | Subseafloor sediment microbial communities from Guaymas Basin, Gulf of California, Mexico - Guay4, Core 4569-4, 0-3 cm | ecosystem: Environmental > Aquatic > Marine > Hydrothermal vents... | reverse complement strand
GGCTCCGTAGGCTCCGTCGGCTCCGTCGGCTCCGTCGGCTCCGTCGGCTCCGTCGGCTCCGTGGGCGCCATCAGCCCCATCGGCTCGCTACACGCAATGAGCCCCCACGCGCACAGCGCCAACGCCCCCCATGACCTCATCGCGCGACGGTACCACGTCAACTTACGGCGGCCGCCGCTACGCGCTCGCCAGCGAGGAAGCAGACAATCAGAAGTCCTCGTTCAAGGAGTGCCGCAGCGCTCGTCCGCAATCGCGTGAGAGCGTGAGAGCGTGAGAGCGTGAGCTGGTGTCGATGCTCACCGAATCGGTGTTGCAGCAAAGACGCCTGTTGGGCTCTCGATGTCACAGCCGCAAGGATCGGGGCGCACGGGTATCGGTGGTTCGCCACACCCCGCGAGCCACACCCCATGAGCCCCCACGCGCACACCGCCAACGCCTTCAGTTCTCGTGTCTGCTGCCGACGAAGCGCCGGACCTGCGCAAGCTGGGCGTCGCCCCAGGTCCGGCGGCTGTCTCCCGAGCGCGCCGACCAGAGCAGCGAGATGGGGTAATCGCGTTCATCGTGGATGAGGCGCAGGCGCGCTTCGAGGTAGCGCGACGGGTCATGTTCGGTGGCGCGGAGGGGGCGGTCGCGCCAGCGAATATTGTCGAGGCCCCCGCCCATGGCGGTCGGCAGCTCGCCGAGCATGCAGGGGGTGATGGGGCTCGCTGCGTGGGGCGGAACTGTGTGATCCCCGAGGAGAGTCGGGTAGTGGTGGCGCTGGTGCAGGTATTGGCCGCGGCCGGCAAGCTCGCGGAGGCGGCGCAGAACGGAAGAGGAAAGCCAACGCGGATTGGGGTCGGCGAATCCGACGGTCGCGAGAAGGCCCGCTCCGACGATGCGTCCGACGCCCTCATCGATGAAGGCGCTCATCTGCGCAGGCGCGACGAGTTGGGGACTCGGCAGGGGTCCGTAGGCGCGGCGGTCGACCTGGAGCGGTCCGCCTACGACGGCCCAGCCGGGTTCATTGATGAGTTCGAACGAATGCACAGCAGAGGCTTCGGCGCGGGCTACCTCGAGGAGCGGCTCGAGGGCGGCGTCGAAGAAGGGCCCGACGTCTGTGCCGCGCTCACTGCCGAAGACGAGGTCTCCGCGACCGCGCTTGCTGAGACCGTCGGGGAGCACCACGGCGGGTTGGAAGAACTCGAAGCTGGTGAGGCTCGGGATAGCCCGCAGGCCCGCCCGGCGAACGGCGCGGAGGAGCCCGGCGAAGTCGTCGAGGAACGCCTCGGGGAGCGGGGGACGCGGGGCGCCGGGGCGAAGCTCGAGTGCGAGGTGACGCCGCAGCCTTCGACGGCGCTTCCGTTGCACGAGCGCGCCGTACGCCGCGAGGCCAGAGCCAACCGGATAGTTCACGCCCCCGGCGAGGACCCAGAAGCGCACCAGCGAGAGCCCCGCGTCGGCGTACCGTGCGAGCTCTTCGTAGACCGGCGACCAATCCCTGGGACTCGCCGCCGCCCCGCCCCAGGGCTCTGGCCGCGGGCCGAAGTCGTGGCCGCAGGTGACCCACGGCAGATTGATCCCAAGCATCGTCTGCATCTCGGCGGTCTTGGCCATCGTCAGGAGCCCACAGTCGCAGAGTTTCTTCGCTGACGCGCCGCGTCGTTCGTGCGATCCCTCACCGGTTACAGGGCCCTACCTGCAGCACCCCACGAGCCGTGATAGAGCAAAGCCGTGAACGACGCGCAACACGCTGAACACCAGCCGGACAACGGCTTCCAGCCGGACGAGGGAGCGCTCCCGGACGCGCTCCTGCTCCAGATGCACGACATCATGCTCGAGGCCCGAGTCCTCGAAGAGCGCCTCATTCGTATGCAGAAGCAAGGCCATGGCTACTTCTGGATCGGCGGGCCCGGCGAGGAGGCCTTCAATACGGCCCTCGGGCTGCTGCTCAAGAAGGGGCGCGGCCTCGACCACGACTTCACCCATCTGCACTACCGGTCGAGCGCGACGCTCCTGGCGATGGGCGGCGACTCGGTCGACTGCCTCCGGCAGATGCGCATGAAGGCGACCGACCCCCACAGCGGCGGCCGAAATTTCGTCGGCCACTACACCATGCCCGAGTGGAACATGTGCCCCATCTCGAGCCCCATCGAGGTCCAGTACTCGATCGGTATCGGCACGGCGATGGCGCAGCGCAAGGCGAGCTGCACCGGCATCACCGTCATCCAGGGCGGCGACGCCGGCTCCGCCGAGGGCGACTTCGCGACCTGCCTCGTCTGGTCCTCCCGGCCCAAGCAGGAGCTGCCCATCCTCATCATCGTTACCAACAACGACTGGGGCATCTCCACCGCCGGGGGCACCCAGCACGGCGAGAAAAACGTCTCGGACCGCGGCAAGCCCTTCGGGCTCCGGACCAAGGTGATCAACGGCAACGACGCCGAGGAGAGCTACCGGGAGATCGAGGCGGCGATGCGCTACGTGCGCGAAGAACGTAAACCCTTCGTCCTCGAAGCGCGGCTCTCACGGCTCTACGGCCACTCCTCCTCGTCGGGTTCTAACTACGAGACGGGCGAGGTCGACGGACTCACGGAGCTCGAGAAGAAGCTCGACGCCCGGGGACTTCGCAGCCTCGACGAGTCGAAGGCGCAGCGCGAGGCGCTATGGCAGCGGCTCCAGGACGCATCCCGAGACATCGGCTCCGACCCCGACCCCGCCCCCGAGGACGCCTTCAAGCATGTCTTCGCAACCGAGAACATCTCGGCCCGGGGCGTCGAGGCGTCGGTTCACCCCCGCGGGGCCACCGACATCGCGACCTTCGGCGGAGAGAAGAACTGATGGCCACCGTCGTTCAAGCCGTGCGCATGGCGCTCCACGTCGGTGAAAAGCACCTCGGCGTCACCGACATCTTCGGCGAAGATGCCGGCCCGCCCCTCGGCGGTGTCTTCACCGCCACCCAGGGCCTCGAGACGGCGTGGAATACGCCCCTCGACGAGCGCGGCATCGTCGGCATGGCCATCGGCCTGGCCCTCGCCGGCCAGAAGCCCGTCGCCGAGATTCAGTTCTGCGACTACGCGTTCAACACCATCGACCTGCTCAAGATCGCCGGCAATACCCACTGGGCATCGAACGGCGCGTACAACATCCCGATGGTGCTCATGACCCCGGTGGGCTCGGGCATCCACGGCAGCGTCTACCACTCCCATTCCTTCGACGCCCAGGCGACGCGCATCCCCGGCTGGAAGATCGTCATGCCGTCGAACCCCCTCGACGCCTACGGGTTGATGATCTCGGCGATCGAAGACCCGAACCCGGTGATGGTGCTGCTACCGAAGGCGCTCATGCGCGCCAAGGCCCAGGGCCCCGAGTTCATGATCCCCGGTGAACCCGCCGATGCCCGGGAGCTCGGCCACCGCATCGACGCCCCCCTCGGTGATCGCAGCGAGTGGACGCCGGACTGGCCCGAGACCCCGACCGAGGGCATCCCCCTCGGCAAGCTGCGCACCATCCGGCCGGGCCGAGACCTCACGGTCGTCACCTACGGCCGCCTGGTTTGGGCGGCGAAGCAGGCGGCGGACGAGCTCGCCGCCGACGGCATCGAAGCCGAGGTCCTCGACCTGCGCTCGCTGCACCCCTACGACTGGGACGGCATCGCCGAGAGCGCCCGGCGCACCGGCCGCGTGCTCTTCGCCAACGAGGACACGGAGATCACCAACTTCGGCGAGCACCTCATGCGCCGCGCCGTCGAAGACCTGATGGACGACCTCGTCGCCCGCCCCCGGCTCCACGCCGGCAAGCACCTCCCAGGCATCGGCCTCGCGCCGAGCCTCGAGAACGCCTCGGTGCCCACCCCGGACTCGATGAAGAAGGCCATGCGCGAGCTCGCCGGCGTCTCCGACAACGTCGGCAAGGGCGCTGCACCACGAAAGACCGCCCCCGCGCGCACCGTCGAAGACCACCTCCGACTCGACCTCGCCGACGCCGACACCGACTTCCGCGACGCGTTCGGTCGGGTGTACGGCGGCGGAGCCGACGCTCCGAGCTGACCGGCGGCCTAAAGTCGGCCGCCGATCACGAACTACTTCCGATCACGTTCATCCGCCCCCCACCTCTCGACGCACCGCACCGCGATCTCAGAGCCGATGACGGCGTCGGCCCCCACCTCCGTGAGTGAGACCACCAAGCCGAGGGGGGCATCGGGGCATGCCCGGTCGCGCACGGCCCGGAGGGTCTCGTTGGGCTCGGCCCGGACCATGCGAATGCGCTGTCCGGTCGCTTGGTCGCCGACCATCGAGCGGAACAGACGGATCGCATCGTCCTCGGTAGCGCCGCTCGGCCCCCAGTAGCGAAATTCGCGCCACGACGAGGACGCTTCTCTCCGCATGGCGGCGATCACGACCAGGCGCTCGTGCTGCAACTCGCTGCGAACGTAGAGCTCGAAACCCTCCGGAGCGGCCGGCGCCAAGACCCGACGACCGAGGTCCTCGGGTGCTTCGGTCTGGTGCGCCGAGATGACCATCCGATTCCCGTCGGGCGAGTTTAGGGCGATGGGCTCGCACGGCGATGCCGCGAGGGGTTCGGTCCCCCACCCGCTCGGCAGCGCGATGGACGGGCCGGGCTCCGAGAGCACCGTGCCATCGAGGGCCCTCAGGTAGCGGGCGCGCCCGTCGTCCGAGGACGGCTCGTCTTGCCCCGCGATCATCCCGTCGACGATGCTCGCGCGCTCGTGTAAGGCAGCGACATCGGCGGCACGATACCGGGCCAGGGCCCGGAGCACCGTCGACAAGGCGGCCGGGTCGTATCCGCTTCGACGAAGAAGACGCACGGCGCGGCGATCCGCCGTCACCTCGTCATCGAGGCGATGCGGTGCCGCCCTCCCCAGGGTGACGAGCTCGACGAGGCGCTCATCGAGGTGCCCCTCGAGCTCGTGCCCCATCTCGTGGGCGAGGACCGCCGCGAGCTCCGCTTCGGAATTGAGCCGGACCACCAGGCCGAGGGCCACGTGCACGTACCTTCCCGGCAGGTCGAAGGCCAGGGGCCTATGCTCCGGGAGCAAGCGGAACGTCCACCCATCGAGAGACGAGTGCTCCGCCAGGCGGTTGCCCACGCCTTGCACATACGCTTCGAGCTCCGGGTTGGGAATGGCTCCGAGGCAACCCGTCACCGTGCGATCGAGGAGTTCACCCAGCATCGCGGCCTCGGGTGAAGGCTGTGACCGAGCGACCGGTGGTGCCGGTGCGGCCGTCGTTCTCCCATGCGCATTGCTCCCGCAGCCTGCCGTCGAGAGAAGCGCGACGGAGAGCAGAATGGCGAACGTCTTCACACCTCGAATCTACGCACCGGGGACCAGATCCCCCCCTCGCCTACTCGAAGGTCGGCGTCACGACGAAGCTGATGGTGCCCGTGTCCCAGGGGCCGACGAGGATGCGGCCCTTGCCGACGTAGACGTAGAGTTCGGAGGCGTCGTCGACGGTGTAGTCGATCTGGTCGCCCGCGAGGAGTTGGGCCCGGGAAGCGAGGCGGCTGGTCTCGCCATCGGCGCCGACGCGGTGGATCGACGAGCGCACCAACATCGACTCGCCCTCGATCTGCGGCTCGAAGCGCACGACGAGGGTGTCGCGACCGTCGGCGAGGGCCGCCTCGATGTCGGCGGGGTCGACCCGGTACCACTCGACCTCGCTGGTCGCCGGGTCACAGACGATGGCCAGGTCGACGCTCGGGTCATCGACGGTGTAGCACTGGCTGTAGTCGATGGAGGCCGGGTGTGCCTCGCCGAGGGTGAAGGTCGTGGGCTCTGCGGGGCGAATCCAGGTGATGCTGCCGAGGTCCGCCTTGGAGTCGTCGAAGCTGCCGACGTCGTCGTCGGCGAGGCCCGCCTCGGGGTTGTCGGCGCCGGGTTCGGCCTCGGTGGAGGCACAGGCGAGCATGAAGAGACTGGCCAGAGCGACGACGAGGAAACGCATGGCGCGAGTATACCTCCGCCGGGGCGGGGCTCAAGTCGGCACAAACGCGCTACTTCTTGGGCTTATTACGCGGGGAGTAGAGCGCTGCCGATTGCTCGAGGAGCTCGACGACAAAGGCGACGCCTTCCTTGGTCGGCCCCGTGTCGGTCACCAGCCACTTCTCGACGAGCCCCGCGGCCTCACGGAACGCGGCCTCCCGGCCGACCATCTCGTGCAGCCAACCCTGGTTGCGCAAGCTCCGAGCCTGGTCCCGGGTCTGGCTGAGGGCCTTGCTTTCCGCCGCATGATCGATGCGCAGCATGGTTTCGCTCACGCGTGCCTCGCGGAACGGCTTCTCTTGGTTCTTGGCTGACTCTGCCCCCATGCATCGACAATGCGGGATGAAGCGCGGAGGGCGCAACGGCCTTGTTGTAAGTAATCTCACTTCTGTCCGTGCAGGGTGCAATCGTGCAGCGACGCTACCCGGAACACGGCCTTCCGCGACGTTCTGGGACGTATAGGATGCCCCCTCCATGGATCCCATAGACGATCGAGAGCGCGAGTTCCTCGCGCTGACCGCGCAGCTCCGGCACCACGAGGCGGCGTATCGCGCCGGCGCGGCGGAGATCCCGGACAGCGAGTTCGACGAGATGTTCGAGCGCTACCAGGAGCTCGCGACCGCCCTCGGAATCGACGCGGAGGAGCGCCTCGACGCAAAGCCCGGGGCCGACCACACGGACGGCTTCGAGACCATCGCCCACGAGGTGCCGATGCTCTCCCTCGAGAAGCTCTCCCCGAACCGGCGGGACAGCAAGGGCGAGGCCATGCCCCTCGGGGAACAGCTCGCCAACTGGTACGACCGGCGGCGCAAAGACCTCGAGCTCGACGACGACACGAAGCTCGAGCTCTTGGTCGAACCGAAGGTCGACGGGATCAGCGTATCTTTGCTCTACCAAGACGGCGCCCTCACCCGGGCGGTCACCCGCGGCGACGGACGCAGCGGCGACGTGATCACCCGACAGGTCCTCGCAGCGAACGCGGTGCCGGCCACGCTGAAAGGCATGCCCAAGACGATCGAGATCCGCGGCGAGCTGCACTGGCCCCGGCCGGCCTTCGAGGCCTACAACGAGCGCCTCGCTGCGGCCGGCGAAAGCACCCTGGTCAACCCCCGCAACGGTTGCGCGGGGCTCATGAAGCGCAAAGACCCGGATGGCCTCGGGGACGCGGGCGTCACCTCGTTCCTCTATCAGGTCGCCCGGTACGAGGGCGGTGAGCTGCCGGCCACCCAGGGAGAGGTGCTCGCCTGGCTGCGCAAAGCGGGAGCCCCGACCTACGAGGGCGAGTACTTTCTCGCCGAGGACGGCGACGCGGCCCTCGCCTATTGCGACGGCTACGGAGAACGCCGAGGGAACCTCGACTACGACATCGACGGCATGGTCATCAAGGTCGACCGCTTGGCCCACTGGGACCTGCTCGGCGGCACGGGGCACCACCCCCATTGGGGCATCGCCTACAAGTTCCCCCCGGAGCGCAAGACCACCATCCTCGAAGGCGTCGATGTGCAGGTCGGCAAGACCGGCAAGCTCACCCCCGTCGCGCACCTGGTGCCAATCTTCGTCGGAGGCACCACCGTATCCCGGGCGTCGCTGCACAACTTCGTCGAGCTCGCCCGCAAGGACGTGCGCGTCGGCGACACGGTCTACGTCGAAAAGGCCGGCGACATCATCCCCCAGGTCGTCGCCGTGGACCTCGCCAAGCGCCCCACCGATACGGTGCCGGTGCCTCGGCCGACCCGTTGCCCGACCTGCGAGAGCGCAGTGGTCGAAGAAGAGATTTTCATCTACTGCCCCAACCCCGCGTGCCCGGACCAGATCCGCGAGCGCCTTCGACACTTCGCGAGCCGGAAGGCGATGGACATCGACGGCCTCGGGGAAGTCCTCGTCGAGCAGGTGGTGACGGCGCTCGGTGTTCGTTCGCCGGACCAGCTCTTCGGCCTGAAGTCGACAGACCTCGCGGGCCTCGATCGCATGGGCAAGAAGAGCGCCGACAACGTCATCCGCGGCCTCGAGGTAGCAAAGGGCCGGGGCCTCAGCCGGGTGCTGAACGCCCTCGCGATTCGCCAGGTCGGGGAGACCATGAGCGAAGACCTCGCGGCCCACTTCGGCACCATCGAGGCGCTGCTCGCGTTCGCTGCCCGCTACGTAGCTGGGGACGAAGAGGCCGTTGAGAGCGTCGCCCCCGAGAAGGCGAGCGAACGCGGCGCCATCGAGGGCATGGCGAAGAAGAGCGCCGACATCATCTTCGCCGAGCTCGACTCCGCACCGGTGCGCGCCATCCTCGCCGGCCTCGGCGCCGCGGGGGTCGAACTGAACGCGAAGATAGCCACCGTCACGGAGGTAGACGGCGTCGCCGGGAAGACCTTCGTGCTCACAGGAGCGCTGCCGACTCTCAAGCGCAGCGAAGCCGGCGAGCGCATCAAGAATGCCGGCGGTAAGGTCAGCGGGTCGGTATCGAAGAAGACCGACTTCGTGCTCGCCGGAAGCGACGCGGGCAGCAAACTCGCGAAGGCCGAGAAGCTCGGCGTGACGGTCATCGACGAGGACGCGCTCCTCGCCATGCTGGAGTGATGGGTATGCATCCGAGAAACCGATTCCTATTTTCCATGATGGGCGCAGCGGTGCTCGCTGGGTGCGGCGGGGGAGAAAGCCCCGACCCTTTCACGGCCGCTACGCCAGGTATTTCCGCCAGCGACCGCTCGGATTTCGTCGGCGGTGAGACCCGGTTGCTCAGCCCGGGGGCCGGCGCGCGAATACCGCTGCGCTATCAGATCCCCGACGGTGATCGGGAGAGCTTCGAGATGGAGATCGTCCTCGGCGTCACCGCCGGCATGGGGGCCAATCACACCTTCGTCGAATCGCCACCGATCGACTTCGAAGTCTCCATGGGGCCCGTCCACCACCGCCCCGACGGGCGGTATCGCTACGAAATGAAGGTCCGCCACGTGGGCCTCGATTTGCCCGAGGGGACTCCACCGGAGCTCGCCGAGGCGCTCTCCACCGAGATCGCGCAGATGGGCCGCATCGAAGGCTGGCTCGAGGTGGACGACCGGGGCATCACCCGCGACGTCCGGGGGTCACGACCGACCGGCGTCCCCCCGCGAACCCAAACGATGCTCGGCAACATCCGCTCGGCGCTCCAGAGCATCCCCTTCCCCGAGGAGCCCGTGGGAATCGGCGCCCGATGGCAGGTCGAGCGCACCGTGGACCTGCATACCCACGACGTCGATCAAGTCGTGACCTACGAGCTCGTGGATCTTACCGGCACCCGGGGGCAGCTTCGCATCACCGTCGAGCAAACAGCAGAGGCCCAGCCCCTGCACAACCTCCCGGGCGGAGCCCAAGCACGGCTCGATGCCTACGTCGGCCGCGGTAACGGAGAGGCGGTCTTCGACCTGACGAGCATGACGCCCCTGGTGGGCCTCACATTCCAATCCGCAATGCACGCCACGACCGCCAACGGGACCTCCGAACTCACCATGGAGACCCATAGCTCGGTGACCGTGCGACCCCGCTGAGGCTCTAGTGCGTGATTCATGGTCCCGGGCGGGAGGATCGCGACGGACCGTGGTTTCCTCGCAAGGAAGGAAGCCGAAGGAAATGCACCGCATTTTCGAGGTTTCCTGACGCCGTCGAGGGAGCCGCGGAACGAGCGAGGAACCTTCCGTGACTGTGAATCGCGCACTAGGGGTGGATCTCGGCCATGGAGAGAGCGTCGACGGTGATCGCACCAGAGTCGACGGCGAGGCCGAAGTTTGCCGGAAGCTCGACGCCGAGGCCCGTGGAGAGCACCACGGCGCCATCGAGGGATACGATGAGCTCCCCCTCGGCGTAGATCACCTCGAGCTCCACCCGGTCCCCGATCTGAGCCGGCCCCCGAGCGAGCACGCGTTCGGTGAAGGCTGGGTGGCCTTCGGGCCTAGCGGGAGACCGATAGGTAGCCGCCACCTCGCCCGCGCCCCGGTCGAAGCTGACCAGCACCCCGGCGCCGTCGTCGGTTGCGCCGATGCCGACGCCGAAGAACGGGGCATCGATGGCCAGGGCCGCACGCAGTACGAAATCCCGCGGCCCGGCCGTTCCAAAGAGCTCGAGGCCTTCGAGGGAGGCCAGGCGCGCGCCGTCATTGGCGGTATGGCGCGCGGCGTAGGTCGGGGTGAGCGAAGCCACCTCGATGGGCCGCTCTTCGCCGAAACGCACGTCCCACCCAGTGGTTCGCTTCACCGAGAGCCGCCCATCTGCATGGGCCACGAGGACCAGAGGTGCGGGCACGAAGCGCCCGTTCGGCGGTGATCCCCCGGCTGGGTCGTGGAATGCAAAGAGCCAGGACTCGTCGCCGACCTCGCAGATGCGTGCGGCGTAGTGCCCTCGCGGGCCGAGGCGGTTGTCGAGGGGTGCTCGGAAGGGCCCTTCGAGGTCGTCCGCGACCCAGTAGCGTTGCAGGCGCTCCTCGATGACGGCGGCGGTGAGATAAAAGCGCCCGGCGAAGGAAAAGAGCTGCGGGCACTCGAGCTCGACATGGCGACGGGACGTGAAGAGCGGCGGGCGCACCTCCCAGGTTTCGAGGTCCCGGGAGACGAGATGAGCCACCGCGGCCTGGCGCAGCGCCGGGGCCCCAGGGTCCCGGGCGCAGACCACGGCGTGTACGAGGCCGTCCGCGAGGACGACGGGCTTGGGGTCGCGCCAAGCGACCCACGGCGCCGAGCCGCGGTCGGTGACGTAGTGGGGAGCCGTCGCTTCGCTGACCGCGTGGGGCAGCTTTTCCCAAGAGTCGAGGTCGTCGGAGACGGCAAGGCCGACGCGCTGGACGCGCCCAACTTCTGCCCGGCTGAGGGCCGTGTAGAGCATGTAGTAGCGCCCATCGTAGAAGACGATGCCCATGGTCCAGAGCTGATCGTCGTCAAAGGCGCCGAGTTCCCCGGTCGCAAGCACCGGCGGCCGCGGCTCCCAGCGAATGCCGTCCGTCGAGACCGCGTGGAGGATCACCTCGTGCTTCGGCAGCGTCAGGTGAAAGAGGTGCAGTACGCCGTCGCGCACGACCACCTCGACATCGCCGAGGTCGGAATCAGAGTAGCCGCGGGGCAGGTACATGGGGTCAGGGGGCCGGCGCCGGGGCCGCTTCTTCGTCGTCGTCGGTGGCGTCGGCGGCCTTCTCGCCAGCAGCGTATTTGAGGTCGTCGACGGCACACTCTTCGGGACTCTTGAGGTTCTTGAACCAGAAGAAGTAGAGACCGACCGAACTCACCATGGCGACCAGGGCGAAGAAGGTGAACTTGGTCCAATCGTGAAAGACGAGGGCCATGCCGCCGAGCAGAAGCGACACCTGAAAGGGCACCGAGAAGAAGAGCGAGATCCCGTCGGTGATGCGCTCCCAGGTGCGCTCGAGGAGGACCTCCTCGGTCATGCGCCCGAGTTCGACGGCGCGCCGGGCGACCCCGCCCCAGAGCCCCCAGGGGTTCACCTGCTCGAAGAATTGCACCAGGGTCTCCTCGTCGGGGGCCGCGGTCATCAACGTGACCACGACGGACGATACCAAGGCGGCGCCGAGGATCGTCGGGAACGAATAATAGAGAGGCCACCCGAGGGCCGCGTTGAAGATGAGCGCCGCCACGATGCCGGCGCCGGTGCCCGCAGCGAACCCGTAGCCGTTGAAGCGAGGCCAATACCAACGCAGGAAGAGGGGCACGAAGAGGCCGCCGCCGAGCCCCATGGTGATGAGCCCCCAAATCTGATTGATGTCGGGCACGACCGCGGCGAGGCTCACGCCGACGACGCAGAGCCCGACGGTCGCTCCCTGGGAGACCCGGATGAGCTGCTTCGAGGTCGCCTCGGGGTTCAAGTAGGACTGGTAAACATCCTTGACGATATAGGCCGCGCCGGCGTTGAGGGTGGAGTCGAAGGTGCTCATCGCGGCGGCGATCAGGCCGGCAATGACGATGCCCCGGACCCCGGCCGGGAGCATCTGACCGAGGACCACGGGGAGCACCTGCTCCGGGTCTTCGGCGATGATGTCGGCGCCGGGGCCCCCGGTCGAGATGAGATGGAATCCCATCACCACGAGGCCGGCGACCATCGTCCAGCGAAAGACCGAAAGCACGATCGCCTCGAGGGTCAGGAGGCTCGCTTCGCGCTCACTGCGCGCCGCGAAGAATCGCTGGTCGGTATATCCACCGACGCCCCCCATGCCCTCGAGACTGGATCTCACCACCCATAGGAATACGCAGATGCCGAACACGGCGAAGATCGGCTCCCACGTCGTCGGGTCCTGGCCCAGGAGAGCCTGCCCCGTGGCGCCGGGGTTCTCGAGATCGAGAGACAAGAAACCCTCCGGGAAGGTGACGTCGGGGGTCATGTCGAAGGCCTTCACCGTGACGAAGATTGCGGTGAACGTCAGGAGAATCATCTGGATGACGTCGGTGAAGACGACGCCGTAGAGGCCGCTCATCAGCGTGTAGAAGAGCCCGATGGAGACCATGCCGGCGGTCGCGTAGAACTCCGAGACGGGCATGAAGTGAGTGAGGAACTTCCCGGCGCCCTTCGAGAAATAGATGATCATGCCGACCGAGAGCACGATGTTGGCGATCGCGCTCAGCAGGTGCGCGGTGCGCCCCGGACGGTCCGTACCGAAGCGCAGCTTCATCCACTCGGCCGAGGTCATCACCCGGCTGCGCCGCAGCCACTTGCCGACCGACACCAGAAGGAACGCCAGGGAGAGCCCGACGCCGCCGCGGATTTCGACGAGGAACCCCTTGTAGCCGAGGCTGAATACGACGGCGACGATGATCATCGTTCCGGCCATGTCGAAGTTCGACGTGGAAGTGGAGATGCCGAGGACCCACCACGGGATCTTGTTGCCCCCGAGGAAGTAGTCGTCGATGCCGTTTGAGGCGACGCGGCTCATGGCGTAGCCGACGATCGTCACCAGAAGGAGGAAACCGACGATGATGACGATGTCGACGGTCGCGAGGGGGCTGTTCTCCATCGCGGCGAGGGTACCAAAGAGTCACCGGAGGGCGGAGACCGAGGGCCGGGTGGTGTAAGGTTCCGGCCATGCGACGCCTCGCCTACATCCTCTCCGTGCTTCTCCTCGGTGCCCTTTTCGCTGTCGCCTGCGGCGGAGGCGCGGCCGAAAGCGAAGGCTCCTCGACGACGGGAACGACTGCCGGAGCAGAGGATACCGAGGCCCCGCCCAGCGATCTCGCCCCGGAAGAGGCCGACCCGGCTCCCATCGGGATCTCCCACGAGCACCGCCTCGCCGATGGCCTCACCACCGGCGGCATGCCTGACCGGTCGGTCCTCGAAGCGGCCCGGGACCGGGGCATCACGACGGTGATCAGCCTGCGCACCCTCGAGGAGCCCGGCGCCGCCGACGAGGGCGCCCTCGTCGAAGAGCTCGGAATGACCTTCGTCTCGCTCCCCGTCGCGGGAGCGGATGGCATCACCGAAGCCAACGCGCGCCTGGTCCGCGAGGCCGTTGGGGACAACGCCGCGTCGACGCTTCTCCACTGCGGCAGCTCGAACCGGGTCGGCGCCCTGCTGGCCCTCGGCGCATTCTTCATCGACGGCGCATCCAAAGACGACGCCATGACGCTCGGCCAGGAGGCGGGGCTACTGAGCCTCGAAGAGACCACCGCCGACGTCATCGACGCGCATTGAGTCGCGGCCCCGGGTCCGCCACTAACGCCCCCGAGTTACGCCCTCAAATCGGTTCGGAGACCTCTTCGAAGAGCCGCTCGATTTGCTCCGGTGTCCACGGGTAGCGTTCGTTTTGAGCGAGATGCATCGCAAGCCACTTGGCCGCCAGGGGACCGTCACCGAAGACCTTGGTCGGATAACCGGGGCGGCCGAGCAGCATGACGGTGCTCATGAACATGCGCACTGCGGTGCCGGTGAGACCGCCGATGAGAACGACGTGGGCGGCGACGAGATCACGACCGTCCAAGATCGCGGTCTGGCGGGCCCCCTCTTCGCGCACCTCAGCGGAAAACCTCGGAATTCCTTCGACCATGACGTTGATGAATCCCACGCCACCTTCGACCTCTCGCCGGATGCGGCGAACGCTCCGGTCCACAGCGCGCACCTGAATCAGGGTGGGCGCGTCGAACCAGGCCGCGATTGTCAGATTGTCGACATTGCCGACCCGCATCGTGTCGTCTTCGTAGTCGACCGAGAAACTTCCCACGCATGCAGCATCGGTCACGGGGCGCGATGTTGGCAACGTTTACCGCGACGTGTGTCGATAGAGATCAATTCGCCGCCATGGAGATGACCACCCGGAAGTCCGGTTGGCTGTCGGTGACCAGAAGGAGCCGCCGGGTTTGGTTCCACCCCATCGCCGGATCACCGTCGGTCCGGGTCTGGTAGTCGTCGCGAGCGCCGATGAAGTCCCCTTCGCTCGTCGCGCAGCGATTGAAGCCCGCTCCCGGGAAGCCGTAGAGGACCTCGTCGCCGCACTGGACCTGAACCCGGCAATTGAATCGTGGGTCATCGGTCGGCTGGACCCGCATTTCGCAGGTTTCCCCCTCCGACACCGAGGCCGAACCCTCGACGGAGGTCACCATGCCTCGAAAGACGACGCCGGGGCCGGTCACTTGGATCGGGGGCCTGGTTCCGCCGCAGGCCACGACGAAGCCGGCCATCACCAAAGCTATCGAGAAAGAGCGCCCCACACCCCCACTATCTCGGCTCCCGAGGGCGGGGGCAAGCTCGACTACCAAGCGGTCCCGGAGGGTGTTAGGGAGCGCCATGCGGCATTTCCCCTCGCACCCTGCACGCCATCGCGCCGCCACGGACGGGCTCTACCGCCCGGACCGGGAACACGACTCGTGTGGGGTCGGGTTCGTCGCCCACCTTCGCGGAGAGCCCAGCCACGCCCTCCTCGACCGAGCTCTCGAGGCCCTCGGGAACCTCGAACACCGGGGCGCCGAGGGCAGCGACCCGTTGACCGGAGATGGCGCGGGCCTGCTCATCCAGACCCCCCACCGACTCTTCCAGGCAGAGGCGGCGCGCCTCGGCATCCCGCTCCCGGACCGCGCCGGGGTCTACGGCGTGGGCATGATCTTCTTGCCGCAGGATGAAGACCGGCGCGCGAGTTGCTGTGCGCTGGTCGAAGAAATCGTCGCAGCCGAAGGGCAGGAAGTCCTCGGCTGGCGCGAGGTCCCGGTGGACCCGTCCGCCTCTGGGCCCGCGGCCCAGGCCTCGATGCCCCACGTGATGCAGGTCTTCGTCGGCCCGGGAACCCTCGGAGCCGACCCCAACGCCCTCGGCCGCAAGCTCTACGTCATCCGCAAGCGCATCGAACACGAAGCCCACAACCGGTCGATGGCCGGCGAGGACGGCTACCCGTACGTATGCTCGATCTCGCGGCGCCGCATCGTCTACAAGGGCCTGCTCACCCCGGAGCAGCTGCCCCTCTTCTACAAAGACCTCGCCGACGAGCGCACCGAGACCGGTATCGCGCTGCTGCACCAGCGCTTCAGCACCAACACCTTCCCCTCGTGGTCTCGGGCCCACCCCTATCACCGCAGCGCCCACAACGGCGAAATCAATACGCTCCAGGGCAACGTGAACTGGATGCGAGCACGGGAACCGGTCTTGGTCTCGCCGGTCTTCGGCGAAGACATGCAGAAGCTTCGCCCCATCGTCGATGCCAGCGGGTCGGACAGCGCGATGCTCGACGACGTCCTCGAGCTCCTGGTGCACACGGGCCGGTCCCTGCCCCACGCCATGATGATGATGATCCCCGAAGCGTGGCAGAACCATCGCTCGATGAGCGACGCGCGACGCGCTTTCTACGAGTACCACTCGTGCCTGATGGAGCCCTGGGACGGGCCCGCATGCATCGTCTTCACCAACGGTCAGCTCGTCGGCGCCCTCGTCGACAGGAATGGACTACGGCCGGCGCATTACACGATCACCAAAGACGACCTCGTGGTCATGGCGTCGGAGGCGGGGGTCGTCGACATCCCCGCGAGCCAGGTCAGGGGGAAAGGCCGGCTCAGCCCCGGACGCATGTTGCTCCTCGACACCCGAGACGGCGTAATCGTCAACGACGAAGCCTTCAAAGAAGAGGAAGCGCATCGACGGCCATGGCGCCGCTGGCTCGACGCGAACATCGTCACCATGGGGGAAGTCGCCCCCGCCCCGCGGGACTCCGTGCCGCCACCGATGGGCCCCGCCCATCTGCTCCGCGAGCAGCGTGTGCATGGCTATACCCGTGAGGACCTCGCGATCCTCGTCGCCCCGATGGCCAAGGACGCCAAAGAGCCGCTCGGGTCGATGGGCAACGACACTCCCCTCGCCGTGCTGAGTGATCGGCCGCAGCTGCTCTTCTCTTACTTCAAGCAGCTCTTCGCCCAGGTGACGAACCCGCCCATCGACCCGGTGCGCGAGGCCATCGTCATGACGCTCCAGAGCACGCTCGGTCAGGAGAACAACCTCTTCCAGGAGAGCGCCGTTCACTGCCAGAAGCTCCAGCTGAAATCGCCGATCCTCTCGAATGCGGAGCTCGAGCAGATCCGCGCCTTGGACCGGCCCGGCCTGCGAGCCACGACCATCACCGCCACCTTCGATCCAACCGCGGGGGCCGACGGTCTCGTAGCCGCCGTGTCACGCCTCGAAGAGGAAGCAGCCGAAGCCGTATTGACCGGGGCGACTCTCCTGGTGATCTCGGACCGGGGACACGACGAAAAGCGTGCTCCCATCCCCAGCCTGCTCGCGACCGCCGCAGTACACCATCACCTCATCCGCGTTGGCCTCCGGAAGAACTGCGGGCTGCTCATCGAGACGGGCGAGACGCGGGAGGTCATGCACTTCTGCTTGCTGCTCGGCTACGGCGCCGGCGGGGTGAACCCGTACCTCGCCTACGAGACGGTCGCGTCGATGGTCCGCGAGGGGCGCCTCGGCGACCTCGACGTCGAAGATGCGCGGCGTCGATACGTCGAGGCCATCGAGAAGGGCATCCTCAAGGTGATGTCCAAGATGGGCATTTCGACGATCCAGTCCTACCGCGGGGCTCAAATATTCGAGGCCATCGGGCTGAGCGAGGTCCTGGTCGAGCGCTATTTCACCGGCACGCCGACGCCCCTGTCCGGGGTCGGCCTCGAGGTGATCGCGCGAGACGCGATCGCCCGCCACAGCAACTCCTACGGCGAAAAGGTGACCCTCGAGACCCTCGACGACGGCGGCAGCTACGCCTTCCGCCGCAGCGGCGAACGTCACCTGTGGAACCCAGAGACCATCAGCCTCCTTCAGCACGCCGTGCGCGGTGGCGACGTGCAGGCCTTCGCGAAATTCAGCGCGAAGGCCGACGCCGACACCCGGCGCAGCACGCTCCGGGGACAACTCGAGCTCGCTACGGAAGGCCGCACCCCCATCCCCCTCGACGAGGTCGCGCCGGCGCACGAAATCGTGAAGCGCTTCAAGACCGGGGCGATGAGCTACGGCTCGATCAGCCGCGAGGCCCACGAGACCCTGGCCCTCGCGATGAACCGCATCGGTGCCCGGTCGAATAGCGGCGAAGGCGGAGAAGACTCGGTCCGCTACGCGCCCTTGCCGAACGGCGAGAGCAAGAGGAGCGCCATCAAGCAGGTCGCGTCGGGCCGCTTCGGCGTCACCATCGAGTACCTCAACGCGGCGGACGAAATTCAGATCAAGGTTGCCCAGGGCGCCAAGCCCGGTGAAGGCGGCCAGCTCCCGGGGCACAAGGTGGGCAAGGAGATCGCGCGGGTCCGAAACTCGACCCCGGGGGTCGGTCTGATCAGCCCGCCGCCCCACCACGACATCTACTCCATCGAAGACCTCGCCCAGCTCATCCACGACCTCAAGAACGCCAATCCGAAGGCGACCATCACCGTGAAGCTGGTCAGCGAGGTGGGCGTAGGCACCATCGCCGCGGGGGTCGCCAAGGCCAAGGCCGACGTCATCCTCATCAGCGGCGCTTCCGGGGGCACCGGCGCGTCGCCCCTGACATCGATGAAACACGCCGGCAGCCCTTTCGAAATCGGCCTCGCCGAGACTCAGCAAACCCTGGTGCTCAACGGCCTCCGGGGGCGCGTGAAGCTCGAGACCGACGGCCAGCTCAAGACCGGCCGTGACGTCGTCGTAGCAGCCCTCCTCGGCGCCGACGAGGTCGGCTTCGGGACCGTGGCGCTCATCAGCATGGGCTGCGTGATGATGCGCGTCTGCCACCTCAACACCTGTCCGGTCGGGGTCGCCACGCAGGACCCGCGACTGCGCGCCCGCTTCCGCGGACAGCCCGAGCAGGTGATCGCCTTCATGCACTTCGTCGCCGAGGAGGTGCGAGGGCTCATGGCGGAGCTCGGCGTGCGGACCTTCGAGGAGCTGGTCGGGCGCACCGACCTCTTGAAGGTACGGGAAGACCTCGCCGCCGACGCCCAGACCCTCTGCCTCGACAGGCTGCTGCACCAGCCAAGCTCTTCCGAGGGCAGGAGCTCGCGTGGCTCCGCTATCCACTTCGAGCGCGCGGCCGACCATGGCCTCGAACTCGAGATGGACACGGTGCTGATCGAACAAGCGCGCCCCGCCCTCGAGCGGGGTGAAGCGGTCGAATTGCGTATGCCCATCCGAAACGTGCATCGGAGCGCGGGCACGATGCTCAGCTCCCGGGTCGCCGAGGCCTACGGGCTCGAGGGCCTCGCCGATGGGACGATCCGCATCCACTTCGAGGGCACGGCGGGCCAGAGCTTCGGAGCATTTTTGGCCCGAGGTGTGGTCCTCACCCTCGAGGGCGAAGCCAACGACTACGTCGCCAAGGGCCTCAGCGGCGGCCGCGTGATCGTCTATCCTCCGGAGGAGAGCGACTTCCCCCCGGAAGACAACGTCATCGTCGGCAACGTCTGCCTCTACGGAGCCACGAGCGGCGAGGCGTTCTTCCGCGGAAAAGCCGGCGAGCGTTTCGCGGTCCGCAACAGCGGAGCGACGGCGGTGGTCGAGGGCGTCGGCGACCACGGCTGCGAATACATGACCGGGGGTCGGGTCCTGGTCCTCGGAAGGACCGGTCGCAACTTCGCGGCAGGCATGAGCGGCGGCATCGCCTACGTATTGGATGTCGACGGCAAGTTCGAAGAGCGGGTCAACGGCGAGATGGTCGACCTCGAGACTCTCGGCCCAGAGGATCTCGCGTTTGTCCGCACGCTCCTGCACCGCCACTACGAGCGGACGATGAGTCAGGTCGCGTGGCGGGTGCTCAGCGGCTGGAAGAAACAGAGCCAACGGCTGGTGAAGGTGATGCCGAGGGAATACCGACGGGTCCTCGAGCAGAGCACCGGCGGCGACGACGAGAGGAGCGCCTGATGGGAAAGCCCACCGGATTCCTCGAGCGTGACCGGGCGCTGCCCCCACGGCGCCCCGTGGACGAGCGGGTCCAAGACTTCCGCGAGGTCGAGACGAGGTTGCCCGTCGAAAATGCGCGGGAGCAGGCCTCCCGTTGCATGGCCTGCGGCGTGCCTTTCTGTCACTCGGGATGCCCCCTAGGCAACGTAATCCCCGAGTGGAACCACGAGGTCTACCAAGACGAGTGGCGGGCCGCCGCGGAGGCCCTCTTCGCGACGAACAACTTCCCGGAGATCACGGGCCGAGTCTGCCCCGCGCCCTGCGAAGCCGGCTGCGTGCTGCAGCTCGAGAACTCGCCGGTGACCATCAAGCGCATCGAGGGCGCCATCGCGGACCGCGCGCTCGAGGAGGGTTGGGTCGAACCGCGGCCCCCCAAAGCCTTGACCGGCAAACGAGTCGCCGTCGTCGGCTCGGGGCCCGCAGGCCTCGCGGCCGCCCAGCAACTCGGTCGCGCCGGCCACGAAGTCACAGTCTTCGAGCGCGACGACTGCATCGGCGGTTTGCTGCGCTACGGCATCCCCGACTTCAAGATGGAGAAGTCGATCATCGACCGGCGGGTCGTGCAGATGGAGGCCGAAGGGGTCTCGTTTCGCACGGGAGTCGAAGTCGGCGCAGACCTCAGCCTGAGCGCCCTCCGGGACCAACACGACGCGGTGGTCCTCGCCATCGGCGCGACGAAGGCGCGAGACCTGCCCATCGAAGGCCGGGAACTCGAAGGCGTGCACCTCGCGATGGACTTCCTCGTGCCGCAGAACCGCGCCGTCGCGGACGGCCTCCCGGCGCTGCCGAACGCCCAAGGCCTCCGGGTGGTAGTTCTCGGCGGCGGCGACACCGGGAGCGACTGCCTCGGGACGGCGATTCGCCAGGGCGCGGCGTCCGTGACCCAGATCGAGCTGATGCCCCAGCCCGGGGGCGACGACCCCGACGCGTGGCCCGAGTGGCCCATGGTCTTCCGCACTTCATCATCGCAGGAAGAGGGCGGCGACCGGCAGTGGTCAATCCTGACGAAGCGCTTCCTCGGTGACGAGGGGCGCGTCACGGGCCTCGACGCGGTGCGCGTCACCTGGGAAGACGGCCAGCTCCGGGAGAGCGAAGAGCGCGTCGTCATCGAAGCCGATCTGGTCCTCCTGGCCCTCGGCTTCGTCGGCCCCGACCTCTCGCGCCTCACCGAGGGGGACGTTGAAGTCCCCCGCGACGGTCGCGGCAACCTGGTCGCCGATACCGAACGTTTCCAAACGAGCCTCGAAGGCGTCTTCGCCTGCGGCGACGCCCGGCGCGGTCAGAGCCTCGTCGTCTGGGCCATCTGGGAGGGGCGCCAAGCGGCTCACGCCGTCGATGTCTTCTTGATGGGCGAGAGCGTCCTGCCCACCTCGCCCCTCGACTGACGCTGAACGACGCGCTTACTCGACGGCGGCGGGTTCTTCGGCGGCGGTCTCGCTGTCTGCGCCGAGTTCGAAGACGTCTGCCACGTCGCGGCCGCGGTCGAGGCAGTAGGCGGCCCAGGAAATCCACGGCCCGCCCACCGTATTCTGCGCGTTCTGCTCGTCGCCCTCCGGACCCGCCGACGGCCCCGGGGAGTTGGGCTCCTGCGCGAGACGCGCGATGGTGGTCGCGCAGTATGCATAGCTCTCGAGGGCGCGCTGGGCGAAGGGGTGGAGGGCCTCATCGAGGGTCGCGACGTAGATCTCGAGCAGCTCCGCGTCCGTGGCGATGGTCGCCGGGACCGGCGCCCCGCGGATGCCGGCCGCCGTGTCTTCGTAGGCATAACCAAAGAGCGCGGCGGAAACCGCGAGGGAGAGCGGATCTTGTTGGAGCGTGGCCAAGGCGGGCTCCATCTGCTGGATCTGCCCGCGCCGGGCATCGACCCAGGGGGCGAAGCTCTCGGCGGCCCAGTTCTCGATAGACGCCTGGTCGGTCGCCGTCGGGGGCTCCGGGGGCCTTTGGGCGACGATCTCTTCGGTCTCGGTCCAGATGCCCTGGAGGGGCTCGACCAGGTCTTCCCGTGCGATCGCCGGCTGGGGTACGGGAATCGGGGTAGTGGTACGGAGTACCAACGGCTCGGCCGGGGCCTCCCCGCCGGCGCTTGTAGCCGCGGGCTCGACGGGCGTGGGCGCCGCGGCGGGGGTCGCACCACCACAGGCCATCAGGATCAGCGGCAGGGCCGGAACCAAGATCAGGGGGAGCTGAGACGGGTGGGTGGAGAGGTGCGGCGTCTTCATGGCGCCGGAGTGTACAGGAGCGTTCGCCTTTGACGAAAGCGGGCCCTGTCGCCAGACTCCGCCCACCATGCCGCACGCTCTCGCGCCCATTCCGGCCACCTCGGCCCTCCCCCGCCTCACCCCCTTCGTCCTGCTGGTCCTGCTCGCGGCCTGCGGAGGTGCGGACCAGCCGCCCCCCGGGACACTGCTTCACGCGGACATGAACCAGACCCCGGAGCGGGTGGTCGAAGAAGAGCCCGGCCCCGATGGCCTCATCCTGCGCATGCTCAGCTTCGGTGACGAGGATGGACGACGCGAGCTCCGCTACGAGCGTCGGGAAGGAACCACCGAGGACGGTCGCATCCAGATGATGATGTCGGTCGCCATCCCGGGCGCCGACGGCCGCCAGGGCGGGCACCAGACCGCGCCCATCAGCCTCGACATCGAGGCCGGACCCACGGAGGCCGCGGGCGACGGTCTCTGGCGTTACCACTTGCGGGTCACGGGCCTCCAGGTGGGCCTGCCCCCGGAGACACCGCAGGAAGTCCTCGAGCACTTCGCCACCGAGACCGCCCCCCTCCGGGCCCTCGCGTCCACGGTCGTGATCGACGACCGGGGCATCGTGCACGAGCGTGCCGGGGAGATCCCCGAGGGCCTCGAGCCCCGCACCCTCGCGCTCCTGGCGAACATCCGCATGTCGCTCTTGTCGCCCGTCCTGCCGGGAGCGGCGATCGGCGAGGGGGCCACCTGGGAGGTGAAGCACCTCGAGGACCACGGAGACTTCGAAGTGCACCAGATCGTCAGCTACGAGCTCGTCTCCCTGGAGAGGCACACCGGGCGTCTTCAGGTGACGCTCCGGCAGCACGCCCCCCCGGGACCCATCGGTGGCCGCGAAGAGGACGGCGGAGGCGAAGCCCGGGGAGAGCTCATCTCCTACGAGACCCTCGGTGGCGGCTACGTCGAGTTCGACCTGCGCCACATCATCCCCGAGGCTCAGATCGCCGGGCGCACCCACGTCGAGGCGGTCATCGAGACCCCGGCGGCGCGCATCCCGACGCAATCCGAGATGAGCATCGCGATCCGGGTCGAGCCCAGCCGGTGAGGCAGAAGAGGCCGAGGACGGCGGCTCGTCAGGCGCCGTTTTCGTCTTCGCGGATCGGATCTCGACCGCGTCCGAAGACCTTGGACCCCGGCGGGACCGAGCGCACCAGCCACACGTTGCCGCCGACCACCGATCCTTCGCCGATCACCGTGTCGCCGCCGAGGATGGTCGCCCCGGAGTAGATGGTCACGTCGTCCTCGAGGGTCGGGTGTCGCTGGTCGGTGCTCTCCCCGCGCTCGGGCACGCTGAGGGCCCCGAGGGTCACGCCCTGGTAGAGCTTCACCCGGTCGCCTATCACCGCGGTCTGGCCGATGACCACCCCGGTGCCGTGATCGATGAAGAACGATTTTCCGATCTGTGCGCTCGGATGGATGTCGATGCCCGTCCGCGAGTGAGCGTCTTCGCTGATGATGCGCGGCAGCATCGGCACCCCGAGGCGGCAGAGCTCGTGGGCGATGCGATACGCCGTGAGCGCCTCGATGGACGGGTAACTGAAGATGACGTCTTCGATGCTGCGCGCCGCCGGGTCGCCCTCATAGGCAGCCATCACGTCGAGGTTCAGCATGCGGCGGATTTGAGGGATGGCGCGGAAGAGGGCGAGCACCACCGACTCCCCGGAGCCAGCGTCGGGAGCGACCGGCGTCCGCCCGATCCAGTGGTCGTAGTGGGTCGCCCGTTCGATCTGGGCCACGAGGATTTCGTGGGCTGCGTAGAGGTGCTCGGCGACGCCGTGACGAAGATTGTCGCGGTTGAGGCGCCGCGTGCTGAAGAAGCCCATGTAGAGCACGGACTGGAGATGGCCCATGGCCTCGATGACGGAGCGGCTGTTGGGCAGCGCGGCGCTCTCGAGGTTGTCGATGGCTTCGTCGCCATCGTAGCTGGCGACGACCTCGTTGATCGCGCTCTCTAGCTCTTCGTAACGCTTGGGCTCGGGACTCATGGCAGGTGTTGCAGGTGTTGGTTGCGGGCAGCTCTTGTGTTTCCGGAACGTGGGATTTATCACGGGCCGGCTCTAGTACCTAGGACCGGCCACGGGCCGACGCAAGACGGCCAACAAGACGAACACCATGACGACCGACGCCACCGAAACGTTACAAGCCAACAAATCGACGATGGCCGCCGTCCGCAAGCGCATGAAGCGCGTCATGCCCGTGGCCCGGGTCGAGCTCGATTTCGAGACACCATGGCAGCTCCTGATGGCGACCATCCTCGCAGCCCAAAGCACAGACAGGACGATCAACCGCGTCACCCCGGAGCTCTTCGAGCATTACCCGACGGCGGCCGCCCTCGCGGCGGCGGAGGTGGAAGACGTCGAGCGGATCGTGAAGCCGACTGGTTTTTTTCGGAACAAGGCGAAGTCCATCATGGGGGCGAGCCGGATGATCGCCGAGGAATTCGGGGGCGAGGTACCCGAAAAGCTCGAAGAGCTGGTGCGTCTCCCCGGCGTCGCGCGGAAGACCGCGAACGTGGTCCTCGGCTGCGCCTACGGCATCTCGAGCGGCATCGTCGTCGACACCCACGTCGGCCGCGTCGCGCGGCGCTTGGGCTTCACCACCGCCAAGGACCCGGTGAAGGTCGAGCGCGACCTATGCGCCCTCGTGCCGCGCCGCGGCTGGGTCCTGGTGAGCCACCAGTTCGTTCTGCACGGTCGTTACCTGTGCAAGGCCAAGTCGCCAGACTGCAGCGCCTGCCCCCTCGCCGAGCTGTGCCCGAGCCGCGAGGCCGAGGCCGAGGGCCGGTGGACCGAGCGCGCGGACGCCGAGCAGGGGCGGATCATCGGCGGGTGACGGTCGAGAGCAGCTCGTCGAGGATGCTTCCCTCGCCGTCGTCCATGACGACGGCTCCACACGACCCGCACTCCTCCACCGCGACCCAGGTCTCTCCCTCGGCGAGGGTCACCTGACGAAGCTCGCCGCTGCATTGGGGGCAAGGCTGGTCAGCCCGGCCGTTGGTGCGAACCCGCGGTGAGTCGGCGAGGCGCCCAGCGTCGAGGCCGTAGCGCTTCTGCAGAGTCTCCGCCGTGATGATGGAGACCGAGCAGCGCTCGCAGCGCAGATAGTCGAACATCTGCCCATCTCGATAACCGCCCCCGGTGACCCATCGCGCCGACGTGAGACCAAAGCGGCACCGCGGACACGGGAGCCCGTCCGAGTCCGTCGTCTGGACATGAAACGAGGGCGCAGGCTCGGACTCGGACGACG
>Ga0164313_10000944_pt1 | contig 24838 bp, 24 predicted proteins | sample GuaBasSedimGuay4_FD_113735 | JGI IMG/M metagenome (GOLD analysis project Ga0164313, IMG submission 113735) | Subseafloor sediment microbial communities from Guaymas Basin, Gulf of California, Mexico - Guay4, Core 4569-4, 0-3 cm | ecosystem: Environmental > Aquatic > Marine > Hydrothermal vents... | reverse complement strand
GTCGCCGCAGGTAGGTTTCCGGGTCAATATCATCATTCAGTTCAAATGACAGCATACCGCCGAACCCTTCCATCTGCCGGGAGGCGATCGCGTGACCCGGATCATCTCTCAGGCCCGGGTAGTTCACCCGTTTGACGAGCTCGTTGTTATCCAGTTGTTTTGCAATGACGGCTGCGTTAGCACTCTGCCTTTGAACCCGGATATCCAGGGTTTTGAGACTGCGTTCCAGAAGGTGGCAATCCTGTGCGTTAAGGCATCCGCCGTGATTGATTCCGTGGTTGCGTACCTTGTTAACCAGGGCGGTCGGGCCATTAACCGTGCCACAGCACAGGTCGCTATGCCCGCCAAGGTACTTGGTGCCGCTATGCATAACCAGGTCAAAGCCCAGCTTGATCGGGTTCTGCAGGATCGGTGAGGCAAAGGTATTGTCGATCACGGTAAGGATGTTACGTGGTTTTGCAAAGACTGCCACCGCAGCAAGATCAACAATGCTCAGCAGGGGGTTGCCCGGTGACTCGACAAAAATCATGTGGGTATCAGCATTTGTGGCATTCTCAATAGCCTCTATATTGGTAGCAGCGAAGCTGTAGCTGATACCAACACGTTCCAGTTCAGTAACGATCAGTGCGTGGGTACCGCCATAAAGACCCTCGGTAAAAACCACGTGGTCGCCATCTTTGAGCAGACCGAACAGGATGGAAGCTATCGCTGCCATGCCGGAACTTGTAACAAGACCTGCTTCGGCACCTTCGAGCACCGACATTTTTTCGGCCACGACATCGTGATTCAGCAAGTTGAAATATCGCGGGTAACGAACCTCGGAATCATCCAGATATTCAATCGCGCTGGATGATTGCATTGGGGTGTTCAGTCCACCCATGTTCTTATCGTGGCGGGTTCCCGCCCGAACGGCCTGTGTTGCTTTTTTCAATTTCGTGTCTCAAAGGGGTTGTAAAAGATGTGCACCATTCTGCCAGACGCCGTGCATTAATGTTGACAGGAAGGGCAGTAATAACTCGAGCGCTGACCAATAGTTTTCTGCCGGATTACTGCACCACATTGGAAGCAGTCGCTGCCGGCCCGGTCGTAAACCAGCAACTCCTGGGCGAAATAACCGGGTGCTCCGTCTGAATTGACGAAATCCCGCAGAGTGGTCCCGCCCTGCCTGATCGCCCGGCTTAATACATCACGGATGCTGTCGACCAGGCTGGCATAACGACCAGCTGATATTTTTCCGGCAGCACGCTGTGGATGAATACCTGCCATAAACAGGGCTTCCGAGGCATAGATGTTGCCGACACCCACCACCACGTGACCATTCATGATGAAATTCTTGACGGCAACCCGCCGATCACGTGATCGACCATGCAAATAATCTGCACTAAAGTCGTCAGACAAGGGTTCCGGGCCGAGTTTGCTCAGTAATTCATGAGATTCGGGCTTGCCGTCCACCCACAAAAAGGCCCCAAAACGTCTTGGGTCGTTAAAACGCAGACAGGTACCGCTCTCCAGTTCGATATCAAAATGATCATGTTTCTCCGCGGGTCGGGGCTCGCTGAGTACGCGCAATGAACCGGACATGCCCAGGTGTATGATCAAACCGCCCTGCTCCAGCTCAACCAACAGGTATTTCGCACGCCTGCGTAAGCCGATAACCCGTTGCCCTTCTGCAGCGTGGATTTCATCCGGTACCGGCCAACGCAACCTTGGGTCACGCACGATAACACGTGAGATTCTCTGGTCCTGCATATGGGGCTCAATGCCTCTCAGTGTGGTTTCGACTTCCGGTAATTCAGGCATATAGATTTAATACGTGTTTGAAATTGAGCTGACATTGTAAACTAGCAAAATGAAAGATTTCACTTTGGTTGGCGTTGATACCGGCGGCACATTCACCGATATCGTAGTGCTGGAAGACGGGCCGGATGGTGGTCATCTGCGCCAATGCAAGGTGCTCTCTGACCCGAAAGATCCTTCCGGCCCCATCGTTGCGGGCATCAGAAAACTGGGCCTCGTGGACCAGGACCTGCAGATTATCCATGGCACGACCGTTGGTACCAATGCGGTGCTGGAGAATAAAGGTGCCAGGGTTGCTTATGTCACCAGCAAGGGGTTCGCCGATGTGTTGTCACTGGGACGGCAGGAGCGCGAGCATGTTTATCAACTCCGACAGCCTGAAATTCAGCCACCGGTACCCTCCTCTCTTTGCCTGGAAATTCCCACACGCATAGTTTCGGATGCAAGCTTGTTAAGCGAGGCCAGTGATGAAGAACTGGATCAACTCAGAGCAAAACTGGAGTCCCTGGAAGTTGAAGCAGTGGCCATTAACCTGCTGTTTTCATTTTTGCAACCGCAGGCAGAACAACGCATTGCCGAAGTCCTGGGGGAGCGGTGGTTTATTTCCTGCTCAAGTTCGGTGATGCCCGAGGTCAGAGAATATGAAAGAGGCATCGCGACCTGGTTGAACGCCAGCGTGGGCCCGGTCATTTCACGTTATCTCGAACGATTGCAGAAGCGCTTGCCAAAGGCCGGCATAGCCGTGATGCAAAGTGCAGGTACAACCATTGCCGCAAACCAGGCGGCTCAGCAAGCGGTCAGATTGTTACTGTCCGGCCCTGCGGGAGGGCTGGCGGCAGCGCAGAGTATCGGCAAACAAACCGGCCAAGAACGACTGATGAGTTTTGATATGGGGGGGACTTCGACAGATGTGTCCCTACTGGATGGTGAGATTCCACTGACATCTGATAGCCGGCTCGATCGATGGCCTTTGTCGATTCCTTCCGTGGACATCCACACCATTGGTGCAGGAGGGGGATCAATTGCGAAAGTGGATGCTGCCGGTATGTTGCTGGTAGGGCCGGAATCAGCGGGTGCCAGTCCGGGCCCTGCCTGCTATGACCAGGGTGGCAGATTACCCACGGTCACCGATGCAAATCTGCTGCTGGGCCGTATCCCTGCAAATACCCTGCTGGGCGGTTATCTGCCACTGAACCACAATGCTGCGAAAGTAGCGATGACAAAACTGGCAAAAAGAATGGCTTGTGAGTTGCGCGATGCGGCACTTGGTGTGATACAGATTGCCAATGAACATATGGCCCGTGCGCTGAGGGTGATATCAGTTGAGCGTGGTCACAATCCGGCAGATTACACCCTTCTGTGTTTTGGTGGTGCCGGTGGTTTGCATGCCTGTGATCTGGCGGAATTGCTCAGTATGCAACGGGTGATCATCCCCGCCCGTTCCGGTGTGCTGTCTGCCCTGGGTATGCTGGTCAGCAAGCCCGGCAGAGAGCTGTCACAGGCCGTGTTGGCACCGCTGGCAGATATGTCAGATGTGGAAATCGGGCAGCGGTTTGAAGCACTGGAAACTGATGCGCTGACTCAGCTACGGGCTGAGGGATGCCATGCGGACACTGTCTTGTTCAAGCGTCAGCTTGAACTTCGCTATCAGGGTCAAAGTGCGACGATAGGTATTGACTGGGTTTCCGGTGCAGATCATGAAGCTGATTTTCACCAGGCACATGCCAGGGTAAGTGGCCTGCGTCTGCCCCACGTGGTGGAGTTGGTCAATCTGCGCTTAAGTGCGAGAGGCCCTGCGGCATTGGCATCAATAAATATTCAAAATGATGCGGTGGAAGCCGGAGAGAGCACATGGGTTTTCATGCCGGAGCTTGATTGTGAAGTGCAGGTGAGCCACCGGGATCATCTGGAACCAGGCGAACAGAAAAATGGCCCGCTGATCCTGGTTGAGGCGGCCGCCACGGCCTGGGTAAAGCGCGGATGGGCGGTGAGGATAGATCAATGGGGGAACCTGCTATTAAATCGCCTGCTATCAAATCACCTGCTATAAAATCACAATATCGAGGGACAAAAAAACCCGCAATAAGGCGGGCTTTTTTTACTACGAAGCAGGATTAATTACTTAATCTTGGCTTCCTTGTACATAACATGCTTGCGCACAACGGGATCATATTTTTTGATTTCCATTTTTGCAGGTGTGTTCGTCTTGTTTTTATCCGTGGTGTAAAAATGGCCGGTACCGGCAGAAGATACCAGACGAATTTTTTCTCGTGATGATTTTGCCATGATTTATGCTCCTCAGACCTTTTCGCCGCGCGAACGCATGTCGGTTAAAACGGCATCAATACCTTTTTTATCAATGATGCGTATTCCCTTGGTGGATACACGCAAGCGGACCCAGCGATTTTCACTTTCCACCCAAAAGCGATGGCGGTGAAGGTTGGGCAAAAAGCGTCGTCTGGTTCTTCTGTTTGAATGCGACACGTTGTTTCCGGAAATTGGATGCTTACCGGTTACCTGACAAACTCTGGACATTAGATTTTTCCGTTTCTGAACTATCAAAAATGAGCCGCACTTTATACCGCATAGTAAGCCGATTTGCAATCTTATTCCATTTAAATGGTCGTTCTGAAGGCTTATTGCCCTCGTTATTACAACATTCCCCTGGAGGCCATTGAAACCGGTGGGCCGTCGCCGACCACAAAGTGATCCAGCAGACGGATCTCCAGTAACAGCAATGCGTCCTTCAGGCGGCGCGTTATAGCCTGGTCCGCAAGGCTCGGCTCGGAGATTCCAGAAGGGTGGTTATGTGCCACGATGACGGCCGCTGCTGAGAGCCGGAGAGCCCTTTCTGCGACAACCCTCGGGTAAACACAAGCACCATCTATCGAACCCTGGAAAAGGTCCTCGGCGGCCAGCACGCGGTGACGTGTGTCCAGAAACAGACAGGTGAAAATCTCACGTCTGCGGTCCCGTAGAACAGTTTGCAAATATTCCATGGTCATCGCCGGACTGGTCAGGGAAACGCCCCGTTGTAAGGACTGCTTCAACTGCCGGCTTACGAGCTCATGTGCCAGCTGAAGTTGCATTGCTACCCGATCACTCAGCCCCTCACGCTCATTTGCCGGCAGCCGACTCGCGATTAGAAGGCCGCGTAGCCCGCCAAATGACTCTAGCAGGCTTTCTGCGTGAAGCGCGCTCTGGTTGGCGGGTATGCTTGTGTGTAACAGCTGTGTAAGCAATTCCGCATCCGATAACGAGCGGGGCTGATGCAATGGAACCTGCAGTTGGTCACTGTTCGCACATGTCATTTGTTGTTTGGTCTTTGGCATGGTTGTAATCCTGAACCAGCCCGCATGCTGTGTATATTGGGTTTTAACGACAGTTCTTGTAGGATAATGCCGTTGACAGATACACCCTGGAGGGCGCAGGTTTGCTATGATGGCAATTACATGGACAAGGAATGTCAATTGAAAGAAAAAGATCAGGGTGGGCAAAAGCAGGTAGTGCAAGAATTCAAAGCCATTCAGCTCAAAATACTTGACCCAAGACTGGGTAAAGAAATTCCATTGCCGGAACATGCCACCAGTGGCTCTGCTGGTATGGACATACGGGCCTGTGTTGATACCAACACCACGGTTCGTCCGGGCGAAACTATCTTGATTCCATCCGGGTTTGCCATGCATATTGCCGACCCGGGCATGGCTGCGGTCATCCTGCCACGCTCGGGGCTGGGTCATAAGCACGGCCTCGTGCTGGGGAATCTTGTTGGCTTGATAGATAGCGATTACCAGGGACAGGTTTACGTTTCCTGCTGGAACCGGTCTGACACGGCATTTGAGATTGAACCGGGTATGCGCATAGCGCAACTGGTTTTTGTACCCGTGGTGATGGCCGATTTTGAAGTGGTTGAGTCATTTGAAACCAGCCGGCGCGGTGCAGGTGGTTTTGGACATACAGGTCAAACATGAAAATTAAGCAAAATATGGATTTGGGAAAGCTTGGTAAATCATTTCACGGCCTGAAAAAGCTTCATCTTGAACGTTTGAATCCATTTGCGCTGATCGGTGTAGGTATTGCCTTATTGGTCATATTGGCCGGCCTCATTTTCCTGGGTAGTGGCAGCCAGAAAGACAATGATCAAATGCTCGAACGGGCAAGACAGACGATCAGCCAGGTTAGCGGTACGGTCAAAAATTTCCGCCGTGTGCTGCAAGATCAGCAGGTTCAGGAGCTTGGGGCCATTGCAGCCGCTGATCAGGAGAAGCTACCCAGCCTCCAGCAATATGTTGGCGGTCGAATTCCTGAGTTGATAGACGTCACCCTGTTTGAGCCAAACCTCGACCAGCTCCGCGGTGATGACATGGGCGCTTCGGGTTATTCGGTACTGGATATGCTGATGAATGCCCGCGAGGGTGGATTGGCCCCGGTACAAATGCATGGTAAAGGTGCCGAGGCTTACCTGGCACTGGCAACCCGGGTTGGCGATGCTGAGTCGCCGGCAGCCTACCTGTTTTTGAAGCTTAAACCGGAAGCGATAACGACCGTATTTACCGGGTCCTTGCCCGAAGCCGGTATTTTTTCGCTGGACCAGTCCAATGGCAGGTTTTCACCAACCAGGATTGTAAACCTTGCCGAACCACCGTCAGCCAAACAACGCATTGCATATATGCGCATTCCGGGTGCCTTGTTTCGCATAGGGGTGGTACAGAATACCCGGGTTTCAAGTGGAGGCGGATTTATACGCTTCTTACTGCTTGTGGCCGGCCTTTTAGTGTTTGCACTGGGTCTGTTGCTGAAGTTCAGACCCTATGTTCCAGGCAAAGAACTGGAAGAGGACCCGTTGCAGATTGAGCAGCAGGATGAAGGCCTGACAAAGGGTGATGAACAAGCAGGTTCACCTGGCGATGAAAGCACGACTGAAAAACAATCCGGCGTGGACGCTGGCGATGGCCTGGCTGCCATTAGCTTGCCTGACCTCGGTTTCAATTTGGAGCATCCAAGCATGCCGCATAAGAAAGCACTTCCCCCGGTTGAATTGGTGGCCAGTATATTCCGGGCCTATGATATTCGCGGTATTGTGGGCAAGACCCTCGATGCAGAAGTTGCACGACAGGTTGGTCAGGTGGTTGGTACTCTCACGCTGGAGGCCGATGCCGCTCCCGTTATCGTGGCGCGGGATGGCAGAGAATCCGGTCCTGATCTGGTCGCCGGCATGATTGAAGGCATCTCTTCAACCGGCTGTGATGTTGTGGATATAGGCGCTGTGCCTACCGGTGTTTTATATTTTGCCGCCTATGAACTTGGAAATGGTAGCGGTGTAATGATTACCGGCAGCCACAACCCATCGGATTACAACGGTTTTAAAATCCTGATCGGTGGCATCACCCAGGCGGGTGAGCAAATTAGTGGCATGTACGAGCGCATACAAAGCGGAAACCTGCGCGTGGGTAAAGGTAATGTCAGCACAGAAGATATGCTTGACCAGTACCGGCAGAAAATTTCGGGCGATATTCAGTTGCAAAGGCCACTCAAGGTGGTTGCCGATTGTGGCAATGGTATTGGTGGCGTATGTGCAGCAGACGTTTTGCGGGACATTGGTGCCGAGGTTATTCCATTGTTTGACGAGGTTGACGGCAGCTTTCCGAACCACCATCCGGACCCCAGTGAACCGAAAAATCTTGTTGATCTGATTGAAGCGGTCAAGTTGATGGAGGCAGATATTGGCGTCGCATTTGATGGTGATGCTGACAGGTTGGGCGTGGTAACGCGTGATGGTGAGATCATTTATTCCGATCGTTTGATGATGTTGTTCTCCAAAGATGTGCTGAGCAGAGTGCCTGGCTCGACCATCATCTATGACGTGAAGTGTACCGGTCATTTGCACCATGTGATCGAAGAGGCGGGTGGTATCCCGATGATGTTTAAGACCGGCCATTCCCTGATCAAAAATAAAATGAAGGAGATCGACTCACCATTTGCCGGTGAAATGAGCGGGCATTTCTTTTTCAAGGAGCGTTGGTACGGCTTTGATTGCGGTATTTATGCTGCCGCAAGATTACTGGAGATCCTGGCCGCAGATGAACGTGATCCACAGGAAGTGCTTAACAGCCTGCCAAACAGTGTGAGCACGCCCGAATTGAAAGTCGAGATGGAAGAAGGTGAAAACCATGCCTTTGTTGCAGAAATGCAGGAACGGGCCAAATTTGCCGATGCAAAAATCAATACCATTGACGGTGTACGTGCCGATTTTGCCGATGGCTGGGGGTTGGTGAGGGCATCCAATACTACACCGATTCTGGTATTGCGCTTCGAATCAGACACTGAAGAAGGTCTGGAACGTATCAAGGGTATCTTCAAGCAACAGATGCTGGCGATTAACCGTGACCTGAAACTACCGTTCTGACAATTAAAAAGCCAGCGGAGTCAGTTCACGCCAACACTATTCAGCTTCAGTTCACGCAAGCGCGTATATATTCAAACCTGTGTTAATGCGGGTGGTCGAAATCTGCCACTAGCTGCATCTACGTCATCTATCGTATATGATGGATGTACTGAACCAAGGAGCCTGTGATGAAAAAAATCATTTTGATGATGGCCGTGCTGGCGACATTTCCGGCAGCAGGTCTGTTGGCTAGTAGCGATATGGCTCAAATAGTGACCCAGGGTGGCCGCCCGGTCGATTGCTTGTCACCGATCGCAGTTAACAAGGTTGATGGACAGCAGAAAATTCTGCCTGCGCAGGGCTTTAAGATTGAACCGGGCATTCATACCCTCAATGGCCGCGCTATACTTGATACGACCTATTGCAAAGTGGGCCGCGGTGGCAACCGTGGTGGCTATGCGCCGGATCTGGAAGTGAACTTTGAGGCGGGCAAGACTTACCATATCGGTTATGACCATAGATCCACCAATCGTGATGAGTGGAAACTGGTGGTCTGGAAAGTAGAGTAACCGGGGCTTCTGGAGACATGCGGATGAAAAAATTAATACTGATATTATTGCTGGCAGCACTTCTGCCTGCCCACGCTATTGCCAATCAAGGTGGTAAGGCACAAATCATTACTCAAAATGAACGCACGGCCCAATGCATATCGAGAGTTGTTATTGATGAAATTGATGGCAGGCTGAAAAATGTGGCAAAACAGGGGTTTGAGCTCGACGCCGGCCCCCATTCCATGAATGGTCGGGCCATCATCAATACCGGCAATTGCCCGGCGATACGTGGCAGGAACTCCTATGTTGTTCCTGATCTGGAAGCAGATTTCGAGGCAGGTAAAACCTATTACGTAGGCCTTGACCACAGCTCTAAAAACAAGGAAGAGTGGCGCCTGGTTATTTGGAAAACGGAGTAAAAATCAGTAAGCCTCTTCATTGAATACAGGGTCGACGGATTCGTTCCAGCGACCGTGATACAACGCCAGCTTTTTCTCAGCCGGTGTCACCCCGGCCCGGACATTTGTAAACAGGGTTTCGAGGAAGCCTGTTTCATTTTCTCCGGACCCGTTCAGACGATTGCGGGCAGTCAGGCCAGTGGATGCCATTTCCAGCACTTCAAGCGCCAGCGATTGCATCGTGCGGCCCCGTATCTCGGTGTTGAGTCCCAGCCTGGGCGCATCCATCCGGAGTTGTAATCGTTCCTCCATGTTCCAGTCGCGCACAAGATCCCAGGCGGCATCCAGCACCGGCTGCTCATACAGCAAGCCGGCCCAAAAGGCTGGCAAGGCGCACAATTTTCTCCATGGTCCACCGTCGGCTCCACGCATTTCCATGTATCTCTTAAGGCGAACTTCGGGAAAAGCCGTGGTGAGGTGATCTTCCCAATCCTGGGCGGTGGGTATCTCCCCGGGCAAGGCGGGCAGGCTGCCATTCAGGAAATCACGAAAAGACTGACCGGAGGCATCAATATACTCGCCATTTCGATAGACGAAGTACATCGGCACATCGAGCATATAATCAACATAACGCTCAAACCCCATCGATGAATCAAATACAAAAGGCAACATGCCAGTGCGGTCCGGGTCAGTGTCTTCCCACACATGTGAGCGGAAACTGAGATATCCGCACGGCTTTCCGTCGACGAATGGTGAATTTGCAAATAGCGCGGTGGCAACAGGCTGCAGGGCAAGCGCTACCTGAAACTTCCTGACCATATCAGCTTCGGAGCTGAAATCCAGGTTGACCTGCACGGTACAGGTCCGGCTCATCATGTCCTGCCCCAGGTTTCCGCGTTTATCCATATATTCCCGCATAATGCGGTAGCGGCCCTTGGGCATCCACTCGGTATCTTTGCGCTCCCACTTGGGTTGAAAGCCCATTCCGAGAAAGGCGATGTCCAGTGGCTCCGCAATGGTTTTGACCTGGGCCAGATGGGTGTAAACTTCATCACAGGTCTGGTGTACATTATCCAGCAGGGCGCCCGACAGCTCTAACTGCCCGCCCGGCTCCAACGTAACGGATGCGCCGCTGTCATTGACCAGGGCAATAATCTTGCCTTGTTCTTCGACCGGCTGCCAATCGTACTGGCTGGCAAGGCCTTTGAGCATTGCCCGAATGCTGCGCTTGCCTTCGTATGGAAGTGGACGCATGTCATCAATGGTAAAGCCGAATTTTTCATGCTCGGTGCCAAGCCCCCATTGCGGTTTTGGCTTGCAGCCTGACTCGAGGTACTCGACCAGTTGCTGACGATTTTCAAGCTGTGTTCGGTTTGCTTCCAATTGAAACGCTCCATGTTGATTTTGGCCGGAATCGACTAGGATACCCGCTCCGGAATCGACTAGGATACACGTTGGAAACTTTACTAAACAACCATTCGACAAAAATCGGACATCCGATTCCAGCAGAGGAAAGCAAAAAGCCGTGATCCAGCATCGTCAATTCCTGTTACCAGTATTTTGCGTGATGCTGCTGGGTGCCTGTGGAAACGATGATCGGGAACGTTTACCAGGCAGGTTTGACCGCCATGCAACGGCCGTTGAGCTGGTATTGACTGAAGATGGTCAGCCGGATCCATCGGTGTTGGCAACGGAGCAGATTCTTCACCGGGATAATGGTGAGGAACCGGCCACACTGGATCCGCATATTGCTGAGGGCGCACCCTCGGCACACATATTGCGCGATCTGTTTGAAGGGCTAACAGCAGAATCACCGCAAGGACGGATTATTCCCGGTGCAGCCATCCGCTGGAATATCAGCCGTGATGGAAAAACCTACACATTTTATTTGCGTAAAGATGCCCGCTGGTCAAATGGAGACCCGGTTACTGCAGAAGATTTTGTTTATGGATTACGTCGCAGTGCATCACCGGCAACGGCATCAAACCGCGCCCAGGTCCTGCTACCAATTGCAAATGCCGCCGAAGTGCTGTCCGGTGTCATGCCCACGGATCAGCTGGGTGTCAAAGCAATTAACGAGCACATACTGGAGATAAGCCTGAAAGGGCCGACGCCCTACTTTCTTAACCTGCTGAACGATTCTTCTACCTACCCGGTCCATCGCGCGAGTGTGCTGGAGCATGGCTCCTCATTTTCCCGCCCGGGCAACCTCGTATCAAATGGCGCGTATGTTCTGGAGGACTGGAAACTGCGATCCCGTATTGAGCTCGTCAAGAATGCGAACTACTGGGATGCGGATCACGTCTATATTGAGCAGGTTTTCTATTTTCCGTTTGAAGACCAGTCAGCTGCATCAAAACAGTTTCGTGCAGGCGAGCTGCACTGGACTGACGGCGTACCGGCCAATCAATTTAAATGGCTGCAAAAGCATTACCCTGATGAACTGGTCATCAGCCCATGGTCAGGCTCGTATTTCTTTGGCTATAACCTGCTGCGTGAACCATTCATAGAGAACCCGGACCTCAGGTTGGCGCTGGCATTGGCGCTTGACCGGGATTTGCTGACAGAAAAGGTCACTCAATTTGGTGAACAGCCCTCTTATGGGCTGGTGCCACCTGGCATTGGAGAATTTGTATCCCCGTTACCCGAGTGGGCCGAGTGGAGCCAGGCTGAGCGTAACGAAGAAGCGCGGCGATTGTATGCGGGTGCCGGTTACACCGAAGATGATCCGCTGCGTTTTGAAATTCGTTATGACGCCGGTCTGAACAACAAGAAGATGGCACTGGCGGCTGCATCTTTGTGGAAACAGGTGCTGGGTGCGCAGGCGACGTTACTTAATGAAGAACCGAAGGTTTTTTTACAAAGCCGTGAGCAAAAGGTGCTGACACAAGTATTCCGCGCGGGCTGGATCAGTGATTTTGCCGATCCTTTCAGTTTCCTCGAATTATTTCGCACCGGCCATGGCCGCAATGATTTCGGCTATTCAAACGAGCTGTATGACTCTCTGCTGGATGATATTGCTTCGGAACGGGTTCCCGCGAGGCGCAGGCGGCTGATGTTTGAGGCCGAACGGATGCTGCTGGCCGAAATGCCATATATCCCTGTTTACACCTACGTGACCAAGCGACTGGTGAGCCCCCGCCTGCGAGGCTGGGACAGTAACATTATGGATCATCATTACAGCAAAAATATGTTCCTTTTAAAAACCGCCGAAGAAGGGCAGCAAAGTACCACTGTCGAAGCTGAAGACAAGGCAGAGCCGAATACAGAAGTGCAGGTCGAAGAGATCCCATTGGAACAGTCCGTGGCAGAAGAGTTACCGGAGGAAAAGCCTACAACAGAGCCAGGCGATGATTTAGCAATAGAAGCAGGTGTAGATAATGAAACAGGCACCAGTGCGGATGAGGCGGGTGCAGAGCCGCCGGCCAGCCAGCTTGATATGCCTGAACAGGTTGATATACCTGAACAGGCGCCAGACGTCCCTGGTCAGGATACAATGGTACCTCTCGAAGTCATCGAAGATGACGACACACCAGAGCTGGTTGAGGATCCACCCGAATGACACATGACTCCGGCATGTTAAAGCATATCCTGCGGCGCTTGCTGGGCCTGTTGCCAACGCTGTTGATGCTTATCACGGTGACATTTTTCATGATGAGGATGGCGCCTGGCGGGCCGTTCGATACTGAAAAGCTGTTGCCTCCCGAAATACAGGCCAACATGGAGGCCAAGTATCATCTGGATGAGTCATTGTTGCAGCAGTATTTCCGTTATATGGGACAGATCGCGGTGCTGGACTTCGGGCCATCATTTCAATACAAGGACTGGACAGTCAATGAGCTGATTGCGCAGAGTTACCCGGTATCGCTGACAATTGGGGTGCTGGCCATGTTGCTTGCTTTTTTCATGGGTACGATGCTCGGAATTACAGCCGCTTTGAAACAAAATACCCGCCTGGATTACTCGTTGATGGGTATAGCAATGCTCGGTATTTCTGTACCGAATTTTGTCATCGCACCTGTATTGATTTTACTCGTGGCAGTGTATGCCGGGCTGTTACCGACGGGGGGCTGGGACTGGAGCCTGGCGAGTATGGTGCTGCCGGTTGTAACCCTCTCGTTGCCCGTTACAGCGTATATCGCCCGCCTGACCCGCGGTAGCATGATTGAAGTATTGCACAGTAATTTTATTCGAACAGCGCGGGCCAAAGGGTTGCCGGAAAGCGTGGTGATTCGACGTCACGCACTGAAACCGGCCATGTTGCCTGTCATCTCTTTTATGGGCCCGGCTATCGCCGGCCTGATAAGCGGTTCGGTGGTAATCGAACGGATTTTTTCTATTCCCGGGATGGGAAGCTACTTCGTTGCCGGTGCACTGAATCGTGACTACACCCTGGTGATGGGCGTGGTGATTTTCTACGGTGTGCTGATCATCGTACTGAATTTTATCGTGGATTTGCTTTACGCCTGGTTAGATCCGAAGGTTCGATATGACGAAAAGCACTGACAATCCGGTCATCGATCCTTTTGAAGCGGCACTGAGCGTCCGTGCTGTCAAGGGCCGCTCGCCCTGGGAAGACGCCAGGTACCGCCTGCTGAAAAACCGGGCTGCAGTCTATAGTGCATTTATCATGGGCTTCATAATAGTGCTGGTTTTATTCGGCCCCATGGTGATTTCATGGGAGTCGGATTTTACTGATTGGGATTACACCTCCTCACCACCCAGCTTTAGCAGCGGTCACTGGTTTGGTACGGATGCGGTTGGCCGGGATATCCTGGTGCGCACATTGGAAGGTGGAAGAATATCATTGCTGGTCGGGCTGGTAGCAACCCTGGTCAGCCTGATCATCGGTGTCAGTTACGGCGCGATTGCCGGTTATTTTGGTGGTAAAGCAGACCGTATCATGATGCGTATTGTGGATATCATCTATGCTCTGCCTTTCCTGTTTTTTGTCATTTTATTGATGGTGGTCTTCGGCCGTCACATTTTGATGATATTTATCGTCATTGGTGCGGTGAACTGGTTGGATATGGCGCGTATTGTGCGTGGCCAGACACTCAGCATTAAGAACATGGAGTTTATTGAAGCTGCACGCGCCGGTGGCGTGACACCATGGAACATCATCCGGCGGCACATTATTCCGAATCTGGCCGGTGTGGTGATCGTTTATGTCACATTGACCATACCGCAAGTCATCCTGGCCGAGTCTTTCCTGAGTTTTCTGGGTCTTGGCGTTCAGGAGCCAATGAGTTCCTGGGGTGCGCTGGTCAGTGATGGCGCCCAGGACATGGAATCGGCACCCTGGACCCTGATCGTACCGGCCACGTTTTTAACCGTGACCTTATATTGCTTCAACTATATCGGTGACGGCTTGCGTGATGCACTTGATCCCAAGGATCGGCCCTGATGAGCTTGCTCGAAATAAAAGAACTTTATGTGGACTTCAAAACAGCCGAGGGCAAAGTGCATGCGGTTACAAACCTGAACTTCTCGATCGAAGCGGGTGATGCGCTGGCCATTGTCGGGGAATCGGGGTCCGGAAAAACCCAGACCATGATGGCTGTGATGAATCTTCTGGCAGAAAATGGCGAGGCCCGGGGCAAGGCCTTGTTCAAGGGTGCTGATCTGCTACAGATGAATGTGGCAGAATTGAACAAGCGACGTGGCAAAGAGATTGCCATGATCTTCCAGGATCCGATGACATCTCTTAATCCGTATCTGCGTATTGAGAAGCAGATGACAGAGGTGGTCATGCATCACCAGGGCCTGAACAGGACCGAGGCTCGCAACTACGCAATAGAAATGCTCAGGGCAGTACGCATTGCAGACCCCGAGCGACGGATAAGGCAGTACCCTCATGAATATTCCGGCGGTATGCGCCAGCGTGTGATGGTGGCGATGGGCCTGCTCTGTCAGCCTGATTTGTTGATTGCCGATGAACCAACGACAGCGCTGGATGTGACGGTGCAGGCACAGATCAGCCAGTTGATGTCTGAGTTGCGGGTTCAGTCCAATACCGCAATCATCCTGATAACCCACGATCTTGGCGTGGTGGCAGGGATGTGTGACCGGGTTTTGGTCATGTATGCGGGTGAGGCCGTTGAGTGTGGTTCGGTGGAACAAATTTTTTATCAGCCGAAGCACCCGTATACCCAGGGCCTGTTGAAATCTGTACCGAGGCTGGATCAGCCCGGCAACGCCGGTATAGAGGCCATCCCCGGTAATCCACCGAGCCTGTTGTCGTTGCCGGAGGGTTGTCGTTTTCGTGAACGTTGCCCACAGGCCCATGATGCCTGTTCTCAAACACCACCGATGCAACTCGACGAGCAGGGCCACGCATGGCGTTGCTTCCTCGAAGGCGATTCCCCGTGAATAGCAAGGTGACAAAGGACAGGGTGCTCAGAGTGCAGGACCTGGCCGTACACTTCAAAGTTCGGGAGGGCCTGCTGTTCAACGCAAAAACGCTCGTTTTAAGAGCGGTTAATGGTGTGAGCTTCGAGTTGAACGCCGGTGAAACGCTCGGTATTGTTGGTGAATCCGGCTGTGGTAAATCAACCCTGGCCCGAGCCATTCTGGGCTTGATCAAACCCGATCGCGGTCGGGTACTGTGGCTGGGTGAAGATTTGGGCAAGCTGGATGATGAGACCCTGCGTAAAAAACGTGAGGACATGCAAATAGTTTTCCAGGATCCACTGGCTGCGCTCAACCCGAGGATGACCGTTCGCGATATTATTGCCGAGCCATTGTGGACCTTTTACCCCAGGATTGCCCGGGTACAGGTGGATGAGCGTGTGCGTGGCATGATGAAAATGGTGGGTCTGTTGCCCAGTCATGTAAACCGTTATCCGCATGAGTTTTCCGGTGGGCAGTGTCAGAGGATCGGTATCGCCCGTGCGCTGGTGTTGAATCCGAAACTGGTGGTTTGCGATGAACCGGTCAGTGCACTGGATGTTTCCATACAGGCACAGATTGTCAATCTGTTAAAAGATTTGCAGAAAAAGCTGAACCTGGCGCTGGTGTTTATCGCCCACGATTTGTCTGTGGTTAAACACATCAGCGATCGTGTGATGGTGATGTACCTCGGCCGCTCGATGGAGATATCCACCAAGGAGGCGATTTACAGGCGGCCGTTACACCCTTATACAAAAGCGTTGATCAAAGCGGCACCCGTGCCTGACCCCCGGCTGGCCCGTGCGGCCAGTGATACCGGGTTGACGGGCGATATGCCATCGCCGCTTGAACTGCCTGACGGGTGCGTGTTTCATACCCGTTGCCCCTATGTGGTCAAACGTTGTGAACTGGAGGTGCCGGCCCTGAGAAGAATGGAAAATGGCGACTGGGTTGCCTGCCATTGTGCCGAAGAACTTGATTTGACTATCGGCAAATCCCCCACATAGCGTTAGAATACGCATTACTTTTAGAAATCCGACATAAAAAGGATATTGGAATGATCCGAATTAGCTTGCGAAGCATCGTGCTAATAACGTTGGCGTTGCTGTTGAGTGGTTGTCTGAAGTCGACCAAGGTGATCTCTGACTGGGAAGCCGATAAGAGCGAGATAAACAAACGTGAGCGTATTGCGGTTATCGCCATGATGCCGGAGGCCCTGCAACGCCTGGTAGTTGAGCAGGAGGTTGTTGCTGAATTGCGCAAATCAGGCCGCAACGCATTGGTATCAAGTGATATTCCGGGCATGGCCGGTCGTTTGAAGCGCGAACATGCTGAGCCTGCGTTGAAAGCGGCCAGTGTGGATGCAATTATCATTATTTTTGTTACCAGCGGGGGCAAGGGCGAACGACTGGAACGGGCTGATTACTATGCCGTGCATGTCGGCTCCGGTTTTTATGGTGGCGGTTATGGTTGGATGACACCCACATATTCGAATGTGTATACGGTGGTTGAAGGTGCCGGGTTTTATGCCCAGGAAAATTATGTGTACGTAGAGTCAACCTATTTCGATATCGTGGATGATCGGGCCAAGTGGAGCATGATTACACGCTCGAAAGATATCGAGCAACAAGATGCGGCCAAGGGTGTTTCGAAGAAAATTATCTCAATCATGAAATCCACTGGAACCTTGTGACGCCCCCGAATGAGAATCCTGAACGCATAAAACTCCAATCCGGTCTCGCCCGCCTGGGGCTGGATGTACCATCCGGTGCGGTTGACAATTTATTGACCTACATGGAATTGCTAAAGGAATGGTCCGGTACCTACAACCTGGTGGCGCCGGGAGAACGGAACTTCTTATTGGCCCGGCATGTTCTCGATTCACTATCTATAGCCGGTTGGCTACAACCAGGGGCATTGCTGGATGTTGGAACCGGTGCCGGCCTGCCCGGCTTGCCGCTTGCCATTGTAAAGCCCGGAATGGAAGTTACTTTGATTGACAGCGCCGGAAAGAAAATCCGCTTTCTTCGTCATGTAGGTCGTACGCTACAACTTGCCAATATCCATCCGTTGCACCAAAGGGTAGAGGAACTGGAGCACGCTTTTGCAAATATCACCTCGCGCGCATTTGCTTCGCTGGAGGGTTTCGTTAAAGCCGTAAAACCCTGTGCGAATGAATCCACCCGGTTATTTGCAATGAAAGCCGCATATCCGCGCAAGGAACTTGAAGAACTGCCCGACTGGGTCAATGTACTGTCGGTGGAAGAGTTAAGCGTGCCTTATTTACACGCCGAGCGGCACCTCGTCATTATGTCGATTCAAAACCAAACAACCGGGTAATAGCAAAAAGTATGGCAAGAATTATCGCAATCGCAAATCAGAAAGGCGGGGTTGGCAAAACCACTACCTGTGTCAACCTGGCCTCTGCATTAGCTGACATGGAGTATAAGACTTTGCTGGTCGATTTCGACCCGCAGGGTAATGCATCCGTGGGTTGTGGTCTGGACTCGCGCGCGCTGGAAATCTCGGCTTACGATGTGATGACGGGCAAATGCGGTGTAGCCGATGCCAGGATCACCATTGAAGAGCTTGGCATGGATGTGTTGCCGTCAAACAGCGACCTGACGGCCGCTGAGGTGTCTCTATTACAAGTTGATGAGCGCGAATACCAACTCAAGTACGCCCTGGAAGAGGTCGCGCAGCAGTACGCATGGATCATCATTGATTGCCCACCCTCGCTGAACATGCTGACTTTGAACGCACTAACGGCAGCCAACAGCGTACTGATCCCGATGCAGTGCGAATATTATGCGCTGGAAGGCCTGGCATCGTTGCTGGAAACCATTGAGCAAGTGCGCAACAGCGTGAACCCGGGGCTCGAAATTGAAGGGCTGTTACGCACCATGCACGACAGTCGCAACAACCTTTCCGGTGCTGTCTCGGCACAGTTGATCGAGCATTTTGGTGAACGTGTATATCGCACGCTGATCCCAAGAAATGTCACCGTTGCCGAAGCCCCCAGCCATGGTCTGCCGGTTTTACGTTATGACCCGTCTTCGCGCGGCGCACTGTCCTATCTTGCCCTGGCCGGTGAAATGTTGCGCAGGAATCGAAAAAGACAAGTAGGTTAAAAAATGTCATTCCGGGCTTGGGTCAAATAATGCCAGGAGAACTTTTGGTTCATTCGAAAGTTCACAGTTGTACCGCTTTGCTTGATAATATGCGTTGTTGATTTCGGAACATCAGTTAATGGCACAAAAAAAGAACCCCCTCGGTCGTAACCTGAGCTCGATGCTCAGCAAGGCCACATTACAGCATGCGGTTGAGAAATCCCGGGCTGAATCGTCCGGCAAGGACTCGTTAAGAGAGTTACCACTGGATGTGATCAGCCCTGGACCCTATCAACCGCGCTCAATATTTGATGCTGACCGGTTGGAAGAACTAGCGGAATCTATTCGTCACCAGGGCATTATCCAGCCTGTTGTGGTGCGTGCATCCGGCGACAACCAGTACGAACTTATTGCCGGTGAGCGGCGCTGGCGTGCGGCTCAATTGGCAGGTATTGAGAAAATCCCTGCGATCATCCGGGATGTACCGGATGAGATTGCCATCGCCATGGCACTGGTTGAGAACATTCAGCGTGAAAACCTGAATCCGATCGAAGAGGCCACCGCGCTGCGGCGACTGGTAGATGAGTTTCAGATGACTCACCAGGAAGCGGGTGATGCGGTTGGACGCTCACGTTCCGCTGTTTCAAACCTTCTGCGGTTACTTGAATTATCAGCTGATGTTCGTGAACTGGTTGACGCGCGGCACCTGGAGATGGGTCATGCGCGTGCCTTGCTGACGCTTGAGCCGGCCTTGCAGGCCCAGGCAGCGCGTGAGGTCGTCAGAAAGGAATTGTCTGTACGTGAGACAGAGCAACTGGTGCGGCGGCTGAAGAACCCGCCTGTGCGCAAGACAGTCTCGCTTGACCCTGATGTTCAGCGCTTGCAGGACAGGTTGTCTGAGAAGCTTTGTGCGCAAGTCAAATTGCAGTACAACGCGCGTGGCAAAGGGAAAATGGTGATTGCTTACAACTCAGCCGATGAGCTGGAAGGGATATTGGAGTCGATGGGGTTGGAGATCGACTGACTTCTATCGGAGCCTGAATTGTGAAGCTCCTCAAGGATAGACGGAACCGTTCGTAGGAGAGAGCAGCTACGCTGCTTACGAGCTCTTTTTTAATCTGGTAATCGTAAGCAGCGGAGCTGCTCTCTCCTACATGGTCTCGAATTGACCGTGGTCAGTTATTTAAGTCGCACTTTCAGTTATCATTCCGCCAGTTTATATTTTCAGGAGTTAATTTCATGCAAGGTTATCCCCATCATTATCTCGCCAGCGCTACTGGCGGGAACGAAGGCAGTGTAGTCGTAAGTGGCGAAGGTCTGCCCGATCTGGATACACAATCGCCACCACAGTTTGGTGGTCCCGAGGGTGTCTGGTCGCCGGAGACAATGCTGTCAGCGACTGTTGCAAATTGTTTTATTCTGAGTTTTCGTGCGATTGCGCGTGCATCAAAGTTCGAATGGACTTCGTTGGAGTGCAACGTGGATGGCGTACTGGATCGTCCTGAGCGCAGTACGTACTTCACTGCTTTTAACATCCATGTCGTTTTGCATGCGCCTGAAGGTGCCAGGCCCGAATTGGCCCAGCGTTTGCTGGAGAAATCAGAACAGATTTGCCTGATTACGGCATCACTTAAAGCTGAAACCATCCTGACTACCGATATTCAGGTTGGCTAATTAGTCTGCGCGACATAATTCCCTTAAAAAACATTGGAATCACGTTGCTCTGCTTGTTTCCAAACTGTTAAAATAGGCGGCTGATGACAGCTTCCTCCTTTGGAGGCATGTCAATGAATATTAACGTGCTGAAGTTGGGTTTGAGGTTGGGCGCATGATGGTTCCCAATGAAGGATTGATTCGCCGGAGTTTGAGGGTCCAATCAACGGTTTCCCTATTGCTGGCCGGAGGATTACTACTGGTTGGGCAGGTTGCAGCTTACTCGTCCATGTTCGGTAGTTTGGCGGCTTTTTTGCCGGCTTTGTTTTTCGCGTTAATCGTAACGCCAAAATTCGGGCCGGACAGCACCGCTTTTCTACGCGCAGCCGTCATAGGCGAAGCAGTAAAGATTTTATTAACCGCACTGATATGCGTTGCGGTTTTTGTTTGGGTCAAGCCCCTTGCGGCCGGATGGTTTTTTACCGGCATGGCAGTGGTGATTTTCAGCGGACGGCTGGGAATGTTATTAAAGGCTTGATTTTTCGGAATTTGGACATACTTTCCAAGTGGGAAGTTAATGGTAAACAGCGGACTGTAATACATGTCGAGTGGAAGTGAAGCGCCTACTTCAGGCGAATACATAGCGCACCATTTGCAGAACCTGACTTTTGGTCAACACGCCGATGGTAGTTGGGGCATTGCCCATGGTGCTGAGGAAGCTGCTGCAATGGGCTTCTGGGCATTCCATGTGGATACCCTGGCATGGTCCCTGATACTCGGGTTTTCGTTCTTCTTCCTGTTTCGCGGTATCGCAAAAAAGGCCAATTCCGGTGTTCCATCCCGCACCCAGGCGATGATCGAATCCATCGTTGAGTTTGTTGATACCAGCGTCAAAGACTCCTTCCACGGTACCAGTCGCTTGATTGCACCATTGGCGCTGACATTATTCGTGTGGATATTCTTCATGAACCTGATGGATCTGATCCCGGTTGACTGGTTGCCTTTTGTTGCAACGGGCGCCGGTATTCCCTATCAGAAAGTCGTTCCAACGACAGACGTAAACGCAACGATGGGTATGGCAATCGCGGTATTCGTGTTGATCATTTTCTACAGCCTGCGCGCCAAGGGCGTGAAAGGCTTTCTGGCTGAACTGGTTTTCAACCCGTTAAACCCGGAACAACTGGGTATGCCCAAAGTGGTATGGCCATTTGTGATGGCATTTAATTTTATGCTCGAAGTCGTGTCGTTGCTGGCCAAACCGGTATCACTCGGTTTGCGTCTGTTCGGCAACATGTACGCGGGTGAGCTGATCTTTATCCTGATCGCGTTGATATTTACGGCAGGCTCAGGATTTATTGGCGCGGGCTTAAGTTCAATGTTTGGTGAGCACATCCCGGCCTGGTTCTGGCTGCTGGCAACTGCAGCTGTGTTTGTCACCTTGTGGATGAACCTGAAGGGCAAGCTGGATAATAAGAAAACCTTGTGGTTTGTTTTTGCAGAGCTGTTCCTGATTGGTGGCATGGCTTTCGTCGGTGGGCAGTTGATGCACTTTGGTTGGGCCGTGTTCCACATCCTGATCATCACCTTGCAAGCATTTATTTTCATGATGCTGTCAATCGTGTACCTGAGCATGGCTCAGGAGCACCATTAGACGGTATTGGTAACGGATATTGATTGAGTTTTGTTAGTTTGTTTTTTTTGTAAGAAATATCACTAAAACTGGAGTTAAGTAATGGAATTTGTAATTGGTATGACCGCTATCGCTGTAGCATTGCTGATTGGCCTCGGCGCGCTGGGTGTTGGTATTGGCGTTGGTATTCTGGGCGGTCGCCTGCTGGAAGGTTCTGCTCGTCAGCCTGAACTGGCACCGATGTTGCAGGGTAAATTCTTCCTGGCCATCGGCCTGCTGGATGCTGTTGCCATGATTGGTGTTGGTATTGCGTTGTTTTTCACATTCGCAAACCCGTTCATCGGTCAGTTGGCTAACGCCGCCGGTTAAATTGTCTACCATTGAAATATTTTTGGGCGACACAATTTTAACAGACGTCACATGATGAGGTATCCGGCATGAATATGAATGCCACTTTAATCTTGCAGTCGATCGCCATGATGGTGTTCGTCTGGTTTTGTATGAAGTTTATCTGGCCGCCTTTGTTGAAGGCCACGGATGAGCGGCGTGCCAAGATTGCTGACGGCCTGGCCGCTTCCGACCGCGCAGAAAAAGCGCTGGTGGATGCCAACCAGGAAGTTCAACAGCAAATCAAGGCTGCCCGCGACAAGGCTGGCGAAATTGTCGACCAGGCAAACCAGCGCCATAGCCAGATTCTTGAACAAGCCAAGGACGACGCAGTGGGTGAACGCCAGAAGCAGGTTGCTGCAGGCGAAGCCGAGATTACACAATCTGCCAACCAGGCGCGTGAAGAATTGCGTGCGACGGTTGCCAGCCTGGCCGTGTTGGGTGCCCGTCAAATTCTTGAAAGGGAAGTTGACGAAAACACCCATCGTGAATTGCTCGACAAGCTGATTGCCGAGATCTGAAAATGAGCAGTTTAACCACATTGGCCAGGCCATATGCGAAAGCCGCATTTGAACTGGCACAAAGCGACAATAACCTGGCTGGCTGGGATGACATGTTGTCGGCGGCTGCAGCGGTGACTGCTGATGAAGGCATGGCCCGATGGCTGCAAAGCCCGCACTCAACGGCTGCAAAGGCAGTTGATATTGTCGTTGAGGCCCTTGGCGGGGATGTTGACCCCCGCTTTCAGGGCTATCTCGGTGTGCTGGCTGATAATGACCGCCTGTCATTATGCAGCGAAATCTCGGGGCTGTTCGAACAGTTGCGTCAGGAAGCTGAAAAACGTTTACGGGTGCGGGTCGTTTCTGCAGCTATTCTGCAGGACTCGGATGTTGAGCGTATGCAATCAGCACTGGCCAAACGGTTTGATCGTGAAATAACTCTGAACAATGAAATTGATCCAGAAGTTCTGGGTGGCGCTATTATTTATGCAGGTGACCAGGTCATCGACGGTTCATTGCTGGGCCGTTTGAAGCGACTGGAAGCATCACTACTTTAAGTTAATTGAAAGAAGACCGATTGCCCCGAATGAGGGTGATCAGACAGGAAAATGACAATGCAGACTACATTGAATCCATCTGAAATCAGCGAACTGATCAAGCAACGCGTTGAGGAGCTGAATGTTTCAGCTGAAACCCGTAACGAAGGCACCGTCGTCAGCGTTTCTGACGGTATTGCCCGTTTACACGGCCTCGAAGACGCGATGCAGGGTGAAATGATCGAGTTTCCCGGTAACACTTACGGACTGGCGCTTAACCTTGAGCGCGATTCAGTCGGTACGGTAATCCTGGGTGACTACGAGCACATCACCGAAGGCGACACGGTTAAATGTACCGGTCGTATTCTTGAAGTTCCCCACGGACGAGGCCTGCTTGGCAGGGTAGTGAATGCCCTCGGTGAGCCCATCGACGGACAGGGACCGATTGAGAATGATGGCTTCGCACCGATTGAAAAAGTTGCGCCTGGCGTTATCTGGCGTAAATCAGTTGATCAGCCGGTACAGACCGGTCTGAAATCCATTGATGCCATGGTGCCGATCGGTCGTGGTCAGCGCGAACTGATCATTGGCGATCGCCAGATTGGTAAATCTGCCATCGCCATCGATACCATCATCAACCAGGTACGCTCCGGTATTAAGTGTATCTATGTGGCCATCGGCCAGAAGCAGTCGACCGTGGCCAACGTGGTCAAGACGCTGGAAGCACATGGTGCCATGGAACACACCATCGTGGTGAATGCTTCAGCATCCGATTCCGCGGCTATGCAATACATGGCGCCGTATGCCGGTTGCACTATGGGTGAGTATTTCCGTGATCGCGGTGAAGATGCACTGATCATTTATGATGATTTGACCAAGCAGGCCTGGGCCTATCGCCAGGTATCATTGCTGCTGCGTCGTCCGCCGGGACGTGAAGCGTATCCGGGTGATGTTTTTTACCTGCATTCACGTTTGCTTGAGCGCGCTGCGCGTGTGAACGAAGAGTACGTTGAGAAATTCACCAACGGTGCCGTTAAAGGCAAAACTGGTTCCCTGACGGCATTGCCGATCATTGAAACCCAGGCAGGTGACGTATCTGCGTTTGTACCGACTAACGTAATTTCTATTACCGATGGCCAGATCTTCCTCGAGACCGATCTGTTTAACGGTGGTATTCGTCCGGCTGTGCATGCCGGTCTGTCCGTATCACGTGTGGGTGGTGCTGCGCAGACCAAAGTGATCAAGAAGCTCGGTGGTGGTGTGCGTCTGGCACTGGCCCAGTACCGTGAACTGGCTGCTTTTGCCCAGTTTGCTTCTGATCTCGATGACGCAACCCGTGCCCAGTTAGAGCGCGGCCAGCGTGTAACCGAGCTGATGAAACAGTCCCAGTACAGCCCGATGTCAGTGGCGGAAATGGCGGTTTCCCTGTATGCCGTCGATGCTGGCTTCATGGATGACATTGATCTGAACAAGATCGGTGTATTTGAAGGCGCCCTGCTGG
>Ga0164313_10000943_pt1 | contig 24849 bp, 25 predicted proteins | sample GuaBasSedimGuay4_FD_113735 | JGI IMG/M metagenome (GOLD analysis project Ga0164313, IMG submission 113735) | Subseafloor sediment microbial communities from Guaymas Basin, Gulf of California, Mexico - Guay4, Core 4569-4, 0-3 cm | ecosystem: Environmental > Aquatic > Marine > Hydrothermal vents... | reverse complement strand
GTCTCTTGTCTGTGCTCTCTCGTCTGTGTTCTCTCTATTCCTGATCAGCTCTTTCGAGGGAGTACCAGTCGTTCGCATCGAAACCGGGAGGGGGGACACCCGGGTGGTATCTCGCGAATAGCACAGTCGACACCGTGGCGTCGTTCGCTTCGAGTAGTTCTGCGCCGATCGGCCCGTGGTTGATGTATCTGAGCCATTGTCCCCAGATCGGAAGATACGTGAGACTCCACAACGTTGCAAGGGCTCGTCCAGAGGCCCCGAGTCCGATGGTCGTCTTGCCGATGTCGTGCATGAGCGCTGCCTCGACCAGATGTGGCCGATCTTTCACCCGAATGGCGACGGTAATAGCGTGTCTCTGGTCTTCGATGCGCTGGGTGTAGAAGAGGCGTTGGAGGTTGGGCGTCAGCGACCGGGAGACGAACAGTTGGTCACGCGGGGACGGGGGTGCCGCGGTGAGGAATCCGAAGAACCTGTTGACAAGGTGGAGCACCGGACTGTTAGGACGCTCGGGTCTTGCAGTCCACGCATCGCACCGACGTTGGCCGGAATTCCATGCGGTCGGCACCGATGTCCTTGCCGCAGATCATGCAGACGCCAAAGGTGCCTTCATCGATCTTGGTCAACGCTCTGGCCACGTCATCAAGACGCTTCTTGAGGCTTGTCACGATACCGATCGTTTCGGTGCGTTCAGCGGTCGCCGCACCGGCGTCAGCAAAGGCATCCCCAAAGTCGACATCACCTGTGAGGTTGCCTGACTCGTCCGCACCGAGTTCATGGAGTTGGTGGATGACGGTCGCACGTTCATCTATCAACGCTGCTCGGGCGTTGTCGATGTCGACATGTGGCATGTGGTCCTCCAAGAAGTCGCGCCTGGCCAATCGAGGCGGTAAGGAGAGGATAGCCGGGCGATGGACTCGTTGGTAGCATCGAACGAAAGAACTAGGTTCCCCTCGGATGGCTCGTTATCACGATCTCCCTGAGATGCTCGGGACTCACCTTCGTGTACACCTGGGTCGTAGAGACACTCGCATGGCCGAGCATCTCCTGGACGGTCCGCAGGTCTGCCCCACCCTCGACCATGTGGGTCGCAGCGCTATGGCGCAGCACGTGAGGAGACAACCGGGCCGCGTCGATGCCAACGGAAACACCGCGGGACCGAACGATCCTCCAGATCGCCTGTCGGCTCATGGCGTTTCCTCTCACGGTCAAGAACAGGTTGCCAGGGTCCTTCCCTGGCACCCGAACGGTGAGCCTGTCGTCGAGCCAAACACGTATCGCGCGCGCCGCGTACGATCCGACAGGGACGAGCCGTTGCTTGTTTCCCTTCCCTGTCACCATTGCGGTGTTGGTCTCGAAGTCCACGTCGTACACGTCGAGGCCGATGAGTTCCGAGACACGACATCCCGTGGCGTACAGCATCTCGAGGATCGCTTTGTCACGTCTACCGATCAGGGTCGTGAGGTCTGGAGCTTCGACCAGTCTCGTAACTTCATCGAGGTCGAGTGCCTTCGGTAGCGCCTGTGGCCGCGATGGCGAATCAACCGTTGCGGTTGGATCGTCCGTTGCGTGGTCCTCTGCGATCAGGAATCGGTGATAGGCCCTGATGGAGGCAAGCTTTCGAGCCACCGACGTGGGTGCAAGTCCCCGTTCGCGCAGAGAGGCAATGTGTACAAGAACAACTTCCTCTGACGTGTTGCCACCGTGCTTGACGATCGTCTCGTGATACTGGCTCAGGTCCCTGGCGTATGCCGATGCCGTATGGGGGGACAATCCGCGTTCTGCACGCAACGAAACGATGAACTCGTGCCCGTGCTCAGGCAGGTCCACGAAGCCGCTCCGCGAGCAGGATTCCCGCCACCGTCTTGGCGTCGGTGATCGCGCCCCGGGCGACTTCTTCGACTGCCTGATTGAACGGCATGGTGAATACCCGCGCTTCTCGTTCTTCAGCACCGACGGGGCGAGCTCTGCCTGGTGTGACCGACGGGGCGAGGTAGATCGTGATCAGTTCATTGGTGAACCCGACGCCGGTCTTGAGATCCGTGAGATGGATGAGGTCGTGCGCGATATAGCCTGTCTCTTCTGCGAGTTCCCTCTCAGCAGCGCTGCGCTTGTCCTCACCTCGCTTGTCGAGCTTCCCTGCGGGAATCTCGACCACCACCTCATCAACGGGTGCCCGGTATTGGGCTATGAGCACGATGTCGTCTCCACAAAGAGGTACGACGGCCACAGCGCCTGGGTGCACGACAACCACCCGTTCGATGATCTCAGCGGTCGGTGTGCGAACGGTGGAGATGTCAACGCGCAGAAATCCGAGATCGGTGGCTGTTGCTGTGTGGACTATCTCGAAACCGTGGTTCTCCGTCAACTGACCTGCTTTGCCACCGGAACATCGATCCTGGATGGAGGTTGTGTCGCCACAGCAGCCGTGGCAGCCGCGACGAACCCATCGAACAGAGGGTGTGGGGCATCGGGTCGCGACACGAGTTCTGGATGAGCCTGGGTCGCGATGAAATACGGATGGTCGGTGATCTCGATGAACTCGACGAGCCTGTCGTCTGGTGACGTGCCCGACATCGACATCCCACCTTCGGTCAGAGCCTGGCGGTAGCTGTTGTTCACTTCCCAACGGTGCCGGTGACGCTCATAGACAACCTCGGATCCGTAGAGCGACCGTGCGAGTGAGCCTTCCTCAAGTTTGGCTGGATACACGCCGAGACGCATCGTACCGCCCTTGTCGGAAACGTCCTTCTGTGTCTCCATCAGGTCGATGACAGGATCGGGAGTCAATGGGTCGAACTCACTCGAGTGGGCGTTTGTCAATCCGAGAACGTTTCGCGAGTACTCGATCACAGCACATTGAAGCCCGAGACAGAGGCCGAGGAAGGGCACGTTGTGTTCCCTGGCGTAGCGAACTGCCTGGATCTTTCCTTCGATGCCTCTGATCCCGAAGCCGCCAGGGACGAGGATGCCATCAAGGTCCTCGAGATACGAGTCGACGAGCATGCCGTCGACATTCTCGGCTGCGATCCATCGGATGTTGACATCGACCCGGGAAGTGCGGCCAGCGTGGCGTAGTGCCTCGACAACAGAGAGATATGCATCGGGGAGATCTATGTACTTGCCAACGATCCCGATGGTGATCTCGCCCGTCGGCGACGCCATGGCGCTCACCATCTCTTTCCATGCCTCGAGGTCCGGTTCGGGGCTGTCAAGTTTGAGTTCCCGGCACACGACTGTGTCGAGGCCTGCCTCGTGGAGGGCCAACGGCACGGAGTAGATGTTCGATACGTCGAGTGCGTTGATCACCGCGTCAGGTTCAACGTCACAAAAGAGGCTGATCTTTCGTCTGGCGCTGTCGTCGATCGGCCGATCAGAGCGTACGACGATGATCTCGGGAAGGATGCCCCTGGAGCGGAGTTCGGCAACAGAGTGTTGCGTCGGTTTGGTTTTGAGTTCCTCGCTCGTGGAGAGGTACGGCACAAGGGTGACATGGATGTAGCAGACGTTCGCATGGCCCACGTCCTTGCGCATCTGGCGAATCGCCTCGAGGAACGGGAGTGATTCGATGTCTCCAACTGTCCCTCCAACCTCGGTGATGACGACGTCCACGTCGTCTCGCTGACCCAATTTGCGGATCCGCGATTTGATCTCGTTGGTGATGTGTGGGATGACCTGGACCGTTGCCCCGAGATAGTCGCCACGGCGTTCCTTGCGGATCACCGACTGATAGATGGAACCCGTTGTGACGTTCGAGTCGCGACTGAGCCGTTCTCCAACGAAGCGCTCGTAGTGACCAAGGTCAAGGTCTGTCTCCCCACCGTCATCCGTCACGTACACCTCGCCGTGTTCGAACGGGTTCATCGTTCCTGGATCGACATTGATGTAGGGGTCGAGTTTCTGTAGGACGACGCGGTATCCTCTGGCTTTGAGGAGTCGTCCCAGCGATGCCGAGGTGATGCCCTTGCCAAGGCTTGAGGTCACCCCACCGGTTACGAATACGTGCTTGATCACGTGCATCCTCCGCCTGGGAAGTGCGGATGATACCAGGGTTCACTGATCCTCATGTGCTTTTCCCGTTGTCCCTGGTAATAGCAGCATGTTCGAGCAGTTCTTCGGCGTGACCCATTGCGGTATCTGAACCCTCCATCCCCGCAAGCATACGCGAGATCTCCGCAGTTCTTGATGTCCCACCGAGAGCGGTGATCGTCGCAGTCGTTCCCTCTCTCGCGACGGTGAAATGATGATCTCCATGGGCCGCTACCTGGGGAAGGTGTGTGACACAGATCACCTGGCGGGTGCGTGCAAGTGACGCCAGTTTCTCACCCATTGCAAGGGCTGTAGTTCCGCCGACACCTGCATCGATCTCGTCGAAGGCCACAACGTCGGCATCTGCAACACCACAGGCAAGAGTTAGCGCAAGGACGAGGCGTGAGAGTTCACCGCCCGATGCAATGGAGCCGATGGGTGCAGGGGTCAGGGAGTCGTCCGAAGCGAACAGCACGGTGAGTCTGTCGGTACCTGTTACTCCTGGATCCTTCGGTTCGATGAGGATGCTGACGATGGGTTTGTCGAACCCGAGGTCCTTGAGATGATCGATGGCGACCCGTGATGCATCAACGGCGCGGCCGGTACGCAGGTTGGTGAGTCCTGTTGCCGCCGCTGTGAGAGCATCCGTGGCATCAGCGTGGCGGACACCGAGCGTCTCTGCTGCGAGGAGGAGACCATCGATGGTCTCGACTCTCTGGCTGGCAGATTTTGCGAAGGCGCTGATGTCGGCGATCGTTTCTCCGTACTTGCGTTTGAGCGAGGAGAGGTCGGCGAGGCGTTGTTCGTCGGTGGCGAGGGCCTGGGGGTTCGCCTCGATGCCATCACCGTACCTCGCGATGTCGCCGGACACCTCGTGGACGTTTGCCATGGCGTTGGCGAGCCTGTCGCGTAGATCCGCAACTCCGGGATCCAGCCGGAGAACCCGATCCAGGGCCACGAGGGCCGAACCGACCGCTCCGTCAACTCCTGTCTCTCCGAGAGCTTCCGAGGCCGCTGCGATCTCGGTGGAGATCTCCTCGGCGTGGCGGAGTCGGTCCAATCTGGTGCGCAGTTCCTCTTCGTCTCCCACTGCGAAGGCGGCGTCGGTGATCTCTTCGATCTGGAATCGGGTCATCTCGAGTTCTCGTTCGAGACCCCTGCGATCGGATCCGATTGTCTCCATCTCGGTTTCGATCGAGCGGAGTTCTCGATAGGCATCGGTGTACGCCGCCAGAGTCAGGCTTTGTTCGGGGGTGAATGTTCCATCGATGAGCCCACGGACGCCGTCGGATCTGGTCAAGGTGTGCTGGTCGTGCTGGCCAACGATGCTGACGCGCGGTCCAACGATGTCGGTGACCTGTGTTGCAGTGACGGGAGTGCCATTGAGATAGGCACGCGAACGATTCTTCGTGACGACTCGTCTCACAACGAGTTCCTCATCCCCTGCTCCCAGAAATCTCGCTGCTACCTCCGCCGTATCGTCGTGAGGACCGATGGTTCCTTTCGACGCCGGTCCTCCACTCACGAGGCGCAGGGCGCCGAGGATCAGGGTTTTGCCGGTGCCTGTTTCTCCTGTGATGACCGTCAGGCCGGGTCCGGGTGTGAGGACAGCATCAGCGATGAGGCCAACGTTGCGCGCACGGATCTCATCCAGCATCGCCGAGTCCGAACTGGTCGCGAACCGCTTCTGGGAATGGGTGCCTGCCAAGGCTCAGGAATCCGACCATCGACGGACCCCTCTTGATCGTGATGTCCTGGCCGGGAGGCAGGACGCAGAGTTCACGGCCATCCACATTGATGCGCGCAGGCCGGTCAACGAGCACACGCAGCGTGACAACAGCATCAGGGGCGAGAACGATGGGGCGGGTAAGCAGGCTGTGGGGCGCGATCGGCGTCAGGATCAACGCATCGAGTGACGGATCGACCACGGGACCACCTGCCGAGAGCGAGTAGGCAGTCGATCCGAGTGAGGATGCAACGATGATCCCATCGGTGCGGTAGGAAGCAAGATCGCTGCCGTTCACCTGGACCGCCACCTCGATGATGCGCTGACTGACCACCTTCTCAACGACAATGTCGTTGATCGCAAGCGCATACACATCGCCGGACCTGACCGAAACGGTGCTGTGGCGCCTCACGGTGTACGAGTCATGGGCGATGGCATCTGCGAGGTCACCGATCTCGGATGCCTCGTACTCAGCGAGATAGCCGACCCGTCCGACATTCACACCACAGAGAGGAACATCGAGATCCAGGGCTGCTGAGGCCGCAGCGAGCACCGTTCCATCTCCCCCGATAGCAACGATCGCTTCGGGATCGGCAAGGTCGTATGCAGCTTCGACGGAACGTTCTGCGAGCATCGCTATGAGGTCGCGTGCGATCTCATCTGCTTGAGGTTTGTCGTTTCGGACAACGATCCGTATGCGTTTCACAGCGTCACTCCTTTGGTGAGTTCTGCGATGACATCGTCGTGCACGGTACCGCGTTGACGTCTGAACCATGTGACATACTCGATATTGCCCGTCGTCCCTGTGATTGGCGACTCGATGATGCCGCACAGCCCAAGACCGATGGAGCGATAATTCGAAACCACATGATGGACAACATCGTATCGCACGGCTGCGTCACGAACGATGCCCCCCTTTCCCACCCTCTCCCTCCCGGCCTCGAACTGAGGCTTGACGAGGAGGATCCAGTCAGCATCGTCCCCTCCAAGAGCGCTGAGGGCATTCGAGACGGTCGTGAGAGAGATGAAGGAGAGATCACCCACGATAAGGTCGAACGGTGCTCCGATCTCGGTTGGATCAGCGTGCCGGATGTTCGTGCGTTCGATCACTTCGACATTCGGCTCATTCCGTATCCGCCAGTGCAGTTGTCCGTATCCAACATCGAGGGCAACCACGCTGGCGATGCCTCTCTGGAGCAGGCAGTCCGTGAAGCCGCCGGTGGATGCCCCGACATCGATCGCCCGCCTGCCGTTGATGGGAACGCCGAAGGTGTTGAGTGCGGCGTCGAGTTTCTTGCCAGCTCGACTCACGAACGGTTCAGGTTTTGCCACCAGATGAACGGCATCGGCTGGTGAAACGAGTGTTGAAGGTTTGGGTGCAGCGTTTGCGTTGACTCGCACAAGGCCAGCGTCGATGGCTCGGCGTGCTTGTGTTCGACTTTCGACGAGTTTGCGTCGGACGAGTTCGGCATCGAGTCTTCGTCTGGTCAGGATGGATCCTCTGGCACCGGTTCGGGTGTGGAGGTTGTCCCATCGAGTTCGCTGGCGAGGCGGTCTGCCAGGTCCTCTGCGATCCCTGGCGCATCGGCCGGGTCGGCAGCGCGGAGCGCCTGAAGGTCGGTGTCACGTGCTTCTGGGTCGATCGGTCTATCCGTCATGTGTGCATTATCCCCTATCAGTGGTGTGGTTGCGCTCATTCCGACAAGAGGGACGGAAGGTCGGCGATCGAAGCGAGTATGTGGTGTGGAGCATGGTCCGGTGTGATCTCCGTGGAGGTGGTCGTGACTCCGGTCATCACGAGGACGGCCTGCCATCCGGCTCTACGCGCCATTGCGAGGTCTGTCTCTGGTCTATCACCGATAACCCAGACGGAATCACCACGCAGCACCTCACGAACAAGCGTCAGCATGGGAACGTGTGGTTTGCCGCACGCCAGCGGGTCAACGCCGCTTGCGGTCGCGATCGCCGAAACTATGGAACCAGCGCCTGGTGCTGGACCGGTCTGGGTCGGGAATGTGGCATCGGTGTTCGTTGCAATGAAGGATGCACCGTCCCTGATGAGCCTGGATGCGAAGTCGATCTTCTCGTAGGAGACGTCTCTGTCGAGTCCAACAACGACACAGTCAGCCGTCGCGTCCTGGACGATCTCCAGGCCCGCCGCTTCAAGCGTCTGGATGAGCCCAGGCTCGCCGACCACGAAGACTCGCTTGTGGCGGGCACCTGCCCAACTCGCTGCGGCCATTGCGGACGTCACGACATTGGCAGTGGGTGAGGTGAACCCGGTGCGCTGCTCTATGTTCTCCAACACCGTTGCTGGTGTACGCGTCGAGTTGTTCGTTGCGAACACGATGTGCCACCCCGCTTCGTCGATGGCAGCAAGGGCCGCTCCGGCCCCTGGTACGGCATGTGCATCGACGTACACAACACCGTCGAGGTCGAAAACGATCGTTCCCAACGGTTCACGGCTTGTCGTACCCTCTGTCTGCATCATGTTCCATCCATTTCAGCCACTTGTGTACACGAACCCTGCGATCGCCAGGTTTGGAGAGCCTACGAGGCTCTCCTCTGATCGTGCACCTGGCGTGCGTAATCCTATATCGGTGAATGCTCTCCATGCCGGTTACGAGGAGGGAACCTACCTGCGGGGAGAACACCGGTGCCGCGCGATGCTCGATCGGTCGGTGATGGTGGAGGAACCGACGTCGTACGTCGACTATCGGATCGAAAGGCCGGGCATCGAACCGCTGCGTGGCATCGTCGGCATCCTCGAACTCGACAAGGCCTCCCTCTACATGCACGAGGCAGTCATGCCATCAGCAGTTGCAGCACGAAGCGCCGATATCGAGCGTGCCGGAGCCTTCCTCGAGCCTGTCGTTATCGCAGCGCGCGGAGGAGCGCTGCTGGCAGATACCGATGACTTGGCCGAGATGCGGTCAGTCATGTACGGCGACGAGGTCCACGCCGTCGCCGCGGCATCACCAGACCATGACCATGGCTTGAACGCAGAAACCGAGTTCGTGGTGATCGATGGCCATCACCGTATCGCTGCGGCACGGCAACATGCACACCTCAACGCAATGGTTCCATCGATCCTCGCGTTCGTCGTGGACGTGGATTCGCCTGGACTGTTCGTGGTTCCTCAGCACCGCGTGCTCGGTGGGCGGGCCGTGGATCTCGATGCGATCCCAGACCATATCTCCACTGGCCCGTACCAACGTGGAGATACCGTGCCTCCGGGCTCCGTTGCCATTGTTGGCCAGGGTGTGTCCGTTGTGCTGTCCGTGTCGAACCCACCGCCAGAGGACCTACAGGCGAGGATCAGCTCAGTGACGCTCGCGGATCATCTCATCGAACCGCTGTCTCTCTGGGTCCAGGGGTTCGCGACACGTGAGGTCGATGCCTATGCAGAACTCGACAGCGGTGCGTGTGCAGTCGCGATCATGGGCGATCTCGCAATGTCCGATATCGTTGGAACGGCTTCAGCGGGGATCGTGCTACCCGAGAAGACAACGTGCTTCAACCCCAAAGTCGCAGTATGCCTGGTCGGAGTGACATCGTAGAGCAGATCGCTCGCACTTCGGAAACGAGCGGGGTGTGGGTTCGTCCCCCCTTTCAACCTCAATCCACGAGGTGTGCCACAAGGGCGGTCCCCCTTTCAAGGGGGACGGCAGAGGAGCGTTAGCGACGATGCAGGGGGATAACGCGAAGCCAGCGGAACTCTTCGGAAGCCTTGCAGTTGCTGGGGAAAGTGGCCTGTTGGCTATCGCGTTATCCCCCTCGCTCGAAGACTCGCGTGTCCCCCTTGAAAGGGGGACGGACGGTTGTTGACCTCGTGGATTGAGGTTGAAAGGAGGTCGTGCTGTGTCTATGTCACGTGGTCTCGGACAGTTGCTCTATCACCGTGGCGAGGAACGCGGTTGTTCGGCGAACCGATTCGACTGAAACTTTCTCATCGTCTCCGTGGAACATGGCGAGCATCTCCCCGAATGTCACGGAGTCGTCGAAGAGGCCAACACCGTATGCCGGGATGCCCAAAGCGCGGAAGAACCTCGCGTCTGTCATGACTGGAGTGAGTGTTGGTGCGAGCGCGCCCGATCCGGTGTGGATCTCAGCAGCGGCTTGTATCGCGTCCCACAGGGGTCCTTCAGGTGGTGACACATTGGCTGGGATATCGAAAACAACCTCGAAGTCGATCTCGTCGTACCGGTCTGGCCCAAGGACCTTGCGCAGGTGGTCGCTGAGGTCGTTCGCATCCTGACCCGGGAGGATCCTGATGTCGATCTCACCATCGGCGCTCGATGGCACAACGTTCGCCTTTCCACCGCCTTGTATCACCGTTGGCGAAAGCGTCAGGTGTGTGCATGCGTGAACCCAGCGAGCGAGCGTTACGTCGGTCTCTGCGATCCGTTCGATGGCCTGATCGATTCGTTCGGGGTCGCAGAGATCATCGAGGATGGCCTCGTCAACGGGAAGGTACTGGACGAAGCGACTCCACTCGGGGGTAATCAGCAGAGGCTGTGGCGTTGTGGCGATGTCTGCGAAGGCCCGAGCCAGGTTCACGACTGCGTTGTCCCTTGCGTAGGGTTGGCTGCCGTGACCCGACGTCCCGTGAGCATGGACCTTTCTCCATGCCGATCCCTTTTCCGCAACGGTCACGGGGAGCGCCGTGCCTCCTGGACCGGTGAGGTTCGGTCCGGCAACCTCCGTCAACACCATGTCGCAAGCAACGAGGTCCCAGTGGTGTTCGACGAGGTACTGGGCGCCGTAGATACCGCCAGCCTCCTCGTCGGCTACAGCAGCGAGGATCACATCTCCTCGTGGTGCGGGGGTGGAACCATCGAGAAGGGACTTGAACACTGCAACCATCGAAGCGGTCAGGTTGAGCATGTCCACCGCTCCCCTCCCCCATATGAAGCCATCGGCGATGTCTCCAGCGAATGGATCTCGACTCCACGATGCGGTCTCAGCGGGGACAACATCGAGATGCGGGATCAGGAGAAGCCTTGGAGCGGTGGGATCGGTGCCCCGTATACGGTACACAACGGACGCCCGACCCGGAAGAGGTTCAACGACCGTGCCGGTGTCGCCGAGATACTCCTGGATGGTCCTGACCGACACGATCTCGTTTCCTGACGCCGGATCGCCGGTGTTGACACAGGCGTTTCTGATCAGTTGACACGTCAGCGAAACGGCATCATCGAGGTAGCTGTCGGCAATGGTATCTGGTACTTGGTATTGCGTACCTGGTGTCAAGAACAGTCCTCTCTGACCCGTGCACAGAACTGAGAATTGAGCCGCACGGTGATCCAGGTACCAAGTACCGTCTTCACGACGCGCAGTCGCGACAGATCTTCTTTCGTTTGTACGCCATCTGGCTGGACCGTTTCACGAGGAAGCAGCTTGAACACACGAATTCGTCAGCCGTCGCCTCATCGACGGACGCGACATCCATCGATATCTCCGCCCTGCGGATGGAGCGCATCTCAGCTGCCTCGTCGATGACGAGCATCTCGCTGGTTTCATCCTCGGTCAGCATCTCGAGTTCCTCTGCTTCGAGTTCGTCGAGAGTTTCCGTGGCCTCCTCTTTGGATTCCGCGGATGTATCGCCTGATCCTTGTTTGGCGGTTCCTTCTTCTGTGTCTTGTGTGATCTCGGGTGTCATGTCTCTCTCGGTTGTATTCGACGGCGCGCAGCATACTCATTCCTGGCGACACTTCAACGCATCATGTCACGAAATTGATCGCAGAAGCGATCGTAGTCACATGAACGTTCCCAGTGCCGAGAATCTCGCCGTCGGCTTCGACTGGCCAATTGTCGGGAGCAGCGATGGTGATGTCAGAACCGATGTAGCGTCGCACGGCGGTGTGCGTGAGATGGGTTCCCCTGATCACTCTGGGCATCACAGAGAACGCCCTCCTGCGTGGGCCGTGGAAGACCTGGACATCGAACAGGCCGTCGGTGAGTGTGGCACGCGGCGCGATGTTCATTCCTCCACCGAAAAACTGGCCGTTCGCAACGACGACGTTGATCGCTTCTCCAGCGAACGAATGGTGGTCAACATTCACCTGGATCGTTGCCTGTGCAAACCGCGACAGAGCCAACCAGAACGCGATCGTGTAGCGCCTTGCACCAAACGTGCGAGGCAGCCTCTCAGCCCTGGCGGCAGATGCCGCGGCTACGCCAACGTTGAGGGCGTTGAGGAAGTACACCCGGCCGAAGGAACCCGTAACGACTCCGATATCGACGCGGTAGAGGTCGGGATCGCTCAACCGGGCGACACCAGCATCAAGTCCCCTCGCATGCCCGAACGTCCTGATGAAGTCGCTTCCGGACCCTGAAGGAATGATGCTCAGCGTCAGGTCAGGGTTCAGGGCCGATGTGGCATCCATCATGGCGTTGAGCGCCTGGTGGGCTGTTCCATCGCCACCGACGATGGCGAAGCTCTGTGCACCTTGGGCTATCGCGTCTGTGACGATGGAACGAAGATGCTCGACAGATCGTGTGGCCATAACGCAAGCCTGCACACCGTGGCTGGCAAATGTCGCTTCGACCTCCTCAACGGATGCGCCGCGTTTCCCAGCATGAGGGTTCACGAGAACAGTCCATTCGTGCGTTCTCAATTGCCGACCTCGGATGCGACGATACCGCGGTCGATTGCAGCGATGGCTTCAGATGCGACCTCGCGGTATGTGCCGTATCCATCGCGGATCTGGCGGAGCAGGTCGAGGAGTTGCCGCGCAGCGCGCACGAAGTCGCCGGCCCTCAGGTCCTCGTCGTCGAATATCTCATCGAGATCAAGCCCCGATGCCCAGCCATGGATCACGTCGACGAGGCCGAAGTCCGGTTCCCGTGTGGGGGTAACACCCTCGCTCTGTTCCACCTCTGTGAGAACTCCCCAGAGGTCATAGATGGCGTCGATCGGGGATTGAGCGAACTGCGAATGCGGAGGTTGGGGCACGTCGCCTCCGCGTGTTTCAAAGGTGAAGATAGATGCGATCGCCGCGAACTGGGCGGCATCGAGACCATCGAGGACTCCTTGTGCGAGTGTATCTGCGAGCAGCAGGTCAAGTTCGTTGTACAGCCTTCGGAGCGTCTCTCCAGTCGGGGTCAACGACCAGTTGTCCGTGTACCCCTTGCCAGAGAGCACCCGCCTCAGGCGGTCGAATTCTGCCGTGATGTCGTCGCGCTCGGATCGGTCGATCCTCCGCTTCAGGCGTTGGATGTCACGCTCGACGCGATCGGCACGGCCCACCCAACTCAGGTGCGTGTCGAGATCGGGGCAGGTGGCGATCGTGTTGCCATCCGTGTTACCGAACACCGGAACGGGCTCATCGAACGGGATGAACGACTCAAGTCTGTCCGCGACCTCGTTGCGATAGGCTCGGTCGGACGGGCGGACGGGTTCTGGAAGGCTTATCTGTCCCACGACAACGGTACCGAGAGCCAGATTCCTCGTCTGGAGGATTTTCCTTTCGGCCGAAGCACTGGTGGCCTCGAGCCTGGGCCTCTCCCCGCCCCATGATCGCGCGAGTACGACGTACCGTGTGCCGTCGACATCGAGAACCGCACCAGGGTACAGCGCACTCGATACGACGTTTCTCGAACGTGACACACCGGTTGTGCGGGCGTACTCCCAGATATCCCCCAGGTCGCATACAGCCGCCTGTTGGAACGTGAGAAGGTCGCGTTCACGCTCCTGAAGGCTCTCTTTCAGGGCCTCCTTGCGGTAGGCGTCTGAGAAGTTGGCGAACGAGGCAGAGATCAGCTCGTGAGCACGATCGTGGTCGTAGCGCGCGATCAGGTTGACCGTCATGTTGTAGGTCGGAGCGAACGATGACCTGAGCGGATTCGCACCGGTAGCGGCGATTCCGCTGACCCGAGAGAACGGTACGTGACTGCTGTGGAGGACGACAGCCGTGCCCTCGGTGTCGATACCTCGCCTCCCCGCCCGACCGGTTAGCTGTGTGTAATCGCTTGGCATCAGCAACTCATGGGTCTCGCCGTTGAACTTCGACAAGGACTCGATAACCACGGTGCGCGCTGGCATGTTGATACCCAACGCGAGCGTTTCGGTAGCCATCACGACCTTGACGAGGCCTGCAAGGAAGAGTTGCTCGACAGTCTCCTTGAAAGCGGGAATGAGTCCGGCGTGATGTGAACCCACTCCCCTCTCGAGGACGGACAGCCACCTCTCGAAGCCGAGCACCGTGAGATCGTCTGGACTCAGGTGTGCCACATGTGCGTTGACGATCTCGCAAATCTCGTCACGCTCGTTCGTTGATGTGAGGCCAAGGCCGCTCGAAGCGATCTGGGCGGCGGCCGCGTCGCACCCCTTACGCGAGAAAACGAAGTAGATGACCGGAAGGAGGTGATCGATTTCGAGCGCCTCGATGACATCGGTACGCCTCGGCGTGGTGAATCGCTGGAACCGCCCCTTGGACCGACCGAGTAGCTTGCTGATCGTGGGGTTCGTGCGTCCGCCTCTCGTGAACACGTCGAGCATGGCGACGGATCCACCGTGGTGACGATCCTTCCACATGTACATCGAGGTGAGTGGTACCGGCCGCTTCGTCTCGACGATGAGATCCGCCTTGCCACGTCGTGAGCTGATCCAATCGGTGAATTCCTCGGGGTTGGCGATCGTTGCAGAAAGGGCCACGATCACGATGGACCTTTCGAGGTGGATGATGATCTCCTCCCAGACCGAACCGCGGCTGCGATCAGCGAGATAATGCACCTCGTCGAGGATGACGACTCCAAGCGCCGACAGGGAGCTAGATCCCTCATAGATCATGTTCCTGAGCACCTCGGTCGTCATGACGATGATCGGAGCATCCCCGTTTATGACGTTGTCACCGGTCAACAGGCCCACCATGTTGCTGCCCCATGCGGCGACGAGGTCGTTGTACTTCTGGTTCGACAGGGCCTTGATCGGCGTCGTGTAGAACGCTCGTTTCCCTCCATCGACAGTGATGGCGATCGCGCCCTCAGCGATGACCGTCTTACCGGCTCCTGTCGGAGCAGTGACGACCACTGAATGTCCCGCCTCCACGGAGCGAAGTGCATCCACCTGAAAGCTGTCAGGCGGAAACGGGAGGGCGTTCATGAAGGCTCTCAGCGGCGTCTCGATGGCTTCATTCACTTTCTCAGGATGAACCGGATAGCGAGGATCGAAAATTCGAAGAGGATGTACAGAGGAACGGCTAGGAGCGCGAGTGTCATCGGGTCGCCAGACGGCGTGATGAGCGCAGCGGCGATGAGGATGATGAGCAGGGCCCATCGACGGTTGGACCGGAGTTGTTTGCTCGTCACGGCACCGACCGCTGCCGCCGCGAACAGGAACACAGGGAACTCGAACGCGATGCCGAACGCGAGTATGAACCTGGTTGCGAACTTCAAGTAGAAGTCGGCACCGATGACAGGTGTGAGCACGTCACCTCCGAAGTCGAGGAGGAAACCAAGACCACGCTCAAGCGCGACGTACCCGACAAGGACTCCCATGGTAAAGAGGAAGACGAACACGGCAGTGATCGGATAGGCCCACTTCTTCTCCTTGGGACTCAGCGCTGGTGCTGCGAACCTCCACATCTGGTAGAGGACCACGGGCGAAGCGATAATGAGTCCGCCGAAGATGCTCAGGCGCATCACGGTCGAGAAAGCCTCGGTTGGGCGGAAGAAGGCAAGTGTTCCGTCGGGTTCGGCCACGTGATAGGGCTCGGCAAGGATCGCGAGGATCTCCTCGTTGAAGAAGAAGGCGATCACAGTACCCACAGCCACCGCCATCGCAGCCTTGATCAACCTCGAACGAAACTCCTCGAGGTGGGCCATCATCGGCATCGTCGATGAGGTCATGAGTCTGTTTCGGGATCGCTCACCGAGTCGTGGGGCGTCGTGTCGTCGTCGGGTGGGGTCTGTGTGTCTGTTGAGGCGTCCGGTGAAGGATCGTCGTCGGACGCTGTCGGCGTATCGGACTCAGAAGGTGCGGCTGGCCGCGGTGATGACATGTCCACTGAGAACCCTGTAGCTGTCGACGCAGCGTCCTTGAGGCCCTTGACCGTCGAATCGTACTCGCTCTTGAGATCCTGGAGGGGTGCAGTGATACCGTCGTACTCTTTGTCGAGTGCTGAGGTCACGGACTTGGTGGCTTCTCTGGCCTTGGCAAGCATCTCCCCTGCCTTGCGGGCGAGTTCAGGCAGGCGTTTCGGACCGAACACGATCAACGCGACGACTGCGATGACGAGGATTTCTCCTGTACCAAGACTTCCCATGCTGGGATGGTACCGCGGGAACAGCTCGCTGCGCTCGCGGTATGAGGCTCGGCTGGCACCTCGCGGTACAAGGCCTACGGCCGTATCGGCTCGGCCCTGGGGGCCTCGCGGTATGAGGCTCGGCTGGCACCTCGCGGTACAAGGCCTACGGCCGTATCGGCTCGGCCCTGGGGGCCTCGCGGTATGAGCTCGCTGCGCTCGCGTATAGGAAACGTTCTGGAGCGTGCTTGTTCTTACGTGAGCGCAGCGAGCTTGTACGGGCGCAGCCCTTGTACGCGAGGCGCTAGCCGAGCTGATACGGCGAGCTTGCGAGCCTCATACCGCGAGGCCCGCCAGGGCCGAGCCTCTCAGTATCGCGCGAGTATCCGGGTTCGCAGGGACTCGAGGGTGTGTTCCACTTCGGTGCCATCGATATCGCTGGCTTGATCACCGAGTTGGAGTAGCAACCGTGCGGCTACGAGTGCGTCGGATACGCTCATCGTGACCCGTAATGCTCCATCGTCGAGTTCGTTGACGTCGACCGGGTAGTACTCAGCGACCCAGGCCGACTGTGGCTCGAGCGTGAATGACACCCGCACATCGGATTCGGTCGGCTGATACTGGATCATCGCCTGCTTGTCGGATTCGTCCATCTCATAGGTGCCATTGACGATCTCGATCGCTTCGATCCGGTCCACTCGGAACACCCGGTCGGCATCAGCCTCCCGACAGAACCCCGAGAGATACCAGTTTCCGAGGTTGAAGAAAACACTGTGCCCCTCAACAACGCGTTCGCTTCGCTCGTTCGACGCGAGGCCGACGTAGTTGATGAGCACGGGTGACCTCTCCTCGATCGCTTCGCGCAACAGGCCCACGTGTGGAGGTGTTGGCACATCAACGGTCACGGCGTCGCCGTTATCGGGGGCGATCACGGCGATCAGTTTGTCGACTGCGCTGCGTAGCGGCTCTGGTGCCTGGTCAGACTCAACAATGGTGAGGCCGGCAGCGAGAAGGCCGAGGGCCTCGGGAGGCGTGAGCCTGAGTGGTCGTGCAAAATAGTCAGCGGCGTCGACGAAGACCTCGTCTTCGAAGAACTCCACATCGATGAGATCGCCTGGCCCGTATCCCGGCAGGCCTGTCATGAATACAAGATGGAGATCCTTGATCAACTCTGCCGTGTTCGCGTATCCGAAACGCTCGACGACGTCGTGAGTCGATGCCCCCTCGTGTTCGATGATCCAAGGGAGCACTGCGAGGATCCTGGTGAGCCGCTTTGCAGTTCGATCAGAGGCCATGGCTACCCCGCACGAAGGTGGTGAACGCCTCGCGCGCCCGCTCAGGTTCCTCGATGACGGCCTTATCGTCGAAGCTGAGCACCCATCCGATCAGAGCGCGGTCCGTGGTCATGGGTACCTCGATCAGTACACCTGCAGCGTCTTGGCTTACACGTTGTGCGCCAGGCATCTGTGCCAATGCGACTTGTGCGACATCTGAATCGAATCGGACCCGAGCGACGCTGCGTTCGCCGGAGTCGGGAGCATCTGTCGAGATCGATTTCGACGAGTCAAAGGATCGTGGCCGTTCGAACATGTCCCCATCCTCTGCGACCGCCATGTTCGACATGCGATCCACTCGGAACGCTTTGACAGGTTCGGGAGCGGTGACTTCGGGAGCGGCGAGGTACCAGTGCCCGCGCCTATGGATGAGCCCATAGGGGTGGACGCTGCGATCTGTCCCTTTGTACATGAACGAGACCACGCTGCGGTCTGTCACCGCTCCATACAGGGAGCCGAGGACGTCAAGGTCGTGCCCGAGGTCGGCATAGACCGTTCCGGTATGTGTTGGTGGTGCCGCGCCACCAAGTTTGAAGATCGCGCCGAGTTCGGTTGGTTGGCCACCGAAACGCACAGCCTGTGCCGCAACAAGCAATGCTGATCGTTCCTCGTCTGTCAGTCCCGGATCGTCAATGGCGTAACGCTCGGTTGGCACCACATACCCGAGTTCGACTTCCCAGATGTCCGTGTGATGCAACTCGAGGGGAACACCGAGGGACCGCAGCAGGTCCTTGTCGCGTTCGAACGTACGTCGGAACGCTGCGTCGCTCGGCTGATCGTAGCCCTGCACCGTGTTGCGGATCTCGTCAGCTGTGACGGGTCTGCCCACGGTGAGGAGGAACGCGAGCAGGTTGAGGATCCTCTCTATGACGTTTTGCACATCACCAAGAGTATCGGTTGCAACGATGCTGTGGAAGTACCCTCATAGTGTTTCGATCAAGCGCTCCACGCGATCGTCGTATGCCTTGAACGGGTCCTTGCACAGCACGGTGCGCTGTACCTGGTCATTCAGTTTGAGGTGAACCCAATCCACGGTGAAGTCCCGGTTCGCAGCTTTGGCCGCTTTGATGAACTCTCCACGTAGCCTCGCACGTGTCGTGGCGGGTGGCTCGGTCATCGCCCGTTCGACGTCTGCATCTGTGACGATCCGGTCCATGAGTCCCGCAGACACGAGTTTGAAGTAGAGACCGCGTTGTGAGTTGACATCGTGATAGTTGAGATCGATGAGTGCCAGCTTCGCCGAGGACATGGCGAGGTCGTGACGAGCGCGGTACCGATCGATGAGACGGTACTTCGCCACCCAATCCACCTCGCGGTGGAGAGTCATCGGGTCCTTCTCGAGGCCCGTGAGCAGATGCTCCCACATCGCAATGGCACGTTCAACCTCAGGTGAAACGCCGGACGTGCGGGCGTAACGCATCACCCGTTCGAGATACTCCCATTGGATATCGAGTGCGGAGAGTTCCCTCCCGTTGACGAGCCTGACCTTGCGCCGGCACGTCATGTCCTGACTGATGTCCCGTATCGCTCGTATCGGGTTCTCCAACGTGAGGTCCCTGAAGATGACGTTCCCCTCGAGCATCTCGAGAATCGCAAGCGTTGACCCGATCTTCGTGTAGGTGGCATACTCCGACATGTTGGAGTCCCCGGCAATGACGTGGAGTCTCCGGTACAGCTCGGCGTCGGAGTGGGGCTCGTCTCTCGTGTTGATAATCGGTCGCGACCGTGTTGTGGCAGAGGAACTCCCCTCCCAGATGTGTTCAGCACGTTGTGCAAGGGTGTACACGGTACCGCGGGCAGTTTGCAGGAGCTTGCCGGCACCAGCCCAGATCTGACGGGTTACAAAGAACGGAATCAGTGTGTCGATGGTTCGTTGAAAATCTGCCTGGCGCTGTATGAGGTAATTCTCATGGCACCCATAGGAGTTCCCTGCTGAATCCGTGTTGTTGCGGTACAGGTAGATGTCGCCGCGGATCCCCTCCTCGGTGAGGCGCTGCTGAGCGGATTCCACGAGACCCTCGAGTATCCGCTCGCCCGCCCTGTCGTGGGTCACAACGTCATACAGGCTGTCACATTCGGGTGTTGCGTACTCGGGATGAGATCCAACATCGAGATAGAGCCTTGAGCCGTTCTCAAGGAAGACGTTCGACGACCGTCCCCAACTCACGACCCTGCGAAAGAGATACCGCGCAACCTCATCGGGCGAGAGCCTTCGCTGGCCTCGAAGGACACAGGTGACCCCGTACTCGTTCTCGATACCGAAGATTCGCCTCTGCATGCAATCAGCGTACAGCGGAATCAGCCATCGGTCATCAGCCAGACAAAAGAACACAGACCATCGTTTGTGCTCTGATTGCTGCTCTCCTTACGATTTACGATCTACGATTTACGTTCTACGATCTACGTTGATTCCAACGCGTCTGCGACTTCGTCTGAGGTCATGCGTGTGAAGGTCCGGCGTGTTTCTGCTCGCTTGAGAAAACCTACCTCCCACTCAGCAGGTTCGATAGTGCGCTCCATAACCGTCGAGATCGCTTCCGTTGCAAGAGTCAGGGCCGCATTGAGAGACAGGTCGCTCTCGTATGCCGCAGTGATGATCTCAGCTATCTGAACTTCGCCTGCTCCCATTACCGCGACGGGGCCGCTGTCTCGTAGCGTGCCGTCGAAACGGATCCGGAACAGGCTGTCGGAACCGACGGTTCTGCCGACCTCTGCAACGACGATGTCAACCTCGTATGGCTTCACCTCGTGAGTGAAGATCTGGCCGAGCGTCTGTGAATACGCATTGGCGAGACCCTTGCCTGTCACATCAGCTCTGGCGTAGGAATACCCCTTGAGATCCGCATATCGGATGCCCGCGACCCGCAGGGTTTCGAATTCGTTGAATCGACCGACACCTGCAAATGCCAGGCGGTCGTATATCTCACCGATCTTGCGTAGTGATGGCGATGGGTTCTCACCGACGAGCAGCACGCCAACATCAAGGGCCATGACCGCTATCGGACGACCGCGTTCGACCCCCTTGCGTGCGAACTCGGCGCGATCCTTGACGAGTTGTTCGGGTGGGACGTAAAACGGTGCCGTCATACGCGGGTCTCCAGTACCTGAGCAGTCGTCGCTGCGAGCGTTTCGTCGTCGATCTCGGTTACCCCATCAGAGGTCACAGAGATCACTGTCGGGTAGATGCCACGTTTGATGTCGGGTCCCCCTGTTGCCGCATCTTCCTCAGCCGCAGCAACCAGCGCTTCGATAGCGACAGCCAGAGCTTCTTCGTGAGTGAGGTCCGGCTTCCATGCTGCCTTGAGGAAACTCTTGGCCTCCATCCCGCCTGAACCGGTGGTTGCATAGTTGAGCTCGTCGTAGCGTCCGCCAACGACGTCGAACGAGAACAGTTTTCCGACTTGTTCTGTCGCGTCGTAGCCGCAGAAGAGTGGGATCACAACAAGACCCTGGAAGGCAAGGGTCAGGTTCCCCCTGACCATCCTCGCGAGATAGTTCGCTTTCCCTTCAAGGCTCAGGTGGGTCCCTTCGATCTTCTCGTAGTGCTCAAGCTCGGTTTGGAACAGCCTGATCAGCTCAACAGCCATGCCGGCGGTTCCTGAGATCGCGACCGCGGAGAGATCATCGGCTGCGTAGACCTTCCGCATCCGACGGTGGGCGATGACGTTGCCTGCTGTTGCCCGCCTGTCTCCTGCCATGAGGATCCCATCGGCCCACGTCAGTGCAAGCACCGTTGTCGCTTCGGGGACCTGGGGAGTACGAGCGCTACCGATATCCCATGTTGGAGTCAGCCCGCGCTTGTCGAGGATGGACAGGAATGAACCATCTGCGACGTGTTCGCCCAATCGCAGTGGCCCGATGGCATGGTCGTTTGCGGTCATTCGCCGCCCTTCTGCACGTAGTTCTTGACGAACTCCTCAGCGTTCTCTTCGAGCACGCTGTCGATCTCGTCGAGCAGATCATCGATCTTGTCAGTGACATCATCGCCGCGTGATGCAACGGCATCGTGGTGTTGTGTGGAGTCTTCCGATTCCCGCCGTGACGAACGTTCTCTTTCAGTCATTCTCGCCTCCGAGTTTGTTGATGAGTGTGGATGCGTCTGGACTCTCATCGAAAAGAGCCTCAACCAGTCCTCTCGTTCCCCGCAGAGGGTCCATCATAGGAACGCGGATCAGGTTCGAATCCCCTATATCGAATACGAGCGAGTCCCAGTTCGCCGCGACAACGGCGCTGCGATACCGTCGCAGCGATTCTCCCCTGAACCAGGCACGTGTGTTCTCAGGGGGCTCGCTTACGGCCCTGTCAACCTGGTCATCGGTGAACAGACGTCGCATCCTCCCCGCTCGCACGAGACGGTGGTACAGGCCGCGCTTGGGATCGATGTCATGGAATTGCAGGTCGAGCAACGCGAGCTTGGGATTCCTCCAGGTCAGCCCGTCTCTGGTGCGGTACGCCTCCATGAGATGCAGCTTTGCGGCCCAGTCGAGTCGGTCGGCAACGTTCTCGTACCCGAGTTCGAGATCGATGAGCAGGCTCTCCCATTCGGCCACAACACGTTTGTACACGGGTGAGATGTCGGCCGTGCCTGCGTAGTCGCGGGCGAGTTCGAGGTATCGCCACTGCAATGCAAGGGCACTCGACATGGTGCCGTCCCGGAGTTCCAGCGTATGGCTGAGTCCAAGATCTCTGCTCACGGCGTGCGCTGCAGGTACCGGGGACCGAAGCCTGATCGGCTGCCCGAGCGCATCGTCCTCGAGGGCCATGAGCAGGAGAGACGTCGAACCGACCTTGACGAACGTCTGGATCTCCGACATCGTCGCATCGCCGAAAATGACATGTAGGCGTCGGTAAACGGAGGGATCGGCGTGGGGCTCATCGCGGGTGTTGATGATCGGGCGCTTGAGGGTTGTTTCGAGTCCTATCTCCTCCTCGAAGAAGTCAGCTCGCTGCGTGATCTGGTAGTCCGTGGCGTCCCTTCCGTGTTCTGCTCCGAGCTTGCCCGAACCGGTAAGGATCTGCCTCGACACGAGGAACGCTGTGAGATGGTGCACGATCGCAGAGAAGGGCACCTGTCGGTCCACCAGGTAGTTCTCATGGGCACCGTATGAGTTTCCCTTGCCATCGCTGTTGTTCTTGTGGAGGATCAACGTTCTTCCGTCCCTGACAAGGTGTGATGCAGAGACAGCCGCGCGATGCATGACGAGTTCTCCCGCCTTGTCGTAGAGAGTTGCGGTGAGGGGGTCTGCGCATTCCGGAGAGGAGTATTCAGGGTGGGCATGGTCCACATAGAGCCGTGCACCGTTGTCAAGGACAGCGTTGACGAGTCCCGAATCCGTCTCATCGATCGGCGTTTCACCAAGTGTGAAACCTCTGGCATCGCGTCCAGGGCTCTCATCGATGTACGACCACCGAACCCTGTCCCCTCCGTTGCCGTAGGAATTAACGACGAGAGCGGACGCGGTAACGGGGTTGAACGCATCGTCGTTCGTGATCGTTATCCCGTACTCAACCTCGGTGCCTATGACGCGGGTGTGCATGACGCCTAGAGGTACTGACCGGGTGAGACGGCCTCGATCGATCGCTGTTCGCCGTCGCCGTTGATCAGCGTGCGAACATAGACGATACGTTCACCCTTCTTGCCGGAGATCCTCGCCCAATCGTCGGGGTTCGTCGTGTTCGGTAGGTCCTCCTGCTCCCGGAACTCCTGGACCACCGCGTTCGTGAAGTCGGCCACCATCAAACCGGACGACACCCCTGCGATCTCCCGCTTGATAGCGTCCTTCTTCGCCCGTCGCACGACGTTCTCGATCATGGCGCCAGATGCGAAGTCCTTGAAATAGAGTTCTTCCCGATCACCGTTGGCGTAGGTGACCTCGAGGAATCGGTTCTGGGGCCCCGTGGAATACATAGCTCCTACGGCAGCCTCTATCGCAGCGGTTCGGAAGCCGTCTCTGCTTCCGTGCTCTGCCACCTCGGCCTCGTTGAACGGGAGATGGTCGGTCACATAGATCCCGAATATCTTGCCAGCGGCATCCTGGGAAGGACGCTCGATCTTGATCTTGACGTCGAGGCGCCCGGGACGCAGGATGGCAGGGTCGATGAGGTCCTCCCTGTTCGATGCCCCGATGACTATCACGTTCTTGAGCGACTCGACGCCGTCGAGTTCGCTCAGAAGCTGGGGAACGATCGTCGATTCGACATCGGATGACACTCCGGTGCCCCTCGTGCGGAACAGTGAGTCCATCTCGTCGAAGAAGACGATTACCGGGACGCCTTCGTCTGACTTCTCCTTCGCCCTCTGGAAGATCAGGCGGATCTGGCGTTCCGTCTCCCCGACGTACTTGTTGAGGAGTTCGGGGCCCTTGATATTGAGGAAGTACGACCGGGCATCGCCCGTGTCGCTGCGTTCGCTTACGGCGACTGCGAGTGAGCGTGCGACCGCCTTTGCGATCAGCGTCTTACCGCAGCCAGGGGGGCCGTACAGCAGTACACCCTTGGGTGCCACCAGGTCGTACGCGGCGAAATGGTCCCTGTGGACGTACGGCAATTCCACCGCATCGCGAATGGTCTCGATCTGCTCGCTGAGTCCACCGATGTCCTCGTAGGTGATGTCAGGAACCTCCTCGAGAACCAGTTCCTGGACCTCGGGTCTTGCCAGTTTCTCGAGCACGATCCCGGTCTTGGCATCAAGGCGCACATGGTCGCCAGCACGCAGATGTGTCTCGGCCACCGGAGCACCGAGTTCGACGACACGTTCTTCGTCGCCTCTGGTGAGCACGACGATGCGACCATCGCCAAAGGCCTCCTTGACTGTTGCAACCTCACCGGTGGGTTCGAATGCCCTCGAGTCAACGATATTGAAGGCTTCGTTGAGGATGACCTCCTGGCCCCTGACAAGTTCCTTGATATCAACGGTGGGTTCAGCTGCAACGCGTAGCTTGCGCCCCGAGGAAGTGATGTCCACGGTTGCATCGCTGTTGACCTGGAGGACAGTCCCGAATGCGTTGGGCGGGGCTGTGAGTTTCTCGACCTCGTCCCGCAGGAGAGCAAGTTGTTCTCTTGTCTCCTGGAGGGCCACCGAGATCTTGTCGTTCTGGGATGTTGCGCTGGCGATCTGGTGTCGCGTCTGGATCAGGCGCTCCTCGAGAAGTCGGATGCGCCGGGGTGCGTCCTGGAGGCGTTGTCGGAGGACGGCGGCTTCCTCTTCGAGCAGCGTGATGCTCGCTTGAAGTTCTTGTTTCTCGCTGTCTTTCATGCAACCTCCAGTGCCACCTCCTGAGAGTGTAGAACGCCGTACCGGATTGCGGAACGAATGAGGGAGGAGAGATGAGAGATGGAAGATGAGAGATGGAAGATGAGAGATGGAAGATGAGAGATGGAAGATGAGAGATGGAAGATGACGGAGGAGAGATGAGAGATGAGAGATGAGAGATGAGAGATGGAAGATGAGAGATGAGAGATGAGAGATGAGAGATGAGAGATGACGGATGACGGATAACCGATAGCGGAATACGTC